>OGYM01001527.1_pt1 | contig 16635 bp, 10 predicted proteins | sample 1576491 | NCBI WGS metagenome assembly OGYM01 (sample SAMEA3541515, study PRJEB24748) | human gut metagenome | biome: human gut; feature: human-associated habitat; material: faeces | place: China | collected 2012 | reverse complement strand
CGTTTGCAATGAACGGACCGCATTTTTTACAGTTTGGTGCCGGTTTGGAAACAATTTTTTCGCATTCGGCCTAAATTTACACGATAATTTCACACATCGGCATTCTGTGCCCTGCGGTCGGCTGCGCCGCCATAGAATTCCCGCAGCATGCTGTCCTCCGGCAGCAGCTCCAGCTCCAGCGGTGCCACATGCTCAAAGCGGCGGGCTGTCTCGTCCCACAGCTCCGCATTGTGGCCTTCCAGCGTGAACTGACGGCGCACCACGCCCAGCAGCTTGGAGATCAGGCCCAGCTCGTAGGTAAAGGAGGTATCCAGCAAAAAGTCTGCCGTAGTTTTGAAGCCCTTGATATACCGCGTCTCACCGTCCAGCACGCGGTCCCACATGGCAAGGGTCTTTTCCGGGCTGCGGCCGCGCGCTGCAGCGTCCCGCAGGGTGCGGCGGCACAGGCGGATATCCTGCGTGTTGATGACGCGGCGGCCATCGATGCAGTATTCCTCCCGCAGGCCTGCATAGATGCGGTAGATGTCGTCGCCCTTTACAAGGCCGGTCAGCTCCGGGTTCAGCGCATGGATGCCCTCCACGATGCCTTGGGTAAGCCCCCCGCCATGAAACCAAACTACCACAGGACATCCGGTCTTATTTTCCGGATAATAAACATCCAGCTTGCAACGCTCCGTTGCATAAGGGTCTTTTGAAGAACTATATGACAAATCCTTTACAGTACGATACGTAATATCCTGGGCATAAAGGACGCCACACATCAAAAGACTCAATAAAAAACAAATTCTTTTTATCATTCTACTTCTATTTATCAGTTAAGTGCAAACTCACTATCGAATTACTGTCCTATCTTCTTTTCAATACGGATATTGGCAAAACTATGGTCTACATTCCATTCTACATTAGGTTGCATTGCCAAAGTTAAAGCTATTTTTCCGGAAACCAATCCGGCAGTAGCTACATTTTCAAGTTCCAGAGTTACAGTATACCATTCTCCAAATGTATTCATATTCTCATCTAATGAATATTTCCACTGGTAATTACCGCCATTCAGCTTAATCAGATAACCGCCTGTCTTCGACGTAATGTCATAGAACGGATAATCCGAAGCCGAATTAACTTCAAATTTGAACAGGTAGTCAGAAGGATTAGCGGCAACTTCCTCATCTAATATAATACTGCCGGAAGGCAATCCTGTATAACTCCAAGCCTTATAAGTGCCTTTTACCCGGAAAAAAGAACCGGCCAAAGCTACAGGGTCTCCTGTATTGGAACCATCGGTTATAAAATCCTTACCGCCCCAAATACCATAATCCGAAGGATTAGCCAAGTCCCAAACAAGATTGTCCGTTTGCCGATAAGGTAATTGATAAGAGCAATGTCCTTCTGTACCATTCCATTCCACTACAATCATCGAGTTATCCGGAATATCCCCCGGAAGTTTGGCAGTAATCACCTGGTCTGTCACGCTTTCTATCTCCAGTTCCGTATCGCCAAACTTGATGACAGATGACGAATTCTTGCCAAATCCATATAATTCAAAATATTTGCCCTTTATCTGTAAGGACGTGCCGGGCAAAGCAAATTCATTATACAGACCGTTTATTTCCATCACAGGGACATCCAGTTTGAATTCACAAGTCGTATTCCCCCGCTCTGTTTCATAATATAATTTGTTCGTGATTTCTTCAGGCATATCCCCCGGTAAAGGGAAACACGCCTTTTTTGACGTCGCATACACTTCCGACAAATCCACTTCCATATTATTGAAAGTAATTTTCGTCACATTGCTCAAATTCTCCCCGACCAACACAATCATTTCACCAAATCCCCCTTTGGTCAGCGGAACCTGTAAATCCGTATCATCCGGAGAATAGATGCCCTGCACATCGGGTGCTCCAAATGAGTTCATGCCATCATCATAACCATCATTATAAGTTACAACATCCTGACAAGAGAACAGAGTTGCCAACAACACTGTCCCTATCAATATTCTATTCAAAGTCTTCATATTATTCATAAATTATTGGGTTGAACATACGGCTTAGTTCCAGCCCGGATTATTTTTATCAATAGCCATATTGGTAGAAACTTCCAACGATGGCAACGGATACAGCAGGTGACGGAATTCACGACGTTTGTTAATACTTCCCTCGTCATAAGGAGTACGCGTACCATCTTCATTGATTCCACCCAAAGAATTCATTACGTCCAAATATATTCCCCAACGGAGCAAATCCCAACGACGGTCACCTTCATAAGCCAGTTCCTTTGCACGTTCCTCAAAAATGACCGAACGTAACTCCACTTTCGTTTCAATAGCACCGTCTCCGGTTACAGAAGCCTCTTTGGCATTCGAACGGATACGAATATCATTCAAAGCATCAATCGCATCCTGTGAAATCCCGTCATTCAATTCGCATTGTGCCTCTGCGTAAATCAATACAATATCAGCATAACGCAAGAATGGCCAATAAGCATCCGTACGGCCAATCGTGGGGTCTGTCACATCGGCATATTTAGTTGTAAAGGCGAGGCAATTAGATGATATGCTGTTCGTATAGGTGAGTCCGTCATTGAATGGCGCTACAGGTTCCTGCACTTTCACGTCGTCCATATTCTTACCGGTAGCCATCAACTTATATTCCGGGGTTCCCGGATAATAATATCCCCTGCCATTCTTCACCTGACTGTCATACTGGAAGCGATGCTTGACTCCTTTCGTTATACGGTAATCCTCGTTATCAAACAAGCAATACCAATGAAAACGATTGCCTACCCAAGGGCCTTTCTGCAATACCCCTCCGGCATCCTGCATGCCGCAGTACCATTGATGTACTCCGTTACCATACTCTTCGTCAGCACTCCTTGTCCGTACGGAAAACATATGTTCACTTTCATCAAAACCGCTTTTCTTCCACAATTCATCAAAAGACAACAGTCTGTAAGTCCCATAACTCACATCAGGATTCCTCCCCATTATAATACCTGCATAATACGCCGCTTTCTCATAACAGTCTTTCCAGTTAAGCGATTCATAACCTGCCACCTGTGTCTTCTCGAATGTATTCGAAACCGGATTAGTCAATATTTTCGTTCCTGCATTATAACTATAGGAAGGACCGGACTTCACAATCATCTTTTCTCCTGCCGGAAGCGCACCCGCCCCCATAGTGGCATACACTTTTGCCAGCAGGCCAATCGCAGTGCCCGCAGCGACATGTCCCTTTTGATATTCGGCATCCGTATTTTTATACATCATACCGGCTGCCTGCTCTAACAAACGTATAATCTCCGCATACACATCAGGAATAGGACGACGAGGCTGGTTATAGCTGGCTCCTTCACTGATAGCGACATCAAACAACGGAATTTCACCATATGCACGGGTCAGCAAGAAATAAGAGAATGCTTTCTGAAAATAAAGTTCTCCCAACGCATTCCGTTTTACTTTCTCATCCGCACCGGTTATTTCATTTACATAATGTATGGCTACGTTTGCCCGATGAATCAAATTATAACAACCCGTCCAAATAGAAGTCGCATACTCGTCCGCCTGAAAGTTTCCCGCTCCCAAATTACTGAAAGCCCAGTCCGGCCCGGTTATATAATCGGAATCAAGTTCCAGGCAACGTGGAAAACTACTATAACGGAACATATTGTTTCCCCATTTACTATATACTCCGGTCAGCCATAAATCTACAGCCGCATTATCATTGCCCAACTGGTCGGGACCGACAAAAGCATAAGGTTCCTCCTTCAAAAAGTCACTGCAAGAAGCCAGTCCCAGACTGCCCGTTGCCCAAAGACTTAAAACAACATACAATTTATATAATTTCATAATTCTATATCTTAATGGTCAGTTTAAAAATCGACTTTTAGTCCTAATGAGAATGTACGGCTGCTCGGATAAGAATATATATCCACACCACGCCGGGAAGTATCAGAACCGAAGGCGTTTACTTCAGGGTCAAACCAACTATATCCGGTAATGGTAAACAAGTTGGTAGCATTTCCATAAATATTGATAGAACTGATACCTTTAAACTTAGGTCTCCATGTATAACCGATACTAAGATTCTTCAACTTCAAATAAGAGCCGTCTTCCACGTAGCGATTTGAAATTAACATAGTCCGTTCATAACTATTCACCGCTTTAGGCCATTTGGCAGAAGCCCTATTTGCTTCTGTCCAACGAGTATTATAAGCATCTACAGGAATATTAGCCGTATTGCCCATCTTTACTTCCATCAGGTTACCATTAAAAATATCATTTCCCTGGCTTCCTTGCAGGAAAAAACTCAAAGTGAAATTCTTCCACCGGAAATTATTGGTTATACCATATACATAGTCAGGGTTCGTATCACCAATCACTACCCTGTCTGCATTCGTTATGGCAGGGTCATCGTCAAAATTCCGGTACTTTATTTCTCCTATCATACTCTTTCCTTTCGCACGGACACTTGGATCCGGGGAAGCCATGACTTCAGCCAGATTATTATAGAAACCATCTTCTACGTACCCGAAAATTGTTCCGATAGGATAGCCGTTACGCTGCAAGAATACATCATCCGCTTTATACCATAGTCTTGCGGAAAACTGGTCAGAATCAAGTCCGCCAACTTTATTTTTATTGAAAGATATATTGGCGTCGATGTCCCACTTCAAAGGAGTATTCCGCAATACATAGAATTTCCCGGAAATCTCCAGCCCTTCATTCGTCACATATCCCCTGTTCACCATCATACTTGAGAAACCGGTGCTGGAAGGTATTTTCACCTCCTGCAGCAAGTCGCGTGTTTTCTTATAATAATAATCCACAGTCAGGTTGACGCGATTATTAAAGAAGCCTATATCCAATCCGGCATTATACTGGGCAGTTGTCTCCCAATGCAAATCTTCCGCTACGGGACCACGCCATTCCACTTCTGCGAAACCGCTGCTGATAGCACCACCACTAAAAGGATAATTAGCAGGATTCAACATGGGCAAAGTCCGGTAACTTCCAATCCCCTGATTACCCGTCTCACCATAGCTGAGACGCAACTTCAAATTACTGAAAATATTCAGATTCTTAATAAATTTCTCTTCCGACAAACGCCATGCTACAGCTCCCGAAAGGAAGTTTGCCCATTTATTGTTTTCCGTGAATTTGCTGGAACCGTCAACACGATAAGATGCCGTAAAGATGTATTTATCCATCAACGTATAATTGATACGCCCCAAAAATGAAGCCAATGACGAATCCGTACGGTCGCTCTTCAATTTGCCGGGAAGTGTACCTAGGCTCATATCATATTCCTGAGTCAAATCACTGGGGAATCCCGTAGCCGACATCGATTTACTTCCATAGTCCCTCTTCTCGACAGTAAAACCGCCCACGGCATTAACGGAGTGGATTTTCTTGAATGTCTTATCGAAAGTAAACAATGACTCGGCAGTAATTCCCATACTCCAGTTGGTAGACTGTCCTGCCTTACCGTTTATATTATTAGCTTCGGAACCTTCTGATGTCCTGCGACCATAATACGTGCCGCGTTCCCTGTTTGTATAATTAATACCCAAGTTCTGACGGAATTTCAAGAACGGGAACAGCTTTATTTCCAAATAAGAAGAAGTAAATACATTATTGGACTTCAGGTTATCCTTTGCCGAGTTAATATAAGCATAAGGGTTGGATGCCAGCCAGCTCAATTCGTCCGAGTTCAGTGTCTCATCGTCACTCGGGTCATAAGTAGTCGGAAACACGAGCGCGGAACGGATAACTCCATAATCATTAGAGTTCGTCCGGGAAAAGTCGGTGTCCGTATGAGAAAAGCTGATATTCACTCCCATATCAAGCCAACTCTTAATCTTGCGCCCCATATTGGCACGAATCGAATAACGTGTAAAACCAGATTCCTTGATAATACCCTGTTGTTTCAGATAGTTGCCCGAGAACGAGTGCCAGCTACCGTTTCTGGAGCCACCGGACACACTGATATTATATTCTTGCGAGAAACCGTCCTGATAAATCAAATCCTGCCAATCGGCCACACCGACTTTCGTTGCATTGCCGTACTCATCCGTGTAAATGCCCGGATTCAGAAAATCTTCCGGTGCAGGATTGTACTTACCTTGAGACTTGTCGGAATTGCTATACGACCACTTTCCCGGATAAGGCAAAGAAGTGTATGCTTTTCCATGATACTTATAACTATTCTCTACTTGCTCATTCCTGTATAGCGCATATTGATAAGCATCCAATACATCTACGCGGTTAGCAATCCGGGAAAAAGAGAAATTAGCAGTAAACCTCACCTTATCCGCCCCCGGTTCTCCACGCCTGGTCGTAATCAATACAACACCGTTCGCACCACGTGAACCATAGATAGCCGTAGCCGACGCATCCTTCAAGACTTCAATTGACTGTATATCATGCGGATTGATAAATGCCAGAGGATTGGACTCATTATTTCCGGAATTGGCATCGCTGCTTGGTGTCCCCCCCGCGTCATAAGGTACGCCATCTACAATATACAAAGGCTGTGAATCCGTAGAAAAAGAGTTCGTACCACGAATCTGTATACTGATACCACCACCGGGAGCACCGTCACTTTGATTCACTACCACACCAGCTATTTTTCCCGCAAGTCCCTGGCTCAAATCCGCCGGATTTCCCCTCATCAAGTCATCCCCTTTGATTTGTGACACAGCGCCGGATAAGTCCCTCTTTTTCATCGTACCATAACCCACTACCACGACCTCATCCAATAATTCCGCGTCATCCGACAGCTCCACCTTTATTTGGGACTGCCCACTTTTCAAAGTTATTTCTTTCGATTTATAGCCGACAAAAGTAACGGACAATACAGCCTTTTCCGGCACACCGTTCAACGTAAACCGACCGTCTACATCGGTTATCGTACCTTTGGACGTACCTTTCACCACTACATTGGCGCCAATGACCGCCTCACCATTCTTATCGACAACCGTACCCTTAATTGTCCTACTCTGCTGTACAGCTTCATACTCCTCCGGTGCGATAGCCCGTACGTTCACTATTCCTCCGAATAACAACGCCAGACAAGCCCCTGTTATCAACATATTCTTATGAAAATTCTTTTTCATATATATCAAATTAAATGTTAACCTTTAAAATTTGCCATTTCTTTTCACACCGCAACTATTTTTTCTCCTTGAGATTCAAGGATTTCAGTTTGACTACTCCCGCTTTTGTTGCACTGATACCCAAACCGTCAACAGAATTTTTATATGCCGGTTCCAGTTCAAGAACAGCTTTCTTTTTTCCTGCAGGAACCTTAACCTTGGATTTAATTTTCTGATCTTTATCATCTTTAGCGGAATAAGTTGCCATAAACATGACATCCATAGGCAAAGCCTCCTCAAACTCAATCACAATACAATCATATGCCGAGCAATCCAGGCGGGACAGCCACCATCCGCCTCCCTGCCAATTTTTAGTAAAAGTAATGGTTGCTGTTTCCGCATCAAACTGTGCTTCCCCCCAAGATTTAAACTTTTTGGTTTCCACATTGTAATCTTTCGCCCACACTGATGATACAGTTAAAAGCAAAAGTACGGCAATTAATAAATTTTTCTTCATAATACATCGTTTTATTAAGATTAATAAAAAAGTTATCGTTTCATTTCTTCCAAAACCAGAGATTTCACACAAACCGTACCCGGTTTCGAACCACTGATACCCAGACCGTCTATGGATTTCTTATAAGTAATATCCAACATAATCGCCGCCTCTTTTTTTCCGGCAGGAATTGTAACCTTAGATTTGAGTTTCTCATTTCTTTCATCCTTCGCCGAATAGATGACTATGAACACGACATCCATGGGCAAAACCTCCCGAAACTCAATCCGTGCGGATTCATATTCCGAACAATCCTGCGCCAACCACCAGCCACCACCCTGCCACTTCTGTGTCCATGTTATTTTCATGCCTTCCATGTCAAATTGTGTATTTCCCCAGGGCTGAAAGTCTTTTGTCAATACATTAAAGTCCTTTCCGCATACGGAAGATGCTATCATAAAAGAAGTTGCAGCTATTAATAGTTTTCGTTTCATATCCTGTTATTTAATTCCGGTTTCCTATTTTGATACCTGTATCCATAGTTTATTTCGATAGCAAATATAGAGAGAGGGCAGCCCTCCCTCTTTCTCCAAATGAGTTTCAGGCTGTCCTTTTTGTATCTTGATACATTTGCGCTACTATCCTGATACATTTCGGAATATCAGAAACGACCGGAAAGGGATTTCCGATTCCTAATTTTCATATCTTTGCAAAAAACGAATCAATCCATATGAAAAAACATCTCTTATCTGCATTGTTTTGTCTATTTGTCCTAACGTTGCAAGCTAGCGAAAGACTTAATTTCCGTACCTTTGATGTAAAATCCGGTATAGCTGACAACTATGTGCAATCTATCCTGTGCGACAGATACGGTTTTATGTGGTTCTCCACTCTCAACGGGTTAAGCAGATATGACGGCTATCAATTCAAGACATACACCACCACACAACTGGGAGCCTACAACAACGACATTGAATTTACAGCGGAAGACGCTTCGGGCACAATCTGGATAAAAACTCCCAAATCTTACTATTTCTATAATCGCGAGAAGGATGAAATTGATGATCACATAACTCCTATACTGGAACAATTCGGAATATATGGAACTCCAGACAACTTATATATAGATAAAGACCTGAATTTATGGTGCACAGTCAATTCCACCCTCTATTATTATGTATTCAGGCAAAAAGAACTTTATACTTTATCTCTTCCTCAAAATTGCCAGGTGCTGCAAATCGACTGTTACCAGTCAAACGCTTATGTACTATTGTCGGACAGCTATATTTATCACATCGACTGGAGAGCGCAAAGCCTTTGCAAAGAAGTGCAGATTGTCCTGCCTCTCGGATGGAAACAACGAATGTACATAGACACCTTTTCCAGGCTTTGGCTTTATGTCCCCCATACCAAAGGAGTATGTTGTTATGACCCTAATGCCAAAGAATGGTTTTCTTTTCCCGGAGAAAAAGAAATTACCAACGAACTTATCACAGCCGTTATAGACGATGGAAAAGGGAATATATGGATTGGTACGGACAACAAGGGCATTTACATTAGTTATCATCAGGACGGAAAAGGATATGAGAGACTTAGCAAAGAAGTGGACAATCCATTTTCATTGCCCAACAATCATATCTGTTGTTTTTATAAAGACCATTCGGACATAATGTGGGTAGGTACAAGCAAATTGGGAGCCACCTTCACAAGTCTGCACAATGTCACATTTGAAACCTGCCGGTTGCCCCAGCAAGAAGATGTAAGTTGCCTTGTGGAAGACAAAGACGGAAATCTATGGCTGGGATTTGACGGGGAAGGACTGGCTTACTATGACAGGAAAAAAAACAACTATACTTTCATTTCGAAAAAACAGGATGCTATCCCTTCCGATATAATTGTATGTTCATATAAGGATTCAAAAGGACGGCTTTGGTTCGGCAGCTACGGCAACGGGGCGTTCTATGAGCAAAATGGAAAATTCAGCAAAGTGGCAACTACATATGAACAAAAATATTCTATCGATTATGTCCGCTGCATCACAGAAGACAAATATGGGAACATTTGGTTGGGAACCATCATGAACGGAATCTACTGTCTGGATAATACCGGAAATATAACGCCTTATACTATGGAAAAAACCGGAATGCTCACCAACAGTATCACCACATTCTCGTGTGCGGACGGAATCAATCTCTATATAGGAACCAGTAGCGGACTGTATTGCATGAACACTGAAACCAAAGAAATATCGCTCCTGGAAAACAACAATTCAGCTTCAAATTTATTTGAAGAAGTACACATCAACTGTATTTATCAGGATACAAGGGGGCTTTTATGGATTGGCACCCGGAAAGGTATGGATGTATATAACAAAAATACAAAAGAACGAATTCATTTGTCTACCAAAAACGGATTGTCTCATGATTATATACGGGCAATCACTGAAGATAAAGAAAAAAACATATGGGTTACTACCGACCATGGCGTGACAAACATCATAGCGACCAACTCACCGGAACCTTCGTCCAAATTTCTCTGTTATCCTTATTTTGAGGAAGACGGAATAGGAAATATGGCTTTTAACAATCATTCCATTACTTGTACTCAACAAGGTGAAATCCTGATGGGGGGCTCTGGGGGCTATCTGCGTATCAATCCACGTTTCATAAACTACCGTCATGAAAGCCATCCGGTTATATATACCAGTCTTTACCTCGCCAACCAGCGCATGGAAGTAGGCAGCAAAAACAGTAGCGGACGTATATTACTAAACAAAAATATCCAATTGCTGAATGAAATAACGATGGACTATTCCGACAGTAACTTTGCATTAGAGGTTTCTTCCATGGACTACAACTCCTTGCATAAATTACAATATGCTTATCGTCTGAACAAGGACGAAGAGTGGGTTAAACTGGAAGGAAACCGGATTTACTTTAATAAGCTTTCTCCCGGAACCTATCAATTGGAAGTAAAAGTATACGAGAATAATAACAGTTATAAGAACAGTAAAGCCAGTTGCCTTACGATACATGTCTTACCTCCTTTTTGGTTGTCCGTTCCGGCATATATAGGCTATACCCTACTTCTAGCAGGTGTTATCATTTTCTTCTTCCTGAAAATGAAACGTAAGCACATCCGCAACCTTAGCCAGCAAAAGCGTGAGATGGAGATAATCCAGCAACATGAGATGGATGAAGCCAAAATGCGCTTTTTCACGAATGTCAGTCATGATTTACGCACTCCTTTATCGTTGATAATCATTCCTTTAGAAAAATTGTTGTCTTCTAATCTGGAGAAAGGAGTAAAAGAAGAGCTGGAACTGATACACCGAAATTCGGAAACTCTTTTAAATGAAGTAAACCAATTGCTCGATTTCCGGAAATTAGACCAACAGAAAACGCAGTTAATGCTTTCCCACGGTAATCTTTCGGACTTCGTAAAAGAAGTATGCGGTTCCTTTATCCCACAAGCCGTCAAAAAAGGCATAAACATCCGTCTACACATAAACGAAACGAAAATGGATATGGATTTTGACCGTAACAAGATACAGCGTATCCTGCTTAACCTTTTATCCAATGCTGTAAAATACAATTACGAGAATGGAGAAGTCATCGTTGCACTGGACAAGATAACAGCCAATGGAACAGAGAACGCACAAATACAGGTTGCCGATACCGGTATCGGCATTAAAGATGAAAATAAAGATAAAATATTCGACCGTTTTTTTCAAGAACAACATTCTACCACTACCTATATAGGAAACGGTATCGGTCTACATATTGTGAAAGAGTATGTCACTATGCATCACGGGACAATCACGGTGGAAAACCATATTCCTCAAGGGACGATATTTACCATCACTCTTCCTGTCACCCACAATTATGCAGTCAATGATGAAAAACAAGACGAGGCTGAAATCCGGGAAAAAGCAGTTGATGAGGTGTCCGACACAACAGATACTCATAAAACTTCCCTATTAATAGTTGAAGACAATGACGATTTTCGTAACTTTCTTATCAACTGCCTTAAAGGCACTTATCAAGTATTTGACGCACCCAATGGAAAAGAGGCATTGGAAATACTTGCCCATCAATCCATACAGATTGTCATCAGCGATGTTATGATGCCCGAAATGGATGGAATGGAACTATGTCGTAAAATAAAGACAGACATCCGTTATTCTCATATCCCTGTAATTCTACTAACGGCACGCACAGCCGACGAACATGAATTAAGCGGATTAAAAGAAGGAGCGGACGATTACATTACTAAGCCATTCAATTTGGAAATACTTCTTCTGCGTATTCAAAAGATACTAAAATGGACGAAAAACAACCACGAGAAGTTCAAAACCATTGACATATCTCCGAGTGAAATAACCGTAAGTTCCCTGGACGAACAACTCATAGAAAAAGCGATCCGTGCAGTTGAAGAAAATATGGATAATTCCGAATTTTCTGTTGAAGAACTAAGTTCTTATGTAGGGATGAGCCGCGGACATCTTTATAAGAAACTAATAATGATTACCGGCAAATCTCCTCTTGAGTTTATACGAATACTACGTGTCAAACGCGGAAAACAACTGTTGGAGCAAAGTCAGCTGAATGTTTCCCAAATAGCTTATCAAATAGGACTTTCTCCCAAGCAGTTTGCAAAATATTTCAAGGAAGAGTTCGGATATGTGCCTTCCGAATACATAAAAAATAACAATACAAACTAAATACAAGTTTTACTCTTCCACTTTTTCTCTGCCTGATAGACTCCAAAAATAATGCAACCTGCTCCCAATAATGTAATCCATGTGATTTGTTCGTGAAGAATGATTATGGATGCCACCATTGTTACCAACGGATTGAGATAGATATAATTGGAGGCTCTAACGGTTCCCAACTGTTTCAATACCACATTCCAAAGGACATAACAAACCAAGGATGCCAGGACGGCCAGAAATAAGAGATTGGATAATACAACCGGTTTTAAAAGTACATCGAAATCAGGTTGTAACGGATGAAGAAGAAAGGCGGGAAGTATGGTTAATACTCCATAAAAGAATATTTTGCGGGTGATAAATACTGTGGGGTAACGCCCTGTCATTTTCTTTATCACCAAACTATAAAATGCCCACGACAGGGCGGCAAGTAAAGTGAGCAAATCCCCTACCGGAGATAATTTGAGTACAAAACTACCGTTGAAGACCACCAGTCCCACCCCGATTAAAGCTAATATGGAGCCATAAATCAAACCTTTGGTGGCTTTTTCACTCTTATAAAAGAGGAGGGAAAGAATGGTAGTAAGCAGGGGAGCTGTGCAAATGATGAAAGCGACATTGGATGCTTGTGTGATCCCCAAAGCTGTATTCTCTGTAAAGAAATAGAGTGAACCACCGAAGAAACCTCCTGCCATCAACCAAAGTTCGTCTTTCCAATTACCCGCAAACAGACGTTTGGGAGAAATCACCCAAATACCCAGATAAGCAATGAGAAAACGATAGAAGAATATCTCCTGTGGGGTCAGTCCGTGATTAATCAATACTTTGGTTGATATGAAAGTCAATCCCCAGATAGCAACTACAAGTATCGCAATCAGATGGTAATATCCATGCTTCAATTCCATAATGGTGGTGATGTTTGTTTAATAGAGTGCAAAGATAGCGAGAAGTTATGGAATGTTTGTTTGGAGAAGTAACAAAAAGCCCGTACCTTTGTTTATGTTCAAAGAAAGCTCCTAAAATAAGGTATAAGTTATGGAAAAATATATAGCACCGGACAGAAAACGTATCCCATACGGCATGATGAACTTTGCAGTAATCCGCCGCGACGACTGTTATTATGTGGACAAAACCCGGTTTATACCCATGATAGAAGAAGCGGACAAGTTTTTCTTCTTTATTCGTCCGCGCCGTTTCGGCAAAAGCCTCACTGTAAATATGTTGCAGCACTATTATGATATACTTGCCAAGGATAAGTTCGAAGCGCTGTTTGGCGACCTTTACATCGGAAAGCACCCTACGCGCGACCGGAACAGCTATCTGGTACTATACCTCAACTTCTCCGGAATAGTAGGCGAACTGCACAACTATCGCAAGGGGCTGGACGCGCATTGCCAAACAATGTTCGACTATTTCTGTGACATTTACGCCGACTATCTCCCCAAAGGCATCAAGGAAGAACTCGACAAAAAAGAAGGAGCTGTCGAACAATTTGAATACCTGTTCACAGAATGTAATAAGACCAACCAACGTATTTACCTCTTTATCGACGAATACGACCATTTCACCAATGCTATCCTCTCGGATATAGAAAGCCTGCACCGCTATACGGACGAAACACATGGCGAAGGTTATCTGCGCGCTTTTTTCAATAAAATCAAAGCCGGAACCTATTCCAGCATCGAGCGTTGTTTCATCACCGGCGTAAGCCCCGTGACAATGGACGACCTCACAAGTGGTTTCAATATCGGAACCAACTACTCGCTCACACCGGAATTCAACGAGATGATAGGTTTCACGGAAGAAGAAGTGCGCCAAATGCTCACTTATTATTCCACCACCAGTCCATTCAACCACAGTGTGGACGAATTGATAGAAATAATGAAACCTTGGTATGACAACTACTGCTTTGCGGAAGAATGTTATGGTGAAACCACTATGTACAACTCTAATATGGTACTCTACTTCGTCAAGAATTATATTCAACGAGGCAAAGCCCCCCGGGATATGGTAGAAGACAATATCCGTATCGACTACGAAAAATTACGTATGCTCATCCGGAAGGACAAAGAGTTTGCCCATGATGCCTCCATCATACAGACATTGGTGAGCGAAGGCTACGTCACCGGAGAACTGAAAAAAGGTTTTCCTGCTGTCAATATCACCAACCCCGACAACTTTGTGAGCCTGCTCTACTATTTCGGTATGCTCACCATTAGCGGCACGTATAAAGGAAAGACCAAACTCACCATCCCTAATCAGGTAGTCCGCGAACAAATCTACACTTATCTGCTAAGTACCTATAACGAAGCCGAACTCAATTTCAGTAGTTACGAAAAAAACGAACTTGCCAGTGCTCTTGCCTACGATGGCGACTGGAAAGCCTATTTCGGTTATATTGCCGACTGCCTGAAACGCTACACTTCCCAGCGAGACAAGCAGAAAGGTGAATTTTTTGTCCACGGCTTTACGCTTGCCATGACGGCACAAAACCGTTTCTACCGTCCCATTTCCGAACAGGACACACAGGCAGGTTATGTCGATATTTTCCTCTGTCCGCTACTGGATATCTATTCAGACATGAAGCACAGCTACATTGTGGAACTGAAGTATGCCAAGTATAAAGATCCCGAAAACCGCGTGGAAGAACTGCGACAGGAAGCTATTGACCAAGCCAATCGCTATGCTGACACTGATACGGTGAAGAGAGCAGTCGGCACTACACAGCTTCATAAGATTGTGGTGGTGTACAAAGGAATGGATATGCCGATATGCGAAGAGGTTTAATACAAAAAAGGCACTCGCATTACAAGCGCATTATGCAAAAAACAGATAGGCTAACAATATGAAAAGATCAATAAAACGTTTGCCCAAACGCACGCAAGAAGAGTTGGCGGTGTTGCAAGAGCTGATATTGTCGAATCTTACGAATGTGCGTATGATTATCTTGTATGGAAGTTATGCGCGGGGAAAATATGTCATCTGGGATGAAACATACGACGAACGTGGAGTAACTACTTACTACCAAAGTGATTTGGATATTCTGGTGATATGTGATACGAGAGACGCAAATAAAGCAGAGAGGCATGCGCGCGAGGTGATCGTTCCTAAATATGATACAAGAATGGAAGGAAAGCGGCATCCGGCACCGCCTAATATTATTGTAGAAACTCCAGTGACCATTAATAGAGCTATAAGAAGAAAGCATTATTTCTTTTATGAAATTATAAAAGACGGAATTCTATTGTATGACAATGGTACGTTTCAGATTGGTAAACCTGAGAAGTTGCCGTATCGGGAGATTAAGCAATATGCAGAGGAAGAATATGAAGAATGTTTCTACATGGGAGAATGTTTTCTAGATTCGGGGCATACTGCTTACGAAAAAGGTAATTTTAAATATGGCTCTTTCTTATTACATCAAGCCTGCGAACGTTACTACAAAACGTTTACTCTTGTGTATAGCGGTATTCGCCCTAAATCTCATGAATTGAAAGTACTGGGAGCGATGGTCAGAAGCTGTTCACGAGGATTTGCTAATGTGTTTCCTACCAATACTCCCGAAGAAAATAAAGCGTTTGATAAATTATGCAGGGCATATATCGAAGCGCGATACAACCGGCTGTTCACCGTTAACAAAGAGGAATACGAGTATATGCTGGCACGAACAGAGGTGCTGCGCGAAGTGACTATCCGGGAATGTGCTGCACGCATGACATATTACGACGAGATGATAGAAAAAGAAGAGAAAGACAAGATATAACCATATATTATAAAAATGAAGAATTACCCTCATCACAGCTATCTGTAATGAGGGTAATCACGTTAAAAGAGAGTTTCGATACATCTCCTTACTATCAAATTCTTATATGAAGAACTATTTGGTCACCTTGTAAGTTCCACTTCCATACTCCTTTGACTTCATCTCTCTGGGAAGGGTTACGGTAGCGGTAACACCCTTAGGAATGGTGAATTCCCAAATCCAGGTATCTCCTTCGTATTTCCAGGCGCTCTTGATGAGTCCGGCAGCGGAACGATATTCGGCAGTTACGTGTCCCAATCGCTTGTCTGGAATGGGCTTCATAATGATATGCTTGAAGCCGGGAGTAGCAGGATCGGCTGCAATGCCGGCAACGGTTTCCCAAATCCATTCACATACGCATCCGTAGGCATAATGATTGAAGCTGTTCATGCCGCGCGGTCCCATTCCTTTGTCTATCATATAGCTGTTCCACCGTTCCCAAATGGTGGTGGCTCCATTGTCCACAGAGTATAGCCAGCTGGGGTTCTTACGTTGGAAGAGGAGTTCATAGGCAATGTCTTCCATGCCATTCTCCGT
>OGYM01001519.1_pt1 | contig 16710 bp, 16 predicted proteins | sample 1576491 | NCBI WGS metagenome assembly OGYM01 (sample SAMEA3541515, study PRJEB24748) | human gut metagenome | biome: human gut; feature: human-associated habitat; material: faeces | place: China | collected 2012 | reverse complement strand
AAAAATCAAAAAATTTATTTCATCTCTGAAAGAAAACGCTCGCGTGCCGGATATTACATGTGAAAGGCTTTTCAAGAACAGGAGAGACAAACATGCTTACACGAGAACGCTTTGCCGCGCTGGCTGAGAAGTACATGGATATGGTGTTCAGGGTGGCCTACGGTTACATGCGCAGCCGCGATGACGCTGACGACGTCACGCAGGAGGTACTGCTCAGGCTCTATCGCACGGATACACTGTTCGAGTCGGAGGAGCACGTTAAAAACTGGCTGATCCGCGTAACGGTGAATCAGTGCAAAAAGGTTTTCCGCTCGCCTTGGCGGCGTGTGGAGAGCATCGAGGACTACGCGTCGACGCTCCGGTTCGAGACCGCGGAGGATCGCGGGCTGTTCTGCGGGATAATGCGGCTGGAGCAGAAGTATCGCGTGGCGGTGCTGATGTATTACTACGAGGGCTACTCCACACCGGAGATCGCGGAGCTTCTGGGCGTACCGCTCAATACCGTTACCACACGGCTGTCGCGCGCAAGGGCAAAACTGAAAAATTTTCTGACGGAGGATGATTGAATGAATAACAGAGAAAAGGTACGCCGTGCGTTTTCGCCGCTTGCGGCGGATCCGGAGACGGTGAACGCGGTCATGGCCGCAGCCTCGGCACGGCCGCAGCGGCGGCCGGTGCGCCGCGCGCTGAGAACGGTGATGGTGGCGGCGATGATAGTCCTGCTGCTGACGGGCAGCGCCTATGCGGCGGTGCGCGTTGCGAGTCCGAATCAGGCTTGGAACGTGACGAAGCAGGAGCTGGCGCGTATGCAGGAGATCGGCCTGCTGCCCGCGCAGGTCGATTCGGGGGAGTCGGCGAACATGATATTGGAGTCGAATGCGCAGAACGAGGGCGAATATTGGTATGGCCGTATCTTCCCGCATTGCTATGTCATCGACTGCGGCGGTTCGGGGTATCATCTGAACCTGAATGTGGATATCCAGACCGGCAAAATAACCCGCCTCGCGGTGTCAACGAGAGGCGCAAATTATTCGGACATCGTTCCCGACGGCATGACGGTCGGCCGCTGCTGCGCGATGCTTGCGGAGTACTGGGGCTTCGGCGGGTATACCATCCTCGGTGACGACGGCACCATGCAGGATAAGCTGCTCACGGACTTTGCCGGTGCGGGCTATATCACGGTGTTCTTTGCCGGCGACCAGAGCGGCGTCCCCATGTATATTCAGCTGGAAGGCTTCACGGCGGGCGAGGAGATCTCGCTCCTCATCGGCACAAACCACCTCGTCGGCTGATAAGAAAAAGAATATAACGCACCCCCGACGGAATTCCCCGTCGGGGGTGTACTGCGTAAAGAGCTAAAGCTGTTGACATGCCGGCTTGCGTTTGGTACTCTCAGAGTGTGGAAACACATTGAAGGAGCCTGCTATGACTTGGAATGAAATATTTGACATTTTTCCGCTAGCAGCGGACGTATGCAAAACTTACGAGCACTTTCGTGATACCGGCTTGGCGCGTGACAGAGCAGCCGGTGAGGTTCTCGCTATGTATTCGGGAGAGCTGTCAGATCAGGATGATGCCCCGCAGGTGTGGGTCGGGTTGGCCATGGCTATGTATATGTCTGACGAATTGACGGACGCTGTTATAAAGAAGGCGTCGAAAGGTTTTGCATACTTAACATCGATAGTCCCGGATGAGTATAAAACGGTATTTATAGACGCCGGAACTGCTGTATGTGACCTGCCGCACACAGGAAAGAAAAAGGCATATTCAAAGCCTGTCAGGTACACGGTGCCTTGGAGAGACGGGGATACGTTCTGCTATAAAATGTCGGGTGCTTATCCGGCACGTTTTGGTTTGGACGATTGGAATATTATTGCCCGCAAGGTCGGCATCTCGGCGGCCGATGACACTCAGCTGGTCTGCTTGACGCTGTCGCCTCCGGATGTTATACCAAAGAGCACAAGCGAATTGGATTCACTCGGATTGCTGCCATCGTTTCAATATGATGCCGGATACAACTTCATGTTCAAAATATCTATTCCGTCTGCACAGAGACTGAAACGTATGAAATTCGTTCCCATAGGGAACTTTGCCGACGCTGTGCCGCCATATCATGACTTTGAAAAGGATGCAGGGTTGTCGATATATGTGTCGTCTTATACTTCTGAGGACAGCATTCCAAATTGGGTTGTAAATTCGTGCTTGAATTATAGAAAATTCGGACTTGTTCATCTGGAGAGAAACCAGAATTGACTGCGAGGAGAATAAACAAATGAGTAGAATTTGCCTCATAACGGCTCAAAATGTGCAAATGTCTCCGGACAGCTTGCGGCGGCGAATCGTTGATCTCTCGGCAGAGAGAAATATAGGAGCATTTTTTCCGACCACTTCGAACGTCGGGCTGACGGAATATGAAGGCGCGTTTGTATGCAGCATTTCCGATGACTTTCTGTATGACAACTGCGAAAGGCTGCTCCTCCCAGATGACTGCTGGTACAATGGAACTTGCAGCAGCGCACCGTTTGCGGAGCGTATGAACTCGGTGTGCGATATTGTCCGGTACGCGGCGGATTGTTCAGGTGAGGTTGAACTGTTCATTGGTGACTGTGGTCAATGCCCATTGACCGAGTTCGAGCCGGCAAGTGTGCGTCTGGAATGCCTGCATGAGAATTTAGTACGTATGTTCAACGATTATAATGCGCCACAGGCACGCATCAGAATCATACGGCAACTCTCTTCGGAGTGACAATGCCAAATGATTTTCAGCTGGTAGTGTTCAGGGGAACACCTCACTGTATTGCAGCGGTACTTTCAGGCGGGAGATCATTTCGGCACAATTGGAGGGGAGAATATATGTGGAATGAAATTGCAGACGAAGAAGATTTAAACAGCTTTATGGATGCCATGTATGGATTTCACGACAGCTGCGTAAAAGAGATCAAATATATCAGCGGTGCATATGTGGAGGAGACATTGAGTATGTTTCCGATCAACAACCGGAGAATACTGAGCGTGATCATTCAACGGCAGTTCAAAAACCCGTCTGTGATTGAAATGCAGTTTATGGGGTTAAAGTATCTGCGGCTGTTTCCGAATGATGAAAACTATACCAGTGAAATACTCGATGCAACGATGATCATAAAGGAAGACCGCATTTATTGGTGTGATTGCGGCGGATTATCAGAAAAGGATATCGAAAGCTATACGGGAACTACAATATGTGCGTCAAAGGTTCGGTGGAGAGCAGCGGATGAATATATTGGGCCGAAGGAAATTTATGCGGCGAGTCAGAGCTGATTCGTAAGTTCAGCAAAAGCACTTTTCCCTAAGCAGTACGACGCATTATCCCATGAGCTGCCGGATGTGTCAGACGAAATTTCAAAAAGTCAAACCCGCCAGAGGACATTTCTGTCCTCCGGCGGGTCATTATATAAGATGGTGTTTCAGATTGCGTTGCCGGCGTTGAAGCCTTCGCGGATATTCTTGTATCCGTTCTTGGTGCTGCTTGCGTCGCCGACGACAACGACCTTACAGTCGCAGCCTTCAAGCTCGGCCTTGAGCGGATTGTTGCTGCGTACGCCCATGGCGTTGACAAGCATATCGATGTGCTTGAACTCAACAGGCTCGCCGTACTCCTCGGCGTAGATGGTGCCCTCGCCGACCTTGGTGAGCTTGGTGTGGGTATGTACCTTGATGTTGTACTTGCGGATGTGCTCCAGCAGGCAGGCTCTGGGCTGTGCCACGGCGTCGGTGATGATGTCGGGAGCCATTTCTATAATGGTCACGTCGCAGCCCTGCACGGCGAGGAACACTGCGGTCTCGGCGCCGGTCATGCCGCCGCCCGCGACGACTACCTTCTTGCCGTAGAGCGTGCGGCCGCGGAGGACCTCAATCGCGGTCTTGACATAGTCGCGGTTATCGAGGCCGGGGATGGGCAGGAACATGGGGTTGCTGCCGGTGGCGAGGATGACGGCGTCGGGCTTCTCGGCGTCGACGATCTCGCGGGTGAGCGGGGTGTTGAGACGGATCTCTGCGCCGTACTTCTTCAGCTGATTGCGGAAGTTGAGCACGAGGGACGCATACTCGGTCTTTCCCGGAGGCGTCATAGCGGCGAGCCACTGGCCGCCGATCTCATCGCTGGCTTCGAAAACGGTGACCTTATGGCCGCGCTCCGCTGCGCCATATGCGGCGGCAAGGCCGGAAACACCGGCACCCGCGACAAATACCTTCTTCGGGTTCTCGACCACGGACAGGTCATAGACCAGCTCGCGGCAGGTGTGGGGGTTGGCGATACAGTTGACGGGGTTGCCGACTGCGGTCTCACCGGTGCAGCCCTGGTCGCAGCCGATGCAGTGGATTATCTCATCTATCTTGCCGGCCTTTGCCTTGTTGGGCAGCTCGGGGTCGGCGAGGGAAGCGCGCGCCATGACGATAAAGTCGGCCTTCTCGTCACGCAGCATGGCCTCAGACATATAGATGTCGTTGTAGCGGCCGACGGCGAGCACGGGGATCTTGACGGACTTCTTGATGGTAGCGGCGTTCTCGGCGTAGTGCATCACGGGGACAAAGCCCGGGGCGATTATCGCTTCCTTGGAGGTGAACATGCCCTGAGTGCAGTGCAGAGCGTCAACACCGGCTTCTTCAAGCATCTTTGCCATGACTATGGCCTCGGGAAGCTCGATGCCGCCCTCGACGTAATCACATGTGTTGAAGCGGAAGATGACAGGGTAATCAGCGCCGACGGCCTCGCGGACAGCGGCGATGACCTCAAGCGCAAAGCGCATACGGTTTGCAAGCGTGCCGCCGTACTCGTCGGTGCGCTTGTTGGAGAAGGTGGACATGAACTGATTTATAAGGTAGCCGTGTGCGCCGTGGATCTCGACGCAGTCAAAACCACATCTCTTGGCTCTCGCGGCGGCTTCGCCGAAGGCCTTGACCAGATCATGTATCTCTTCGACGGTCAGAGCGCGGGGAACATAAGGCTCGGTCGGCTCCTTCAGCGCTGAGGGGGCGACGGGGTGGGTGTCATATGCCTTCAGGCTTCTCTGACGGCCGGCATGGTATATCTGCGCGCCCATGAGTCCGCCTGCGGCGTGTACCTGACGGACGGTCTCGGTCCATGCGGGAACCTGGTCATCGCTCCAGAGGGAGCCGACGACGGGGTCGCTGCCTGCGTCCTTGGTCACACCGAGGTCCTCGGTGAACACAAGACCCCAGCCGCCCTTGACCTTGGCGACGAGGTATGCGTTGACGGCCTCGTTGGGGGTTCCGTCGGGGTTGCCCATATGAGATGACATGGCGCTGACAACAAGGCGATTCTTTAGTTCAAGATTGCCAATCTTGCCGTGCTCGAATACTTTAGTTAATTTCATGATGTGCCTCCAGTTAGATATATATTTCCTGTGATTGGGGATGATTGGGGAAATATTGCGGACAAGATGTGAAAACATCAAATCGTATAATATATTTTTAACAAGTTTTTTATACAATTTCAACTACGCACTTTTTTGTTATAGTGCACAAAACGGTTAGTACGCACAAAAAAGTGCGCTATTGTTAAAATTGCGTCACATGTATTATAATCTAGCCAATGAGTGTGATATTAAATTAGCACATCTGCGCGGCCGTATCGGAACGGAGCAAAACACCCTCCGGCCGGGCGGACACTCGAAAGGGGAAAACGACATGAAAAGAACAAAAAAGGTAATAGCGTTGGCTCTGGTACTTGTTATGGCAGCAGCGCTTCTCTCCGGCTGCGGAGAGACCGGCAGCGCTGGCGCCGCCGCAAGCGGCAAGACTTATAATCTTGTGTATCAGTGCGCATGGGGCTCCGGCGGCGGGCCTTACCAGTATGCGTCTGACCTCTCCGAAGCGATCGTCAACTGCTCCGGCGGCCGCGTGACCATGGAGTGCCTTGCGACCAACTCCATCGTACCTACCACCGATATGCTTCAGGCGGTCTCCAACGGTACTCTCGACTGCGCGCAGACCGCGGCGACCAACCTTTCCGATGACAGTCTCGGCATTCTCAGCACCCTGCCCGTCGGCATGACCTTCGACGAGTACATGGGCTGGTACGTTGCCGGTGAAGGCCAGCAGATCCTCGACGAGGTCATGGCCGAGATAGACAGCAACGTCGTCGCGTTCCCGTGCGGCGTTGTTGACTCCGAGATACTCTACCACTCCACTACGCCCATCACCTGCCTTGACGATATCAAGGGTCTGAAGATCCGCGGCGTTTCCGACTGGGCGAACATCGAGACCCGCCTCGGCGCATCCGTTGTCACCATGGACGGCGGTGACTGCTACGAAGCCCTCTCCCGCGGCACCATCGACGCGGCTGAGTACTCCAGCCCCTCCGCAAACTGGGCGGCAGGCTTCCAGGAAGTCGCACCGTACCTCACCGTTCCCGGCGTGCATCAGTCCTGCGCGGTCTACCTCTTCCTCATCAACCGCGGCGTCTGGGAGAGCATGGATGAGCAGACCCAGAACATCATAAAGCTCGCCTGCACCGCGATGATGGCGCAGAACTGGGCGGAAGACCGTGTCGCAAACGGCCAGGCCTGGGAGCAGTTCAAGGAGCTTGAGGCTCAGGGCAAGCTGACCATATACAGAATGCCCGACGAGGACATCGCAAAGATCCAGCAGGTCGCTGACGAATACTACGCCGAAAAGTGCCAGAGCAACCCGCTGTTCGCAAAGATATACGAGTCCCAGCAGGCTTACATCCAGTCTGTCGGCAACTGGAGCGAGGCGGCATCCTACTGATCAGGCCGTTCGGCTCGTGAGAGGAATTTGAAATGGCTAAACAACCCGAAAACAACAAGACGGCCTCCTTCGGAGATAAGTTCATAGCCTTTGCGAACAAGGTCTCCGACGTCTCCGGCCTTGTGGCGGCATATCTGCTTGTGCCGCTTGTGATAGTGTTCCTGATAGAGTGCATCTCACGCAACCTCTTCAACAGCCCCACGACCTGGGCTTACGGCATGTGCTTCATCATCGGCGGCTGCGCCGCAGTGCTCGGCTTCGGCTACGCGATGAAGAGCGGCGCGATGGTCAGGATCGACGCGTTTTCATCAAAGCTTCCGGAAAAGGCGCACTGCATCCTTGACCTCGTCCTGTACGCGGTGCTGTTCCTGCCGCTCACCATCGGCGGCACCATAGAGTGCGCCAAGAACGCGATCACGGCTACGGCTACGCTCGAAACGCTGAGCACCGGCTCTTGGAGCGCGCCGATCTGGCCGACCAAGATCGTAATGACGATCAGCCTTATTATCCTTACGCTTCAGGGGCTTGCAGAGATAGTGAGCCTCATCCAGCGCCTGCGCGCAATGAAAGGGGAGAAAGATAAATGACAGCAAGCGGTCTTACAATCGCCGCCATAATGGGCGCAATGCTGCTGGTGTTCATCTTCTCCGGCTACTACCTCTTTGCGGCGCTCGGCGGAGCGGCTATCATATCCGGCCTCATATTCTGGGGGCCGAACGTATTCCAGACTATTTATTTCAGCGTCTTCAAGTACTGCAAGGACTATAACCTCCTCGCGGTGCCGCTGTTCGTCCTGATGGGACAGCTGCTGAACCAGTCCGGCGTGGCGGGTCGATTGTTCGATAACCTGTCCGTCGCCCTCGGCCGCCAGCGCGGCGGCATGGCCATCGCGGCGACGATCATCGCGATCCTCTTTGCCGCGACCACCGGCATCGTCGGCGCGTCCGTCGTCTCCATGGGTCTGCTCTTCACCAAGCCCATGCTCGACGCGAAGTACAACAAATCCCTCACGGCCGGCGTCATAATCTCCGGCGGCACGCTGGGCATCCTCATCCCGCCCAGCATCATGCTCGTGTTCATGGGCTCCGCCGCGAACGTCTCCGTCGGCAAGCTGTTCTACGGCGCAATGACGCCCGGCGTGCTGCTCGGCGTTGCGTACATCGTGTATGTGAAGGTCATCTCCATCGTGAAGAAGGACTATGCGCCTCCAATGCCTGAAGAAGTCCTGAGCCGCTACTCCAAGAAGCAGATAGCCTGGGGCATCGTCGTGAACGTCCTGCCGGTCGCGATCGTCATCTTCTCCGTTCTCGGCGCGATATGGTTTGGCTGGTGCCCGGCTACGGAAGCTGCCGCGCTCGGCGTTGCGGCGTCGTTCATCATCGCGCTGTGCACGCACTCCATAAACAAGCAGGTCATCAAGAAGACTCTTGTCGAGTCGATAAAGCTGACCAGCATGGTCTACGCCGTGTCCGCGTTCGGCAAGTGGGGCATATTTGCGCTGATGATGGCCGTCGTGTTCCTGCTTGGCTTCCTGATGGACTGGATCGCCGTGTGCATGATAACGATCCCAATATTCGTCCCCATCGCCACGCAGGTCGGGTTCCAGGCGGAATACTTCCTCACCATGATGGCCGTCATTATGCAGACCGCCTTCCTCTCGCCGCCTATGGCCGCGTCTATCTTCTACTTCCAGGGCGTTGCGAAGGATCACATTACCACAGCGGAAACGATACGCGGCGTCTGGCCGTTCATGGGGCTGCAGGTGCTTGTCTTTATCCTGTGCATAATCTTCCCGCAGATAGTGACCTGGCTGCCCAACATGATAATAAGCTGAGGGCTTATAAAAACGTATAAAAATAACCTCGATCTTTTGCAGATCGAGGTTATTTTTATACGTTTTCGTCTCCGTCCGACGGCACGGAGCCGTTCTCCGGCTTCGCGTACTGGAACTCTATGCTGACGGACTTGCCCAGCGCCTCAGAGTCGTACGAATATTTGATGACGCTGTCGCCAAGCTCGCCGTGCGAGCGCTTGATGGCGTCAGGCAGGCAGTCATGATTCGCAAAGACGCCCCAGTCGCGCATATATAGGATGGCGGGAATGAGCAGGCGGCCTTCCTCCGTCAGCGAGTACTCCACGCGCTTGGGCTTCTCGTCGTACTCGGTGCGCTTGATGACGTTATATGACTCCAGCTCCTGAAGCTGCTGGGTGAATATCTTGTGCGATATATCATACGGCACAAGGCGCTTCAGCTCGCCGTACCTGCAAACACCGTCGGGGGTGCTGTGAAGATACCAGAGAATATAGGGTTTCCACTTTCCGCTTATCGCGGAAAAGGCGAAGTTGAGCGCGCATGATTCCAAAGTATGAACGTAGTTATCCACTGTATCCCTCACTTTCTGAACGGTATAATAAAGATTTTGGATTATTATGTACTATATTAACATCCGCGGCGGGAAAAAGCAATGGATTAAAATGTTAAAGCTTAATGAGCTTAATGTATTTTCTGGAAGCTGGGTTATAGGGAAACTGCCCCCGAAAGGTATCGGGGGCAGTGATATGATTTTTTGCCTGAAGATCAGAACGCGGTCTTGTAGAGGCAGGTCGGGTTGTACGGATAAAGAATGTTGTTCTTCTCGACCGTGTCGCAGCCGTCAAGAGCTTTCAGCAGCTGCTCGGTGGTCATGGTGACGCGGACGTCGCCATATGCGAGAGCGCCGGTGGCGCGGTCGCCGCGGCAGCCGAGGGACAGGCCGACTTTGCCTTCCTTCATGGTGCGCATCCAGGTGTCAGCGCAGTTGGATTCGCCGCTGAACGGGAACTCAAGCTTCTGCCAGTCGGTCTCGACATAGCATGCCAGCAGGTGGAACGCGGCCTGAGTGGGGAGCTGGAGACAGATAACGTCGGGCTCCTCGATGGGGCAGTTGCACAGAGAGGAACATACAATGCCGGCATACGGGGTCTCAGGAAGCACTTCGAGGTTGGACTTGATGTGCTTTATCGCGTCCTCCTGCTTGTGATGCCAAGGGGTGGGCTGCTTGTAGAGGATAGCGCCGTCAAGGAACTCCTGGTTGACTTCCATGCAGCCGTTGTTCATTGCGCAGTAGTAGCCGGAGAAGTGGTCGGGGGTGAGGCCGAAGGTGCCCTGGAAGTGGGCGGCCATGCCGATCAGCTTGCAGGTGGAGGCCTTGTTCTGGCAGAACTCAATGCCGGGGATCTCGTCGAACTCTTCGGGAGTCTTGATGAACTTCATCGCGACGGGATGCTGGGTGGGGCGGAGAGTAAGAAATATGCGGTCGCTGAGCTGCTTCCACTCTTCTTTGGTAAGTTTCATTTTAATATACACTCCATTTTTGTAATTCGGTTGCGCGAATCACATAAGGAAAACCTCATATGCGTTCGCGCAGTCCTCAAGTCTCTTCTTGATGTTGCCCTCACCGCGAAGATAGGTGAGAGCCATTTCGGTGGCATACCAGCGCCCATCGACCTTGATATACTTGTTGTCGTAGTGGGCTCGGCCGACGAACTCGCCGCCGTTTACGGCGTCGTACAGATCGTCTTCGAGCGCCCAATGGGCGAGAGCGGTATCTTCACCGGTTATTTCGACCCAGTGGTGATGACCATGGTGGCTGGAGGTCACGTTGTTGGTGAACTTGCCCTTCATCGTGGCAAGCATACCGTCGCCGCCGACGTATCTTCCGCCGGTGGTGTTGTTGATGAACACAAAATCATCGGTGAAGCAGGCGCGCAGTCCGTCCCAATCCTTCTTGTCAAGGCAATCCCAGTAATTCGCCTGGAGACGCTCTATTGCACGGATGTCCTCCTGCATCTGAATGCGCCATTCGAGCTCGCTTATGCGCTGCTCGAGTTTTTCCATGTCAGCCATCGGTTATACCTCTTTCTATAATGTATATAGGTGGGGGTCAGGCTGATATCACTTCTTGCCCCAGCCGCCGACGGAGAAGATGGTCTCGCCGGTGATGTAGGAAGCCTCGTCGGATGCGAGGAAGCAAGCGAGGTTGGCCTGCTCTTCGGGCTTTGCCATTCTGGGGATCATGAGCTTCGGTGCGGTGTAGTTCGGAAAACGCTGACGGGGAACCTCAGTGACCATCGGGGTATCGGTGGAGCCGGGGCAGAAGCAGTTGGCACGGATGCCGTACTCTGCCAGCTCAACGGCGACGCCCTGAGTCATCGCGGCGATAGCGCCCTTGCTCGCGGCGTAAGGAGTGGAGTTGGGGCAAGCGCAGCGGACGTTGATGGATGCAGTGTTGACGATAGCGCCTTTGGTGCCGTGGGCGACGAATGCACGAGCCGCGGCCTGAGTGCTGTTGAAGCAGCCGAAGTAGTTGTTGTGAACGATGCGTGCGTGTTCTTCCTCAGTGACGTTGATAAAGTCCTTGAAGAGGTTGATGCCGGCATTGCCGAACATGACGTCGAAGCCGCCGAAATGGTCATATGCGGCCTGAACGAGCGCGTCAACCTGAGCGCGGTTCGTAACGTCACAGATCTGGCACCAGCAGTTCTCTGCGCCGAGGTCTTTGACTATTTCCTCAAAAAGATCGTCGTGACGTGCGCCGATAACGATCTTGCCGCCGTCCTTGACGAAGCGGGTCGCAATAGCGCGGCCTATGCCGGTCGTACCGCCGGTGATGACGGCCACTTTGCCTACAAATCTGTCGGAAGTTGCCATAGTGATTAGCCTGCCTTTCTGATAAGCGAAATGAGTTAGTTGATCAAAACATAACTACTAACATTTAAGAAAGTGCTTGCGGCGCAGCCGTTGGGGCGGCTGCAGCCGCGTTTTTATAGAGCACACTCTATTAGCTACTCTATCGCGTCTCTATGAGATTGTCAAGAAAAAGATTAAAAAATAATAACCAAAAACATAGTGACGAATTTGGCGAAAATAGATGAAAATCGGCGTTTCGAGCCGAAAGTTAAAATTCTGTGAAAAAAGTGCTTTACTTTTCACAAAGCGTGTGATAATATTTTTGCAAAGTGTGCGAATAGAGCGCGCTCTAGAGTACAAGCGTCAAAAACAGCGTCGGTGTTACGGCTTTATTTTTGCCTGTATTTGAAATCATGAGAAAGGATATTTAAGAGTGGAGCTCACTACACCTAAGCAAGTACAGACGCAGGAAACAAAACAGAAGATATACAAGGCGGCGTCAAATATATTAAAGAAAAAAGGCTATGCCTATCTCACGGTCAGCAATATCTGCGCTGCCGCCGGTGTGTCGAACGGGACTTTCTTCTATCATTTCAAAACGAAGGACGAGCTTCTGGTCTATTATAATTTTCAGAAGTTTGCCGAGTTCAGAAAGAAGAACAATTTCGACGATGCCGTCGCCGGCAAGCCGTTTGACGAGCGCATCCTTATCTTCTATTATTATTGGAGCGATTACATGGTTGACGTAGGGCTCGACTTCTGCTGCAACTACTATAATACCAAGAACTATTCGCTCGATAACCGCCGCTGGCACCAGCGCCAGCCGGCCTACGTCTGGGGCTATCCGGACAGCTGCCTGAAAGAGGCGGCGGATCTGGGACTCCTGAAAGAGGAGCACAGCATTGACCATTACGCGGAGGTCATTGTGACAATCATGAAAGGCGTCGCTTTTGACTGGTGTCTGAGCGGAGCGGCATTCAATATGCACGACCGCATAGACGAAACCATGATGCCCTATCTCAAGAGCATCATGAAAGACTGATCCGGCGCGCGCCGGAACCCAATTTCGGATTCAACTGTCAAGCAGACAACTAAAAGCAATAGAGTGCACTCTTCCGTCAGAGAGCTCTCGTCAAACGCATTTGGGGATGCGGAGGACGCTGCTGACGACTTTATTGCCTGACAGCTTGTATCAAATATATTTTTTGGAGAGTATTTATGGACATCCTCATCCTCGTAGCTGCAGTCCTGCTTATCGGTCTGTTCTGCTACAAAAACGTTCCCACCCTGATTGGCGGCATTGTCTGCTCCGTCATTCTCATGATCATCTACAAGATGGACATCACCGCCGGCCTGTTCGACACCTATATGGGCGGCCTCGTCGGCTTCATGAAGTCCTGGATGATCCTGTTCTTCCTCGGCGCTCTGTTCGGCAAGTTGCTGGACATCACGGGCGGCTCCGACAGCCTTGCGCGTGTTATCCTCAACCTCGTCGGCCCGAAGAATGTTTCTCTCGGCGTCTGCATCTTCACCGCCATCCTCGCAATGGCCGGTATCTCCAGCTTCATCAGCCTCTTCATCTGCTACCCCATCGCACTCAAGCTCTGCCGCAAGGCTAATATCAACCGCGCTTCCGTTATCGCCGGTTACTCCCTCGGCCTGAACTTCGGTCTGGCTGTTCCCTGGGTCCCCGTCACCAATAACGTCCTCTGCGCCAGCTACTTCGGCACCGACGTCAGCGCCGGCGGTTTCCTCGGCCTGTTCGTCTCCATCGTCTTCATCGTTGTCGGTATGCTCTACATCAAGTGGTATGAGAAGCGTCTTGCCGCAGCCGGCAAGGGCTACCTCCCCGCTTACGGCACCGGCGCTCTCGAAGAAGAGGAATCCGATGACGCAGAAGCCAAGAAGGGTCCCCACTGGGTTCTCTCCGTTATCCCCATGCTTATCCCCATCCTTGTCCTGAACATCTTCAAGGTCAAGGTTGAGCTCGCACTTCTCTGCGGCGTTCTCGCAGTTGTCGTTCTCCAGTTCAAGTACCTCCCCCGCAACTGGGATGCCAACCGCAAGGCAGTCAGCGACTCCATCTCCATGTGCATGACCACCCTCATCAACGCAGCTGCTATCGTCGGCTTCGGTTCTGTCGTCCAGAACTGCCCCGGCTATGCTACCGCAGTTGAGAGCATCCTCTCCTACGAGGGCAGCCCGCTCATGATCACCTTCGTCGCAACCAACCTCATCGCCGGTATCGCAGGCTCCTCCTCCGCCGGCCTTGTTCTCGCCGCTCCCGTTCTGCAGCAGGCCGCTACCATGACCAATGCCGCAGTGTTCCACAGAACCACCGTTCTGGCCTCCCTTGGTCTCGACTCCCTGCCCAACGCAGGCTTCCTCCAGACCGAGTGCACCGTCGCAGGCGTGAAGTTCAAGGATGTTTACTTCCCTGTTATCTTCGCTCTGACCGTCGTTCTGACCATCCTGCGCTGCCTGCTCTACATGGGTCTTGCAGCAGCTTTCGGTATTGCCTGATCGCGTGACCGGAAACATATAAAAGCAAAAGATTCTAATAAAAAGCTGACGCCCCGTCGATCGGGGCGTCAGTTTTTTGGTGCCGTCAAGATTTATGCGCAAATAAATTTGCGCATAAATCTTGACGGCACCCATTCTCTATCCACTTTTGTTTGTTCTTATTCTCTTGCTGCGCTCTCGATTCTTTTCAAGGATTCAAGTGCAAACGCATATACCTTATCAGCGAAATCTTTAACCTCTCCGCATATAAAGTCCTCATTGTTGCCGGGGAGCTCAAGCAACCATGGTGAATATAACTCACCAGAAGCTGCGCGTTTCAATAATATGGCACAAATGTCAGATTGCGTGAAACAGAATCGTTCTACATCGTATAAGTCTGCAAAACCTATATGCAGGCAAAGCCACACATACTCAGGAGAATCTATATCTATACCTAATTTTTCAGCAGCATACTTATAAATATCTTCTAATTGTATGTGAGGATCTGTTTTTATAATGATAAGACCAAATCTATAATCCATGGGGGCATCAACCTTAGGATCAAAGAAATCATATTCTGTTTGAAATTTATTGTGGATATGCTTATATATTTGAACTATTCCGTCTGCCAGCCGAGCGGTATCCGCCTCTATAGCACTATCACAGAGAATCCGAGAATCAATTTTAGGAGAAAATGATTTGCTATCAAAAAAGACAACACAACTGTCTTTCTTTGCCATAACATCGGCAGTTAGGAGATTGTGTTGATGCCCTACAGAGTATTGCTTCTCAGGAAGAACCTCATCAAAGGCTTTACTTGCACATATTATTTTGAACAAATATGCCTCGATCACTTCTTTTCCGATAGTTTTTTGCAAATCATTACGTCCATCAGTAAGCCTGAACAATAGAGATGAAGTTATAGATTGCAAAAGCAAGTGTGGTAGTGGAAGGTAGATTTCCTCATTGTCAACTATAAATGGGTATGAGCACGAAGGACGCAAGCAATAGTTATAATCCCTGTAATCCGGCGTGATTTCGTTTAGCTTGGATATGTAATCATCTCGCGAGATACGAAGATTATTCATTATTTCTGGATATAATCGGTATAATGCGGCAGATTCTTTTGGGGAGAGGCCTTCTTTGAGTACACTATAAGATAACAATACACCCAATATAGCAGAAAGTACTTCTTTGTAGCTGCAACCAATTTTTTCGCGGAACACAGTTGGCATATCAATTCTGTCTTAGAGAAATTAAAAAAATAATTATATCTAAAAAGCTTGTAGATATGGTTCTCCTGTATTTCAAGTTGTGTTAGTCCAGCCGAGATTGCAAAATATTTTATCAATGCAGGAGTTCCTACTGAAGCACTTATTTTGGGAGGTATATACTTGCGTATGCAGGAGATTATATCTAAGAAAACATGCTGATTTCGTCCATCAAAAGAATTACTGTACCATTCACGGGAAATTATTGAAAGGAGTACAAACGCTTCAAGCTCCCACGGAAGCGGCCACCCGGTTCGCGCTAACGATTCATCTACACCGTTAACCCAAGGAATTGAATACTCATGTGAGATATTCATTTTCTGCTCAAATGAGTACCTTTTGAGCACAGTTGAAATTTTCCTGTATTCCACTATCCTGACCTCCTTCAGCAAGTTTCTCTAAAATTATTATAACAGCATTATTAAAAAGACGCAATTCTCCCGTCTAATCCTTTCCCGTCCTATCCGCTGATATCCGCATTTGGGTCACGGTCTGGGTCAGCGCGATTTTGACAAAAATAGGCTGAACTTTTCAGCCATATAAATGCAGAAAAAGTCCTGAAATCTTGCGATTTCAGGACTTTGATGGTTGCGGGGGAAGGATTTGAACCAACGACCTCCGGGTTATGAGCCCGACGAGCTACCAGCTGCTCTACCCCGCGATATTCATTTAGCTTATATATGATAACACACACATCCGGCGATGTCAACACTTATTTTCGGCTCACGAGAAATTCAAGGCGAAGAGGATCGCCGATCCTCTTCGCCTTAATTTTTACATGACTTTAATCTTTATCGGCCTCTGACGGCGCGAGCTTCACCAGCACACGTTCGACACGGCGGCCGTCCATCGACAGCACCGTGACCGTCAGATTCCTATACGTGAAGCTGTCGCCCTCCTGCGGGAAGCTGCCGAACATCTCCAGCGTCCAGCCGCCGACGGTATTGCTTTCGGCGTCAACATCGTCCTCATTGAGCCCCACAAGCTCCAGAAAGTCCGAGAGAATCATCGCGCCGTCCAGTTCGTACTCGCTCTTCTCGCGCTGCACGACCTCGTGCTCAACAACGTCGCTCTCGTCCCATATATCGCCGACGATCTGCTCCAGCACATCCTCCATCGACACGACGCCCAGCGTTCCGCCGTATTCGTCGGACACGATGGCGAGGTGCTGCTTCGCCTTGCGCAGCGTATTGAGCACTGCGGGCAGCTTCATGGTCTTATACACATAGCACGGGGGCATCAGAAGCTTTCGGATGTCCACGCGGCCGTCATCCGCCATGGCCTTGAGGAAATGGTTCAGATACAGGATGCCGATGACGTTGTCTATGCTGCCCTCGTACACCGGCAGACGCGTGAACGGCGCATCCTCAATTATGGCGAGGATGTCATCCCAATCGTCCTCGATGTCGATCGCCTGAACGTCAACGCGCGCGGTCATAACTTCAAACGCGGAAGTCTCGGAGAAATCTATCGCCGCCTGAACCAGCTCCGACTGATCCT
>OGYM01001517.1_pt1 | contig 16716 bp, 14 predicted proteins | sample 1576491 | NCBI WGS metagenome assembly OGYM01 (sample SAMEA3541515, study PRJEB24748) | human gut metagenome | biome: human gut; feature: human-associated habitat; material: faeces | place: China | collected 2012 | reverse complement strand
ATTCATTTTTACCATGAGTGCTACAAAACTGTGTTATACAGCACAAAAGTAAAAATAAAAAATGAGAAAATGAACGAATCTATAAAAAGATTGCACAAAAGCGGTAGCTTTCGTGCAATCTTGAAAACATTTTATTTAGTAAATAACAGTTCCCTATACTTCGGTAGAGGCCATATTTCATCGTCTACTTCCATTTCTAAATGGTCGATGTGATCTCGTATCTGGTCGAGATACGGACGCACTTTATTTTCGTATGCAAATGCTCTTTCCTTGTAGTTTTCAAGGTGGTTGGCTACTTTTCGCGCTTCGGTCATTTCACGGACCAGTATTTTAATGGAGGTCACCCGGTGGGAGATCTCACGAATCAACTCTTTACGGTCGGCGCTCAACACTTCGTATTCTTCGGCAGAGAAGATTTCCTTCATTCCGCGAAGATTTTCGAGCAGGCGATTCTGATAAGCCACGGCAGTCGGCACGATGTGGTTGATAGCGAGGTCGCCCAATACACGGCCTTCAATCTGAACCTTCATGGTGTATTTCTCCAGTTCCACTTCCAGACGGCTGTTCAATTCGGTTTCGTTGAAGATACGTTCGCCGATAAGCACCGATTTAGACTGATTGTCGACGTAATGCATCAATGCTTCCGGAACGTGGCAAATATTGGTCAGTCCGCGTCGCGCAGCTTCCTGTTTCCATTCTTCGGAGTAACCGTCGCCTTCGAAACGGATCGGTTCGGAAGCGATGATTGTCTCTTTCAGCAGACGGAAGATAGCTTCGTCTTTGCCTACTCCTTCCTCCATAAGCTTTTCCACCGATGCGCGGAATTCGTTCAACTGGTTTGCCATGGCAGCGTTGATAGCAATCATGGCGGCGGCACAGTTGGAAGAAGAACCTGCGGCACGGAACTCAAACCGGTTTCCGGTGAAGGCGAAAGGGGAGGTACGGTTACGGTCGGTTGTGTCGAGCAGAATTTCGGGTATACGTCCGATACCCAGTTTCAGCGTTGTCTTTTCTTCCGGGGTCATTTTCTCGTTTCCCACCTGGCGTACAATTTCGTCAAGAGTTGCCGAAAGTTGTGAACCCAGAAAGCAGGAAAGAATAGCGGGAGGAGCTTCGTTGGCTCCCAGGCGGTGACTGTTGCTGGCACTCATAATAGAAGCACGCAATAGATTCTGGTTCTTATAAACCATCATCAGCACATTCACCAGGAAAGTAAGGAATAGCATATTTCCTTTCGGATTCTTGCCCGGTGCAAACAGGTTGACGCCTGTGTCGGTGCAAAGCGACCAGTTGTTGTGCTTGCCCGAACCGTTCACGCCACTATAAGGTTTCTCGTGCAGAAGCACGTTGAAGTGATGCTTGCGAGCAATACGTTTCATCAAGTCCATGACAAGCTGGTTGTGGTCGTTTGCCAGATTACAGTTTTCGAAGATAGGAGCCAGTTCGAACTGGTTGGGGGCTACCTCATTATGACGCGTTTTGACGGGGATACCGAGCTTCAATGCTTCAATTTCCAATTCCTTCATGAAAGCTGCCACGCGGGTAGGGATGGCACCGAAATAATGGTCTTCCAACTGTTGATTCTTGGCACTGTCGTGTCCCATCAGCGTGCGGCCTGTCATCAGCAGGTCAGGACGGGCGGCATACAGACCTTCGTCGATCAGGAAATATTCCTGTTCCCAACCCAGATAGGCAACTACTTTCTTCACTTCCGGATTGAAGTAACGGCATACGTCTACGGCAGCTTTGTCTACGGCACGCAGGGCTTTCAGCAACGGAGCTTTGTAGTCCAGTGACTCACCGGTGTATGCAATGAAAATGGTCGGGATGCAGAGCGTATCATCGACGATGAAAGCCGGGGAAGAGGGATCCCATGCACTGTAACCGCGTGCCTCGAACGTATTGCGGATGCCACCGTTAGGGAAGCTGGATGCATCCGGTTCCTGCTGAACGAGCAGTTTGCCTGTGAATTCTTCCATTACACCGCCTTTGCCGTCATGCTCGATGAAAGCGTCATGCTTCTCGGCTGTACCTTCAGTCAACGGGTGGAACCAGTGGGTATAGTGGGTAACACCCATTTCGAGTGCCCATTTCTTCATACCGGCTGCCACTTCATCAGCAATGCTGCGATCCAGCGGAGCACCATTGTCGATCACGTCAATCAGTTTGGCATATACCTTACTCGGCAGATACCTGAACATCTTTTCCTTGTTGAACACATACTTGGCATAATATTCCGACGGACGTTCCGCAGGGGCTGCCACTGCAACGGGTTTCTTTTTAAACGCCGTTTCTACTACTCTGAATCTCAATTTAGACATACCTTGTAATTGTTGGTTTATAAAAACTATTTGTTAGAGTAAAAAAACTTTTTTCTTATCCGTTATAAGCTGATTCACCATGCTCGTAGATGTCGAGCCCTTCTTCTTCAACACGTTTGGAAACGCGGAGACCGTGTATCTTATCAAGTCCTTTGAAGATGAGGAATCCCATGCCGGCTGCCCATGCACCTACTACGAGGGCGCCGAATACTTGTGCTCCGAGGAATCCCCAGCCTGCACCGTAAAAGAGTCCTTCGCTGGTAGACAAGAAACCAGTGAGAATAGTACCCGTGAAACCGCAGACACCGTGTACGGAACTTGCGCCAACGGGATCGTCAATCTTCAGCACTTTATCGATGAACTCTACCGAGAATATCATCAGGATACCACAGATTGTACCGATGATGACAGCACCCAGCGGAGAAACCATATCACAGCCTGCCGTGATACCTACCAAACCTGCCAGGATACCATTCAGAGTCAGGGATAAAGATGGTTTGCTGAATTTTAACCAACTGACTACCAGTGCGAAGAAGCCTCCGGCACAAGCTGCAAGATTCGTGGTGAGGAAGACGTGTGAGATAGCCATTGCATCGTCCGTAGAGGCTGCTGCCAACTGTGAACCGGGGTTAAATCCGAACCAGCCGAACCATAAAATGAATACACCCAGCGCCGCTATGGTGAGGTTGTGTCCCGGAATAGCTCTGGATTTACCATCTTTACCGTATTTACCGATACGTGGGCCGAGGATGGCTGCGCCTACCAGCGCAATCCAGCCACCGACGGAGTGGACAATGGTGGAACCTGCGAAGTCGTGGAACGTGGTTCCGAACAGATTCATCATGAACGAATCTTCTTCGCCGTTCATCAACCAGCCGCCGCCCCAGGTCCAGTGACCGGAAATCGGATAGATCAGTACGCTGATGAAGATGGTGTAAATCAAATACATGGAGAATTTGGTACGTTCGGCCATGGCTCCTGATACGATAGTAGCTGCTGTGGCACAGAATACAGTTTGGAATACCAGAAAGCCTTCTGTTGGTAATCCTCCTCCATCATAGAACGAGAGGTTGAAGAAGTGGGGCATTCCCACGAAACCACCTACGCCGAACATCAGTCCGAAACCGATGAACCAATAGAGTAGGGAACCGAACATGAAGTCTACGAAGTTCTTCATCAGGATGTTGGCAGTGTTCTTAACCCGGGTGAAACCGGCTTCTACCAGTGCAAAGCCCGGTTGCATGAAAAATACCAGCATAGCGGCGAGTAACATCCATACAGTGTTGAGTCCGTTTACTAATTCTCCTACAGTGTCAGGGGCTGATGATTCTACAGTAGTCTCTTCTAATGTAGCTATAACAGCGGTTGTTGTAGCTGATATACTATCCGTTGTTGCGGAAGTTTGTGCAAAAGTTTCTGTTGTTGTGCAGAGCGCCATAAGGACAGCAAGAGCTATCCACAGCCTGGCAATGCTGCGTTTACTATATTTATCCATAAAATCTTTTTGCTTTTAGTTGTACTTGTATTCTTAGTTTTGTTAAGTAGCTCTTACAGCTCTCTGGAAGATGCTCTTAACAGTTGCGGTTTGGTGCTGCCTGGACTATCTTTCCTGTTCGGCATTGTAGAGGGCGATGTCGCCACGTTCGGCGGTACGGATGCGGATAGCGTCTTCTATGGGGATGATGAAGATACGTCCGTCGCCGATTTCTCCGGTTTGTGCGGACTTGATGATGGCCTGCACGGTCTTTTCGGCATTCTTGTCGCGTACCACGATAGAGATCAGGATACGCTCGATGGAACTGGTGTCGTACATTACACCGCGGTAGATGCGTGCCTGACGGGATTTTCCTATCCCCCGGACGTCGTAGTAGGAGAACCATTCGATGTCCGCTTCGAGCAATGCGTCCTTTACATCCTCGAATTTTGTCTTGCGGATAATTGCTTCAATCTTTTTCATACCTTAATTAATTTACGATTTAACTTTTTCAGTTTACGAGTTGACAAGTGTCTTTCGGTGTGCCCGTTTTTTATCCTTGTCTCCTCGTTCCCTATTCTTAATCCTCTCTCAAAAACTGACTCCGAATACGAAGTATGCACCCTGCGTGTGTGGATTGAACGTCACTTGTGCAAAGGTGGGCAGCGAAAAAGAATTTGTGAATTTGATTTCTTTTTCTGCTTTCAGTGTGAGGTTGGTTACGTTAAACTTGTTGGCATACGCACCTTCCCATGGGGTAAGACCGACTTCTGCCGACCAGTCCAGGCCACCGAGTTTAAAAGGTGCGCTGATGCCTACATACGTGGAATAAGCTCTGTCACCGTTCTCCTTCGTATAATCATCTCCGGCAAAGTAAGTGTTCCAACTCAGTGCCAGCGGACCAAAATCATATCCCAGAGTGGCTTCGAAGATGTGTATCGTGCTATGTGCGCCATACTTGAAGTAATCTCCCGTATATCCGCCATCCTCTTTGTGATAGGAGAACCAGTAATCTGTAACGGATACGTTGAAACCGCCTGTATTGTAACCCAGTGTGAGGTCGATTTCCCTAGCATCTTCCTTGTCGATGCCTACCGAACCCCAGGCAGCCAGTGATAAACCTTTGTAGCTGACTCCCATGCTGGGTTGGATACTTACACCACCGCAGTCTGTTCCACGCCAGATGTAGTTGCTTACAAAATCTGCACCGACTGAGGCTTCCACTTTATCCTGTGCCTTTGCCGTGAAAGGCATTGTTGCTGATAATAGCGCGATGGCTATCATTCGGAATTTTACGCTTTTCATTTTCATACCTATTTTACCTTTTAAGTTTAGACAAATTGCGGATGATCAGTCCGGTGAAACTATAGTTTTATTTTAGTTGTTATCTTTTTCATTTTCATGCCAGCCATTTTCTGATTCGCCTCATGGCTTCCACACAATCCTCGTGATTCCCGAAAGCGGTCAGGCGGATGTAGCCTTCTCCGCTGGGGCCGAAACCTACACCGGGCGTTCCTACTACATTGGCTTCGTATAACATCTGTTCGAAGAAGCGCCAGGAACCGATGCCATTCGGTGCTTTCAGCCAGATGTAGGGAGCATTCACGCCGCCGTACACTTTCAGTCCGGCTGCTTCCAGACCCTCTTTCATGGTTCGTGCGTTGTTCATATAGTAGTCGATGTTTTCCTTTATCTGCTGCTTGCCTGCCGGGGTGTAGATGGCTTCGGCAGCCCGTTGGGTGATGTAACTGGTACCATTAAATTTGGTGCATTGACGGCGGTTCCAGAGACGGTTCAGTGGAATGCGTTCACCGGTCAGGGTGGCGGCTGTCAGCTCTTTCGGAACTACGGTGTATCCGCAACGGACTCCGGTGAATCCGGCTGTCTTCGAGAAGCTGCGGAACTCTATGGCACATTTCTTGGCACCTTTTATTTCGTAAATGGAGTGGGGAACGTCTTCTTCCTGTATAAATGCCTCATAAGCGGCATCGAACAGAATCAGAGTGTCGTTGGCGAGTGCGTAGTCCACCCATTTTTTCAGTTGCGACTTGGTCAGCGTTGTTCCCGTCGGATTGTTCGGGTAGCAGAGGTAGACGATGTCAATCCGCTTGTCCGGTATCTCGGGAACAAAGTTGTTTTCGGCGGTACAGGGCATGTAGGTCACGTTGCTCCATTTGCCGTCTTCTTCCAATACTCCGGCACGGCCACACATTACGTTGCTGTCTATATATACCGGGTAGATGGGGTCTGTCACTCCCACGCTGTTGTCGTGGCGGAGGATATCGCCTATGTTGCCCGTGTCGCTTTTGGCTCCATCGTTTACGAATACTTCCGTAGGGCTAAAATGAATGCCTCTCGGAGCATAATCATGTTTGATGATCGCTTCAATCAAAAAGTCATATCCCTGCTCGGGACCGTATCCGTGGAAGGTACTGGCATTTGTCATCTCATCCACTGCCCTGTGCATCGCCTCGATGCAAGCCGGTGGCAGTGGCCGGGTAACGTCTCCGATACCCAGGCGGATGACCTCTTGTTTAGGGTGCGTTATCCTGAAAGTATTCACCTTTTTAGCTATGTCTGAAAATAAGTAACTTCCCGGTAGTTTCAAAAAATGTTCGTTTACTAATGCCATACTTTCTTGTTGTTTTAAGTGCGTTATTTAATTATGAATTATAAATTATGAGTTATGAATGGGCTGCGCTGTTGGGGGGGCTATTCATAATTCATCATTTATAATTACTTCCCCGTCGAATATCCGGACTGCTCCTCCCGTCATCCATACATGATCCGTTTTTTCGTCCCATTCGATGGTAAGTGAGCCTCCATCCATGATGATGTCTGTTTTTCTTCCGGATTTTCCGGTCAGTGCGGCAGCTACTGCGGTGGCACAGGCTCCGGTTCCGCAAGCTTGGGTGATGCCCGAACCTCTTTCCCAAACTCTCATCCTGATTTTCCCATGCTCCAGCACCTGGGCAAACTCTACATTGATGCGGTCGGGAAACAACGGATGATTTTCCAGTTTCGGACCGATGCTTTCGAGGTTGATATCTTTAATATCTTCTACAAAGATTACCAGGTGAGGATTTCCCATTGATACGGTGGTTCCGGTGAATTTCTGTCCGTTGGCTTCAATGGGTTGTTCTTTCATATCGGCTGGACGTCCCATATCTACGGTTACGGTGTTCACTTTTCCGTCTTCTACATGGAGCTTCAGTATTTTGATGCCCGACAGGGTGTCGAGAGTAACGGCTGTTTGGGAAGTCAGGCCATATTCATATAAGTATTTGCCGATGCAACGACTGGCGTTGCCGCACATTTTGGCTTCGGAACCATCCGCATTGAAGATGCGCATACTGAAATCTGCCTTGTCCGAACTGCCGATGAGTACCAGGCCGTCGCTTCCAATTCCTGTATGCGGGGCGCTCCATTCAACCGAAAGTTTTTCAGGGCTTTCGATGGGATATTTCAGGGTGTTTACATAAATGTAATCGTTGCCTGCTCCGTGCATCTTAGTGAATTTTATAACTCTTGTCATTTTGCACTCTGTTGGTGGATTAATCTTTCTTTTTGTTTTATCACGATGCAAAGGTACGACGTTTTGCTAAATTATTTGCAGAATACATATCTTATTTCTATTATATTTATTCATTCTTTTAATCGCTGCAAATATACGGTATTCAAGTTTCAAATTAAAAGTTTGAGGGGGCATATTTGTATAAATTGTTATTTATGGAATTATTTCCGCATATTCATTCTATGTAGGTAGTGGCGTAAATACGTGTTTTAAGTGGAAAAATGGAGTTTATGGGGTGAAAATAAAGATTTGTATATGACAGAATGAAATTGTTTTCTTCTTTTTGCTGACTAAATGATCTTTTGTATAATGCCACACCTCAACAAGTCAAATGCCACACTTTAGCTTCTGCGATGCCATTCATTTGAGCCATCGAAGTGTGGCGTTTGAATTGTTGAGGTGTGGCATTAGGGAAGTTAAAGTGTGGCATTGGTACAGCTTGTAACTATTTCAATATCTCCTGCAATAATACTGGTTCGTTGGTGGTGATGAAATCCACTCCTTGGCTGATGAGCCATTCCATATCTTTGGCATCATTTACGGTCCAAGCATTAACCTTCATGCCAAGGTTGTGACATTCTTTGATCCACTCGGGATGTTTTTTGAAGACAGAGAAGTGGTAATCAGGACCGGCACAACCCTTGTCTTTCAGTTCTTGCGGATTGAGGTCACCTTCCAGATAATATACGGGAGTACCTTTAGGAGCCAGGCGAATGAATTCTTTGGTCGCATGGCGTGAGAAAGTGATGTATTCGGTACGTTCTTCCAGTCCCATCTTCTTAATCATTTTCACAATTTGCTCTACGGCGAGCGTTTCCCGTTCGGGAGTCTTGTGCGCTTTGAGTTCCAGGATAAGGCGGGTTTTCAATCCTTTGGCCTTATCGAGATATTGCTGAAGGGTAGGGAGGTTCTCACCGTTGTCGAGGGTGATAGAGGTACATTCTTTCTCGGTGGATGTTTCCATGCGGACACCTTTGAATACACCATCGTGGTCTACGATAAGCTTGTTGTCGGCAGTGAGCCAGACATCGAACTCGGAGCCGTAGCAATGAATGGAGTCAGCTTTCACCAGGGCGGCAATACTATTCTGGGCAGAACCGTCGGTCTTCCAGAAACCACGGTGGGCAATGACTTGGGTGTTTTGGGCTTGCAGGATGCCGCATACGGCAAGAGACATAGCGGAGGCAAATAAAAGTTTTTTCAGTTTCATAGTTTCTTATTTATAATTCTGCCGCAAGGTACAAAATATGTCTGAAAAGTGATGTTTCATTTATGTTATTAATGCGAATCAGGAGATAAAGGTGTTATCTCCTTTACCTCCTATTACTTGCGTATACGACGTCTGCGCCTGTGGTGACGTTTCTTCTGCTTGTAAATGCTGATCCGTTTCCAGACAATCCACACAAACAGTATTCCGAAGACTGCAAAGATGAGAAGCACGATACCTGTATTCAGGTTATCGCCTTTCACGCGGCTCCACATTTCGAGAACAAGCTCTGTGCTGTCACCGAAATCACGGATCATGGCGCAACGCTCCACGACTTTACGGTCAGGGTATTGTATCGGATTGATCTGAACGCTGTCTGCACCGGGACCGAAGAAATAACTGAGGTCGGAGAACTGTTCAAGAGTGGTGTCGATCTTTGCCTCCATAATCTCGGGCGTTGCTACGGCACTGACATAGCCGATGGCATCCATATTGCGCAGAGCAATATCCGGCTGGCAAAGATAATTGATGAAGTAGCTGGCGGCTTTTACGTTGCGGGCATACTTGGGGATGGCCCAGCCATCGTACCAGATGTTGCTGCCTTCACGGGGAACTACATAGTCCAGGTCCACGCCTACAGCTTCCGCTTCTTCAATGGCCCAGACGGCGTCGCCACTCCAGGTAAGGTTGAGCCATGCTTTGTTTTTGGTCATCATTTCTTTGCCGAAGTCGGCTTCCCATCCGGCAATGTTGGGTTTCAAGGCTTTCAGGTATTGCTCTGCAAGGGCAATGGCTTCAGGGGAATTGTCGTTCATCAGTTGCTCTACGGTGATGGTGCTGTCGGCAAGTTGCCGGGCATGGGCATAGATGATGGCAGTGCCGTAGGCATCGCGGTAACTGTCTTTCATCAGAATCTTACCACGGTTGACGGCATCCCAAAGGCATCCCCAGGAGCTGACTTCTTCAAGGGTCTTGAACTTCTTGTTATAGAGTATTCCGGCGGTACCCCACATGTAGGGAACGACGTAATCATTGGTGTGGCGACCGGGCTGGCTGATCTTCTCCAACTCTTTCTGAATATACGGGGAGATGTTGGGGATATAATCCGGAGTCTTCCCAAAATTGCGGTTGATAGGGAGGAGGAGATCTTTCTTCAACATTCGTTCGATGATGTATTCCGATGGGCATACAAGGTCGAAATCTTCCTGCCCGCGCTCAATTTTGGTGAGCATGATTTCGTTGATATCGAATACCTGGTAGATGATGCGGATATCTTCGCCCGTCTGCTCTTTGTACCAGGCAGGAAATTGGGCGAGGACTTCTTCGTCGATGTAATCTGCCCAGTTGTATACTTTCAGTACACGGCTGCGCTTCTCACTGGCACCGGTACAGGAGGCAAGGAGAAGGATGCAGAGAAGGAGGGGTATGTATTTCTTCATTGTTGATGGAATTAAGTTGTGATAAAGTGGTAGAGTGATAAGGTGATAGGGTGATAGGGTGGCTGCGCTATATAATGGAGTGACATCCCATTATCACTTTATCACTCTACCACCTTACCACACTATATATCATTCTTTCTTATTTCTTTCTGCTCTCTTATTAATCACAATCAGCAATACTAACACCGTTACAAAAATGATTGTTGACAGTGGGCGCAGTTCAGGAGTCAATCCACCCTTACGTGCGTCCGCATAGATGTATGTCGACAACGTTTCCAATCCTTCATTTCCTATAGTGAAGATCGTTACTGCGAAATCATCAATGGAAAGCGTGAAAGCGAGGATGAAACCGCTGATCATTCCCGGCAGAATTTCCGGGAAGATGACTTTGCGAAGCGCCTGGAAGGGGGTGGCTCCGAGGTCGAGGGCTGCTTCGTATACATTCTGATTCATTTTCTTCAGGCGGGGCATCACACTAAGCACCACATAAGGGGTACAAAAAGTGATGTGTGCCAATACCACCGTAGTAAATCCCTGCGAAATGCCAAAGCTGACAAACAGCAGGAACAGGGATACACCCGTAATGATATCCGCATTCATCATCGGAATAGCATTGGTGAAATTCATCACCTGACGTGCCCGGGAGCGCAAGTTAAAGATGCCGATAGCTGCCAGGCTTCCCAGCAGAGTGGATGCTGTGGCGGCAATCGTAGCAATGGCAAATGTGTTCCAGATGGCATTCATCAGTGAGTGGTGCATGCCGCCTGTAAATAGTGAACTGTATAACTTGGTAGAGAATCCTGTCCAGTTACCCAGTACCTTGGCCTCAGTGAAAGAGAAGATCATAATGATCAGGATGGGCGAATAGAGCAGGGCAAGCAGAAACCAAAGATAGCCTTTCGCCAGAATACGTGTCATCATATCACACCTCCGCTTTCATTTTGTGCACTGTCGTCCTCGTTGGTAAAGAGGGCGGTGACGCCAATCAGCAACAGCATGATGAGCGACAAGGCAGCGCCATAGTTCCACATTCCGTTATATATATTTTCTTGTACGGTAGTACCGAACAGTTTGATGTTGTTCATTGTCAGCAACTCGGCAATGGCAAAGGTGGAAACCGTGGGCATGAAAACCATCACCACACCGCTCATGATGCCGGGCATCGAAAGGGGGAGGATCACTTTACCGAATACCTGTACAGGCGTAGCTCCCAGGTCTTGGGCTGCTTCTATCAGACTGCCATCCATCTTCTGCAACGTATTGTAGATAGGGTATATCATGAATGGCAGGAAGTTGTAGACCATACCGAATACCAAAGCTCCTTCGCCCAGCGGCAGGTTGAGGAAATCAAACAATGCCACCGTGGCAAGTGTACGTATCAGGATGTTCACCCACATAGGCAGGATGAACAGTACAACCATGGTCTGGGAAGTGTTGAAGCGCTTCTGACTGAGAATATAAGCAGCCGGATAACCGAGCAGGAGGCATACCAGAGTCGTGATGACAGCTATTCCGATAGAGTAGACGAATGTGTTGATAGATTCGGGATGCATCATGAATTTGCGGAAGTTGGCAAACGTAAATGCGCCTTCAGCATCGGTGAAGGCATAAACCACAATGAGCAACAGAGGCATCACAACGAAGATGATGAGAAACAATGCGTAGGGAACTGTCCAGTTCCGGCGACGCATGAAGAAACGGGATATATTACTGAGCACTTCCTTTCTTATTAGCAGATTCGACAATAGGGATAGAACCGGTGGTCTGTGCCGGCGCAACAATTCGTATATTTTCGGGTGCGATGGTGATGCCGACACGGTCACCGTCGTCCCAGACGTCAGTAGTGTCTACAAAGATATCCTCGTCCCAATCGGTAAACACGGTGAGATGGTAATGGTTTCCTTTATAAAGGATGAATTTCACTTCGCCCGTCAGATGGCCGTCTTCTTCGTTATCTTCGAGGATGACGTTCCGGAAATCTATTTCTACGAGGACGGAGCTGCCCGGTTCGATGTCCTGCACTTCGGCACACTCAAAGGTGTAACCGAGGAATTCGACATGTGTGGCGTCTATGAGCTTGCCTTCGAAAGTGTTGCAGGTGCGTTCTTTTTTCATTACGTGAATGTCGAAAGGTTTCACGAGCAGACCGACTTCCCGTCCGGCTTCGAAACTGTGATAGTCCTGCACCATGAATTCGTAGCCCTCGTTAGTCTGTACCATCATTTCGTAATGCACGCCTTTGAAGATGCAGGAGGTGACAGTACCCATCAGTTGGGCAGCGGCAGAAGGCTCGAATATATAGATGTCTTCGGGGCGGATGACTACGTCGACGGGAGTATTTTCGCCAAAGCCCTTGTCGACACATTCAAATTCGTGTCCGGCAAAGGATACGGCTTTGTCCTGAAGCATGAGCCCGTTCAGGATGTTACTTTCTCCGATGAAATCGGCAACGAAAGAGTTGATGGGTTCGTTGTAAATGTCTGTCGGGGTGCCTATCTGCTGGATGCGGCCTTCGCTCATCACGACGATGGTGTCGCTCAGAGTGAGGGCTTCTTCCTGGTCGTGGGTAACGTAGACGAAGGTGATTCCGAGCTTCTGGTGCATCTCTTTCAACTCCATCTGCATGTCTTTGCGCATTTTGAGGTCGAGGGCGGCAAGAGGCTCGTCCAGTAACAGCACTTCGGGTTCGTTGACGATGGCACGGGCGATGGCAACACGTTGTTGCTGTCCGCCGGATAGCGAATCAACATCACGGTCTTCGTAGTCCGTCATACCTACCATGCGGAGGGCTTGTTTCACTTTCTTGCCAATGGTGGCTTCGGGCATCTTTTTGAGTTTCAGTCCGAAAGCGATGTTGTTGTACACGTTGAGGTGGGGGAAAAGAGCATACTTCTGAAAGACGGTATTCACCGGACGTTGGTGTGGCGGTGTTTGCGTGATGTCTTTTCCGGCGATGGTGATGATACCTTCCGAGGCGGTCTGGAAACCGGCTATCAGGCGCAACAAAGTAGTCTTGCCGCAGCCGGAGGGGCCCAATATCGTTACAAATTCGCCCTTACGGACAGAGAGGTTTACATCATTCAGTACGGCTTTGTCTCCGAAATATTTCGATACGTGCTCTACGCCGATGATGCAGTCAGACTTTTGCATAAGCGTTATTAAGTGTTTAACCTAAAACTAATAGAACGAATTCTGCCTTTCTAAAAAAAGCGGGGACAAAGGTAGGGAATAAATTGGGAAAATGAAAGTTCTACATTCGATTTGCATTATCTTTGCCTCAAAAGCGAAGATAAGCGCATCTCGGCATAAAAAATGAATGAGTTCATTTTATTCTGCTCTCGGTTTGCATTATCTTTGTAGCATTAATGAATATTATATAGTAGAAGGAGGCAAGGACATGGGTGACAGAATATATCCCATCGGGATACAGAACTTCGAGAAGATTCGTAAAGAAGGATATGTATATGTGGATAAAACCGCATTGATGTATAAGTTGGTGAAGAGTGGGAGTTACTATTTCCTTTCCCGCCCCCGTCGTTTCGGGAAGAGTTTGCTGATTTCCACGCTCGAAGCCTATTTTGAAGCGAAACGGGACTTATTTGAAGGCTTGGCGGTGGACGCTTTGGAAAAAGACTGGGTGAAGCGTCCTGTGTTGCATCTGGACTTGAATATCGGGAAATATGATACGCCGGATAGTCTGGACAAGATACTGAATGAAACGCTTGACTACTGGGAGTCACTTTACGGAACGCGTTCTGCTGAAACGACCCTTGCATTACGCTTTGCAGGAGTTGTGGGACGAGCCTATGAGCAAAGTGGTGAGCGTGTAGCCATTCTCATCGACGAATATGACAAACCCTTGCTCCAAGCTATCGGCAACGAGGAACTGCAACGCGAATTCTGCAACACTCTGAAACCTTTCTATGGCGTACTGAAAACCATGGACGGCTGCATCAAGTTTGCCTTGCTGACGGGAGTGACCAAGTTCGGCAAAGTAAGCGTGTTCAGTGACCTGAACAATCTGAATGATATCTCCATGGACGAGCCGTTCATTTTCATCTGTGGAATCACCGAAAAGGAGATACACCTTAATTTTGAAGAAGATCTGCACGAATTGGCAGCCGCGCAGAAAATGACGTATCAGGAAGTATGCAATGAACTGAAGGCCTGCTATGACGGTTACCACTTTACAGAAAACACGGACGGCATCTACAATCCTTTCAGTTTGCTGAATACATTCTTTAAGATGAAATTCGGTAACTATTGGTTTGAGACCGGAACGCCCACTTACCTTGTGGAATTGTTGAAACGCAATCATTACAATTTGGAGCGCATGGCACATGAAGAAACGGATGCTGATGTGCTGAACTGTATTTATGGCGACAACGAACCTATACCAGTTATTTTCCAAAGCGGTTATCTCACGATAAAGGGGTATGACAAACGCTTCGGGCTTTACCGTCTTGGTTTTCCAAACCGGGAAGTAGAAGAGGGTTTTATCAGATTTCTGATGCCGTTTTATACCCGTTTTAACCAGTTGGAAGCGCCATTTGAGATACAAAAATTTGTCCGTGAGATAGAGATGGGCCAACCTAACGCTTTCTTTAAGAGGCTGCAAAGCTTCTTTGCCGACACACCTTATGAATTAGTGAAAGACTTGGAATTACATTATCAAAATGTACTGTTTATCGTCTTCAAACTGGTAGGTTTCTATACACAGGAGGAGTATCACACTTCGGAAGGGCGGGTGGATTTGGTGGTGAAGACTGCCGATTACATTTACGTCATGGAATTCAAGCTGGAAGGTACTGCTGAGGAGGCTTTGCAACAAATAGAAGAAAAACAGTATGCTCTTCCTTTTGAGGCAGATCCGAGGAAATTATTCAAAATAGGTGTGAACTTCAGTAATAAAACAAGGAATATAGAGAAATGGGTTGTTGAGTGACAGAATGCCACACTTCGTAACCGTTGAAGTGTGGCATTACGTTTGTTTAGATGTGGCATTTTACCTGCTGAAGTGTGGCATTACAATTTCATAATGTGTATGCCGCTTCATGCACTCCGGCCACCGCCCGTCCGCTCGGATCATTTTTCCCTTGCAACGTCGCATCCCAAGCGAGTGCTTCAGCAGTAGAGCAAGCCACGCTCGGCACACTGGGCACGCTTCGGGCAGCCGACTGACTGGGGAAGTGTTCTTCGAAAATGCTACGATAGTAATATTCCTCCTTATTCTGTGGCGGATTGATGGGAAACCGTTCGGCAGCATGTTCCATCTGATGGTCGGTAACGGCGGCAGAAGTAATGGCCTTCAGTGTATCGATCCAATTGTAACCGACGCCATCGGAGAATTGCTCTTTTTGCCGCCAGGCAACACTTTGAGGCAGCATATCTTGAAAAGCTTCGCGCACAATGCGTTTCTCTACTTCTTTGCCCGGACACATCTTGACGGCAGGGCTGAGGTTCATTGCCACATCCAGGAACTCTTTATCGAGAAAGGGAACACGACCTTCCACACCCCAGGCAGAAAGGCTCTTATTCGCACGCAGACAGTCGTACAGGTGCAATTTGGAGAGCTTACGGATCGTTTCTTCGTGGAAAGCCTGCGGTGTAGGGGCTTTGTGGAAGTAGAGATAACCACCGAAAACCTCGTCAGCACCTTCACCACTAAGCACCATCTTGATGCCCATAGACTTGATGACACGTGCCAACAGGTACATCGGTGTGGAAGCACGAACAGTGGTAACGTCGTATGTTTCGATAAAGTAGATGACATCACGCAAGGCGTCGAGTCCTTCCTGAATGGTATAATTGATTTCATGGTGAACGGTGCCGATGTATTCTGCCACTTCACGGGCTTTGATCAAGTCCGGTGCACCGCGCAGGCCGACGGCGAAGGAGTGGAGTTGAGGCCACCAGGCTTCGCTTTGGTTATCAGTTTCGATGCGCTTGCGAGCATATTTCTTGGCAATGGCGGAGATGACGGAAGAGTCGAGGCCACCACTGAGCAGAACACCGTAAGGAACATCGGACATTAACTGGCGCCGGACGGCAGCTTCAAGGGCGAGTTTTACGCTGTTGATTTCTGGTTGGGTAGCCCGGCGGGCGGTGGTGTCATTGGCTTTGACGGCGGCATAATCGGTCCAGGGGCGTTGATACCAACGATGCATTTTCCCTTCACGTCCCCAGAAGTAATACCCGGGCAGAAATGGCTCGTAGGTGTCACAGAAACCTTCGAGGGCTTTCAGTTCGCTGCCTACGTAGATATGTCCCTGGTCGTCACGACCGATATAAAGAGGGATTACCCCGATAGGGTCACGGGCAATCAGATAATCGTCTGTTTCCTCATTATAAAGGGCAAAGGCAAAGATACCGTTCAATTCTTCGAGGAAATGAATGCCTTTATCCTTATATAATGCGAGGATGACTTCACAGTCTGATCCTGTACGGAAAGCATACTTGCCGGCGTAGCGGGAACGGATTTCCCGATGATTATAGATCTCACCGTTGACGGCAAGGATTTGCTTGCCATCCGGAGAGTACAATGGTTGTCCGCCACTTTCCGGATCGACGATAGAAAGACGTTCGTGAGCCAGGATGGCACTGCCGCCTACATAGATACCACTCCAGTCCGGTCCGCGATGACGGATTTTTTGTGCCATACGCAATGCTCATGCTCGAGTTCGTAGAGCAGGAGAATCTTC
>OGYM01001509.1_pt1 | contig 16766 bp, 16 predicted proteins | sample 1576491 | NCBI WGS metagenome assembly OGYM01 (sample SAMEA3541515, study PRJEB24748) | human gut metagenome | biome: human gut; feature: human-associated habitat; material: faeces | place: China | collected 2012 | reverse complement strand
TTCAGCAAATACGACAACATGACGGGCGTCTATCTGGAAAAAGGGCAGCACGTCGTGCTGGTCGGCAAGACGGATGGGCGTGAAATCAGCCTCCTGCTCCCGAACCTGATGCGCAAGCCGGCCGAAGGAGTACAACCGACGAAGGATCCCAACGGCTGGGGACTACACAAAAAACAAATACCCCTTAAGGAAGGAATCAACATTATTGATGTAGAAACGCCCGCCAACGCCTACATCAGCTATTTCAGCAATGATGCCGACACGGCGCCGAAAATCACTGTCCATTTCGTGACGGGCAAAGTCAACGGCTACTTCGACACCACCCGGGGCGATACCAACGAAGACTGGGTACGCCTGCTTGACCAAGCCGTCTCCCCGATCATGGACGCCCGGGGAAAATACATCCAGGTTGCTTACCCCGTCGAATTCCTGAAAAAATTCACCAGGGACTGCGGCACTGAACTCATCAACGCCTACGACAAGCTGATAGGCATCCAATACCAGCTGATGGGCCTTGAGAAATACGGCAAAATCCCGAAAAACCGCGTCTTTGCCCGCGTGAACTTCAACTACTACATGTTCCGCGACGGTGATGGAGTAGCCTACCTGGGAGACAATGGTACGATGCGAATGGTGACCGATCCGGAAAACGTCCTCAAAGGCGACGCCTGCTGGGGCTTCTCCCACGAAGTCGGCCACGTGATGCAAATGCGCCCGATGACGTGGGGAGGCATGACGGAAGTCAGTAACAACATCTTCTCTCTTCAAGCCGCCGCCAAAACGGGCAACGAAAGCCGCTTGAAGCGCCAGGGCAGCTACGACAAGGCGCGCAAGGAAATCATCGATGGGAAAATTGCCTACCTGCAATCAAAGGACGTTTTCAACAAGCTGGTCCCCCTGTGGCAGCTCCATCTCTACTTTACCGAAAACGGACATCCCGACTTCTACCCTGACGTCATGGAATACCTGCGCAACAACGCGGGAAACTACGGAGGGAATGATACCATCAAATACCAGTTCGAATTCATCAAGGCATGCTGCGATGTCACAAAAACCGACCTGACCGACTTTTTCGAGAAATGGGGATTCTTCAAAACCGGACAATTCCATATCGGCGATTATGCTAATTACGATTTCACCGTCACCCCAGAAATGGTGGCTGAAACAAAAAAATGGATTGCCGATAAAGGTTACCCGAAATTTAAAACCGATATCACTAGAATAAGCGAGTAAGATTCCTGAGGAATCCCGTTCATTCCTCACAAGTGATGGATGTACTGTATTCCTACGGTAAAATGAAAAATTTTTCTTCATTAGGAAATGTATTCAATGGGAAAGACAAAGATTATTTTTGAAGTAATTTTTCAGAATTACCATCCAATGGCCTTGTACGAAGCTGTTTTCAAAAAATTATTTGGAGTAATTAATCCTGAAATGATTCCTACAGAGATTGTCCAGGGTATTGAGCGTAATATCAATGGAGGATGTAGGAGAGTGTTTATGAAGGATTAGAGCAATAGAAAATATGTATAGAGCAAATTAATAATCAATTATGGGCAATACCCCAGAATATACTGCAAGTGTTAGTAGGTTGTGAGGCTGTAATTCTAATCCAGATGAATCACATGAGTTTAGAGAATGTATGAAGGATTGGTACAATTATGAAGGGAGAAAGAAACAGCAGGAAAGAGGAGATATGGGAAAGATTTAATGAATCCCTGGGAGCCAATCTGTCAGAAGATACAGCCTTGTAATTATATTCAGGTTTGATAAAGTTAATACATGGATGTCTTTTCACCAGAGAAGCGAAGCCAAGTGATGTCCCGAATCAGAAGCAAGGACACCAAGCCTGAGAAAATTATCCGGTCAATTCTCCACAAACTAGGTTTTAGGTTCCGCATCAACCGTAAAGATCTTCCTGGCAAACCAGATATCGTACTACCAAAATACAGAACAGTCATTTTTGTGCATGGCTGCTTCTGGCATCAACATGAAGGGTGTAAAATAGCTTCTAAACCCAAAAGTAATTCGGAATATTGGAAGGCTAAATTTACAAAAAATATAGAGAGAGACAAGAAGAACCAGGAGGAACTTAAGTTGATGGGATACAGAGTTATTATTATCTGGGAATGTGAGGCTAAGGTAATTCAGAAGAGTCCTGAAATACTGAAATCCATGTTACTGATAAAGCCTGAATAACGAGGATCATTTAGGGGATTTGTTCCATGAATGCTTCAAAGAACTTATCTCCAACTTCCTGGATATCATAACGGTTAATTAAAGAATAAAGTTCTTCTACATGAGAATAGGGTAGGTACCACATTTTCATTCCATCACGTTTTTCCTTTTTTGAATGGGAAAATACAAAATTACGTTGGGCATCATCTGCGACAATAACCCAGTGCATACCTGCAAGTTTTGGAGCTTTTTTCCTGAAAATATCCATCCTGCCGATTCCACTGTCCACCCCTGTTGAATGCTCGATTTCCATGACAAAAGGCATGGCAGTGTTGTCTTCGGAAAACCAAATGCAGTCAATTAATCTACCTGCAGATGATGCATCAGGGAAAGCTTTCAGTAGTGGTGTATTCCTCAAGTCTTTAACCATCCCAGGAAAGTTACCCAAGAGTTCGCCTTTATATTTGATGCTTTGATCGTTAGCTGCAACATAGGGGCTATATCCCAGTTTTACGCCTATTTGTATAAGGGCGATTTGGATTTGCGCATGCCGCCTTCTAACTTCAATGGGTATGTCGAGTTTAACTGCAGGAGCTTCCGTCGCAACGTCTGAAAGCTCAATAGCCTCATATATTGCTGATTGAGTAGGTATCTCTGAAATTGTGTAGTCAACATCCTTTGTGCAAATCTGCCCCAATGGATGTCCTTCTTCATTAGGCAGGTATATAAGATGTTTATGCCCTTCCTTTTGGACAATTTTACCATCATTCAACTGCTCCAAGCGTCCTGGCCAGCAAACCCAGAAATTGGATAGATGAGCAACTAACGCTTCCAATACTGACCTTGCATTGTATGAAGCCCCAACTGCACGGTCTATATTAGTAGGAAGTCCACTTTTCAAGGCCAACGCATACCTTTGCACAAAAGCATACGAGATATTTTCATTTTTTGCCGAATCCAAGGAGTCTTGCTGTGAACATCGGCGGAAAACAATTCGGTCGTAACCAATTACTTGGACTATACGAATTTTATTTTTTGTTACAGGGTTGACATAGGTATACTCTCTGTCAACAGGAAGACGCCTCAGTTGGTCAAACAGGAGATTCGCATCAAGGCTCATTACTGAGAGAGGCTAGCATAGACTTGAGTGTCTTTGCAAGCCCCTTTGCCAGAATGAAAGGTACGCCATTTCCTATTGTTTTGAACATTGAGCTCAAACTCATATCATCAGGGAAGGAAAATTCTTTCGGTAGTGTCTGTATTGCCAACGCTTCTGCTACAGTAATTCTCCTAGGTTCGGTAGGATGAATATGGACCTCGTTATTCCCATAACAAGCAGTGGGAGAAAACTGGTTCCTATGCAATCGTTTTCCACTTTTCCGAGAATCGTCCCCCTCTTGTATTGTAAGAAATTTAGATAATGCGGCCCTAGGAACAAAGCCTCTATTATTAGGATGCTCTGTTACTTTGTTTAGCTCAAACCAATATTGAACAGTTTGATCCCTAGGTGTTTGCTCCTTATTCTTGATTAAAAATGAAGCATCTCTCTGGGCGTATTTCTTCCAGGGAAATTGTTGTTCGCCTATTTCTCCTTCCGGCAGTCCTAATTTTGACCGCAACGGTTCGCTGAAGCCAATCAAAATAATACGTTCCCGGTGCTGAGGTGCACCATATTCCAAAGCATTGACAAGCCGTTCCGCCATACTATACCCAGCATTCAAAAGGTCATGTTTCAATTCATCGAAAAAAGCCCTGTGTTTAGCTGTACGATACAATCCTTTTACATTTTCAAACAGAAACCAATCAGGTTTTTCTTGAAGTATTATATCTATATATGTTCTTGATAATTTTCCATTTTCACCATGTTTCCCTGCCTGTTTTCCGGCAACACTAAAATCGGGGCAAGGAGGACCTCCAATAAATCCGACTAACCCCTTACTTTTAGATGCTTTAACTTGTTCTGAAAATGTACTATTAGATAAAAATTCTTCGACAGAGCATAAATGATGTCCATATTTTGGGGGCTTAATTTTAAATTTTTTCCGATTATACTGGTATGCCTTTAAAAAGTCCGTATTATATTCATTTACTAGTTCAACTCTAAATCCTTCTGATTCAAATCCAAGATCTAGAAATCCTGATCCAGAAAAAAAAGAGAAGATACTACCTAGAGCCTTCTTAGAATGAAAATTACACTCAGTCACTAGAGGAGTATAGCAGATTTAGAGAGATTCGTAAACACTGGAAAACTAGAAAACTCCATTTACCGTGACCAGTAATGATGGAAGTAATTTCCCCATTTCTTCCCCATGCCTCTACAAACAAAAACCGCAACATACTCATTACGAATACATTGCGGCGGAAAATTGATGGCGGACAGGGAGGGATTTTTTAGATTGCTATTCAATCATATATCGTAAATATGTACCCTAAAGTGTACCCCATCAGGCGTTTTTTATCGAACCAAATGGCGGTTGAAATGACTCGCAACACAACGGAATAATAGACTCGTCGAAGAGGTCTGTCCAATGAAACTCGCTCCCGATTGATGGAAATGCATACTCTATTTGAATACAAAGTGTTTTTATTCAATAGTCTTTCAGACAATAGGGGTTATTATTTCAAATGAAAGATTATTAGTAAGTTATGTGTCTATTTTGATGTCTTGCCCCTGTCGTATTGTCTTCTTTGCTGGATAGAGAGCAATTGGGCGTATTAACCCGTTATATGAAGATGGCGGAACTATTATCCGCTGATTTACGGTCTCTGTATGCAATGTGTGCAGAGGTCTTTTCGTCATCAACCATCAACATATTAAATCATCATGGCTATCAAACTCATCGCCAACTACAGCAAACGCCTCGGCCTGCCGGGGTATTCCTCCCATCAGTTCGAAGTCTCCATCGAAACGGAGATCGGAAACACGTCAGAACTTGATTTCGCCGCAGAACGGCTTTATTGCTCGCTCCAGTCCGCTGTAGATGCTCAAATTCGGCAGGTCGGATTTGTTCCCGATGCCTCTTATGGTTCGGGAGGTGTATCCAGTGCGCCGCTTCCTGCCATGCGACAGGTTCCACGGCTTCCTGTGCCGCCGTCTTCGAATCCACAAACATTTCATCCCGGAGAAACAGCATGGAATTGTTCGGAAAAACAGCGGCAAGTCATTCTGTCGCTGGCGCGTAAAAACGGGATGAATGATTCCGCACTTCATGATCTGGTCATACTCTGTTTCAGCAAAGGAGTCTCCCAGTTGAACAAGCTGGAAGCATCTTCCCTGATCAATGAATTGATCGAAAAATCCGGAGGAACACCCCGAAATAATTTCTCCTCCGGAAATTATGCCCAACGTCAGACGGGAGCTGTGCCTGGAATACGATAAACTCTGTTTCTCTCCCCTTTGTCGTCCTCCTGTGAATGGGAGGTGACAAAGGGCTTTTTTTATCTGTATTGTTATTTTATAAGAAACAAAAGTAGAGGGCTGTTATCTTTTCTCCCAGTGTTTTCCCGGTATCCAGCGGGCTTCCGCATCTGTCGTCATGACGGGCTCCAGCCAGTCCAGGATGATTTCCAATACATCGGCAAATTGTATGGATGGAAGCTCCATGTTCAATTTTCTTTGGAACGCCGCTGCTTTCATCTTTCGGACAAAGGCAGCCCATTCCGGTTGTTGGAGGCGGCAATAGGCATCATCCTTCAAATTCAGGTAGGCATTCCAATCCGTATTCCGATGAGAGAAAGTTCTGCGGATGGCTTCTTTCAAGACCGGCAAATGAAAAGAGTGTTCCCTAGAGAGCATCCAAAGATCATAAAAATCTTTCATGCGGGAGTTGAAGCTGCCCAGCTGCACCATAGCCTGCCATTTTTCCGCAATCAGGGACTCTTTGGAGTAACATCTGACCGTTGCAGATGGCATTTCCGGAACCAGAGCCGGATACTGCAATTCCATGGCTTCGGGATACAGGTCATCGCCAAAGCCTATATCCACTTTCATGGGGATCTTTTCACTTTGAACCTGAGCGGTAAATTGAACTCGAAGCCCTGTGTATAAGGCTTCCTTGGTAATTTCCCGTACTTCTATATCCGTTAAAAAGCTAACGCCGTCCTGGACTTGAGGCTGTGTCCGCAGGATCTCCCGAAAAACTTTGATGATCGTGTCAGGAGTGTTGGCGACATGACCAAGCAGGTCGATATCCAAGGTAGGTCTGGCTGAGGAGGATCCCCAGCCCATAAGGAGCATTCCTCCCTTGAGATAGAAGGAATGGGAATGGCGTGACAAGCCCAGACGGTGAAGAAAGCGTTCCATGGCATAGTGGCGGCACAGAAGGGAATAAGGCGTGCCGGATGCTTTTGAGAGGCTTTTGAGGTAAACGGAAGGATTGTTCATTGAGCCATTTTCAGGTAGGGGGTGATTGAAGACAGGACGCGCAGCCTGTCTGCTTCTTTCTGCAATTTCCAGGCATTCCATTTACCCCTTGTCAGTTCAAGGGCTTCAATGAAGATATCCAATCCGATTTTATGGCGATATTTGAAACAATCGACCAGAGTGCGTTCCAGGGTGGTCACGTTGAACGATCCATAGTCTCCCTGATGGACCTCATGCCCGTCAAGAAGCAGAGACGGCGTGACAAACCACGCCTTGACAGGCATGACCAATACCTTGGGTAATCTGATGCCTCTGGGCAATGCGACAGACAGATATTGAGGGATTTGAGTAGTCGCCTGATGGAAGGATAAGGCGGAAATGAGGTTCATGATGGAGTGCGGTTGCCGCAGGGCGAGCCATTGCATGACATTGAGGTCGCTCATAGGCGCATCCGCTTCCACAAAAACACCCGGCATGATGCGAACCAGCCTATCGCGGCCTTCCTCATTGTATAAAGTAGTACGGGAGGAATACGTTTTCCGGGAAGCTTTTTTCTCCTGCCGTGATTTGATTACAATCATGAAGATGAACAAAATGTAATCAATTATTGTTATTTGTCAACAATATGTTCATTTTCTTGAGATCGGTTTCTTTTAGAAGAACTATTGGATCGGCTATGCTATGAGTGGATTCGCTGGAAATCTGCAGTCTGGACAACAAGACGGGATCTAAAGTCCTCTTGTCTTACTAATCAAAACTCACCCTTGCATTGCTTGTTCCTGAATCCAGGGTCTGATGGCAATAGTAACAAAAGTACACACAAGCAGTCACAAAGTGTGTGCTTTTGATACAAAACCTGATAACGGCAATTCTTGCCGTCTGCCCGTTATATAGACCTGAAGACAGGCATTTAACTTCTGACTTCATTCCTCAACACCCGTTTCCCCTTTGCCGGGAAGCGGGTGTTTTCGTTTCAACCCACATTCATTATCAATATGCATCCTATCATCGCATTGCCTCACTATCCGGCGACAGCCCGGCACATCCTGCCTTTGGAAGATACCAGACAGGCAGTCCACCTCCAGCAGAGAAACGTCATGCCGGAACCGGCAGCGGCGCCGGTCGTTCCCCCGACCGTATTCCGTAAAGGAATTCTTCTCCATTGCGGGGCCGAAGTCGTCGACAGGAGGACTCTGTCTCGTGTGGAAACGCCGTCCTGCACGGAGTCGTGGTTCCCGCTTCCCCATGATTTTCTGCTGAAGGAAGTGGAATCCCAGCTTGCCGCCCACGGCTTCGGGATAGGGGAAACCACCCATGCCCTCAGCCATGAAGGAAAACGGTATTTCGGCGTCCTCCAAATCCTGCGGCCCGACGACGGCCCCAGCGACTACTCGTGGATTGTCGGCATCCGCAACTCCCACGACAAAACCTTCCCGGCCTCCCTGGTCATGGGAACGCGCGTGTTCGTCTGCGACAACCTTGCGTTCAACGGAGAAGTGAAACTCTCCCGGAAGCATACAAGGTTCGCCGTACGGGATCTGCGCTTCATGACCTCCCGGGCCGTCGGAAGGCTTGGAGAACAATTCCATCGAGAAGACGAACGGATCGCCGCCTACAAAAAGCAGAGACTGACCGACAAGGCCGCTCATGATCTTCTGATTCGCGCGGTCGACTGCCGGGCCATCACGCCGACCGTCCTTCCGGAAGTCATCAGGTACTGGCGTGAGCCGCTTCATGAAGAATTCCGATCCCGTACCGTCTGGAGCCTGTTCAACGCCTTCACGGAGCAGTTCAAGGCCGTCAACCCGCATGTGGCCGCCAAACGGAGCCAGGCACTGCACGGCCTGTGCGATTCCGTCTGCGGGCTGATCGCCTGAGCGTGGTTCAAAAAAGACAACAGGAAAGGAAACATCTCATGAATCCATCCTACTCATTGACGGGAGCGCAAGCCGCAGTCCTGATTCTCACGCAATCCGTATCCGGACAAACGAGCGATGAACTGACCAGCTCCTTCCACCCGGAAGAACGGGGGAGAGTCAGGCAGATCATTCGCTTGTTGGAACGCCGCGGGCTGCTCATGTGCCAAACGGGGGAAGACGATCCCTTCGTCTTCCCCCGCACCTGGCATCCCACCTGGGACGGGAGAATAGCCCTGCTGGAATGGGCCGCCTATCTGGGCAACATCCGGCTGGCGAGCAGGAATACTCCGGCATCAACCGGTTCCCGGATAGTCGCAAAACAGGAAGATCACCATCACCCCTCATCCGTATGCTGACCTTCCTTCTCGTGACCGTTGCAGGCTGGTTCCTGTTCCCGTGGCTGTTCGCTCTCCTCAAATGGGGAATCGCGCTGGCCTTCGGCTTGATGACGGCAGGACTGCTTCTGTGGTTCTGCCTCTTTTGAAGAGACATTCATCCAGACACCGGAACCATGTACCACATCGTCAAATACAAGGACACGCGCTACTGGGCGGTTCTCCATCACAATGGGAAACTGCTCGCTGTCGTCGTGTACAAAAAAGGTGCCGAGGCCATTGTCCAGGCGTTGGAGCAAATCCTCATCGACGCCATCACCAAACCACAACCGCCATGCCCATGATCAAAATCATCCTGTTCGAACTCACCCGCATCCTGCTGGGCTACGCCTCCGACAAGGTCGGCGAGTTCATCCGGAACAAGCAGAGGAACGGACCTCGTCCTCCTTCCTTTTACGAGGAAGAAGAGGAAGATCCCTGGTCTCAACATCCGCCTCGCTGATTCCATGATCCTCGCCCAGCTGCTGCAGGCCATTTACAGCCTCATCGCCCGACGATGAGATATGCCTTCCAAGACGACATGTTGTCTGAGGAGGGCGCTCAAGAGGATGTCTAAATAGACTCCTCTTTTTTAGCTAATATATGTTGGATGCAAGGCCAAGGAATCGAACCTTGAGAGCTTCTTCGGGAGACCCCAAAGGGTAGATTACTCCAAACCAAACCTATCCTTGCAGAAGCTCTTCACCAGCATTTATAACTTCCAAAGCAAAAATGCTCATTAATTTATAAATGAAAAAATTGGCATAGTATTTTCACTGCTTTATTTATCTATTATAAATATTTTACGAATTTATTTTAAAGGATAAATCATGATATTTTTTATATCTCCGTATATATTATTTGATTTTTTGGGAGAATATTGTCGTTCGCCCCATGTTACCCAAATGAACGTTGAATCGTTTTTCTTTAGATATAATTGAAGAAGATCCTCTCTAAGACAGAAAAATGATTGATGATTGTTGAAGTCCCCACTATGATCTGAAATATTCAAGGTAGCTCTAATGCCATCTTTCGTAAATAAATCAAATTCTTGAGCACGGTTGATTAAATTAAGATCTTTGGCAATTGATTTTGTAAGGATAACGGCATGGCCAGAATCATTCGTTGCAGAATGGTAACGCTCCCACCCAAAGTCACAACAAGGCATTATTGCTTCATATTCCTCGAATTCTTGTTGTACCTCGTCTGCTTCGAATGAGATCTGCCGTACTTCTATCCTTTCAATGTCTGTGTCAGACAGATCACATACATCTGTATTCTTGGGATCTATGCCAAATAAATTTCGTCTAATTAAATCGAATTCAGAAATATTTAATTTCCGGCCATCAAGGTATAGTTCATTGCATGTTTTTTCTACTTTCACGATTTTCTCGTCTTTAACAAATGAGAAATTTATTTTCCCCTCTTCTGGATATGTCGTACACCACGGAATTTCTCCTGAAAAAGTATAATAAACGGATGGTTTTTCTGGTACCCAGCGTCCACCAATATCCTGATGAGACAAATACCTTAAAAAATCTTCTGCGATTGTGTTTTTCACAATGAAACTTCTCACAAAACAAAATGATCTACGTCCAAGTCTTTTATCCTCTTGACCAATATAACCATCTAAAGTGACCCAAGGGCCGTCATTCTCTCCTATCTTATCCACTCTTAAATAGGGAGTCATGTCGATCTGCGAACCAGTCGAAATCCAATCATCGACTGTCAAGTCAGAAGAGCCTAATAGATCACCATCAAAAAGAATATCTTTTTGAACCCGCTTCGGGAAGCTCGGATCAATATCAACATCCGAAATCCTTTCTTGATCATGATTTCGATTGAGTAGTCCCAGATCATGTAGCAATCCAGCCATTTCAAAGTAAGCAATCCATGAATATTTTTTTCCGTATGAATCAATTTTTTTAGGATTATTATCAGGTCTCAATCTATCTTGATCTTTTACAATTTTATGATCGATTTGAGTAAAATCTTTTTCAAACCACCCAAGTTGTTCGATTCGCCACAGAATACGCTTTTTCGCTGCTTTATATCCCTCGTGTTCATAATCGTAATTTCTCCGATCGGGAACCAACCCTCCGATTGTATAATTTTCGAAGTTCATTTGAAATGGAGACGCAACCGGAGAAATAGGGTCATCCTTCATCCCCCATTGATCGAAATCCGCCATTTGAAATGGAGGAGTAGCCCTCGTCATCTCTTCATCTGAAAAAAAGGTAGAATCATAAAAATTGGTAAGTTCTACAATTCGCATCGCATACTCACGAAGTAAAATATGCGTTGTTTTATAAGGTGCTCCTTCAGAGAAAATGGAATTGTACACTTCTCTTGCAAACTGTGGGAGTTCATGCGACGTAAACGATGCATACTCAAAATTTCCTTGATGGGCCATCGCAACTCCATAACTGGCTGCCAACATACGCTCAGGAATATATGGATCGTTGATATCCAATGATTTTATTGTCTCATCAAAAAGAACTGAAGGAGCCTTGCGCCCAAACCAATATAGAGCACGAGTTACTATGTCTCGCAATTCTCTATCTGTACTAGTCAAATGCCACATAAGCCATTTTAACTTCAACCAATCAGATTCTTTCCTGTCTACATGCAATTCCCATTTTTTTTCCAAGGCAATAACATCAGCTAGCCTTTTTTCACGAGACCGGCGTATCCATTCAGTCCATGATAGGTCACGCTCTCCTACTGATGTTATTGATCGAAGAACCTTGTCTAAAAACGCTGAATTCAGTGGATGACCAATCACAGCGCGGGTTGAAAAAAATCGTGAAAAAAAACGGGATCGTTTCTCAGGATTTTCTACAAAGAACAAACGAAGAGCTTCCACAGTCTCGCTATCCAGGTATTGCGGATCAAGTTCCATGGCAAATAAGAGTGCGGCATTTCTCAAATTTTCGGGAGCGACTCTCCATAATTGTTGTCGCGTCCTTACGGGAGTTAATGACACAAGTGCTCTAAAGATATCCAACGCCAACGGATGACTTTGGTCTTCATGTACGAATAAATCGATGGTTTTAGAAAGTCTAAACCAGTTGAATGAACTATCCCTTACATTAGTTTGGAGGAGCGAGCGAGCAATCATGAAACCACCGAGTGCATCATAAGCCGGTGTTATCACGTAATCATAAGGGGTCTCTCCCGGATTTCGAAAAATGAGACCCTCTTGAACTAGCAAATTGATTATACTACTTTGCCAAGGTTGCCTAGAATATCCTGCAGCATTTATGAGATCTTCTTCTTTAATTTCGCGAGCACCTTGTTCCCAGAGCATCTGGCCAAAGTAGTGGAGGACTTTTAGAACATCATCTTCACTATAAGAATAACTGAGATTAGGTAGTTCAGCTATACGTTGTGCTGAACTTTCAAGGTATTTTTCAAATAGGGAAGTAAGTGATGCTGGAAAGTAATGGACGTGAACTATGGATTGTCGGCTGGGGTTGGTAACTTGACAAAAAATTCGAAGAGTAAGTGGATGTTCGAGGAATTCCATAGGAATCTCGGCATCATCTGCATCAATGTTGAAATGAGAAAAATACTTTGCAATTGCTTCCTCTGTATCAACCCCAAAACCTTCGCTTTCAATTCGTCTTATCCCCATGGGAAGGGCCATCACAGCGAATGATTCTCTTGTATTTGCATGAGAATCATTAACACCTATTGATCTTTTCCGTTTATGTTCACCCGTTCGAAGCGTGCATATGACTAGGACATTAGGGTAGGACTTGACCGTTTGTTCGAGAGAAGCAAGTGGGGCATTCCAGTCTTTAGGATTTTCGGCTTCATTCAAACCATCAATAACAACGGGTAAACGGCAACAATATCTCTTTGCAGCAGCGTCAAGGGCCGCAAGTAGTTGTTCAAAACTCTCGATAGGTTTGCCGTTCAATGTATAAGTTTTTGCCAAATCATTAAGATTTTGACCGCGATGAAGATTTCTACCATGAAGAAATATACCCGCCGGTTTTGTTTTCTCAGATGTAGTGATAGCAGCAGATAGTTGAGTTTTCCCCCCTCCAGCGTCAGCCAATACAGCGACAAGTCCAATAGATAGAAAATCTTCAACTTCATCTAAAAGTTTATGACCCATGTGCATGTCGTACAAAGCATTGGTTGCATCAAGAGATATTGGCGCATTGAATCTACGTAAAAGACGTGGCGTAGATTTTATATCGTCATCAAGGAAGAATTGATAATCTTTAAGCTGTTGTTTTACTGTCTCAATATCCCCATTTACTAATTCTTTATAAAATTGTGAAATCGTTTCGCTGAATGATTGGCATGATTCTATAAATTTTGTGATGATTTCTTTAGGGAACGAATCAACGGAATTGACAGATTCCGCCATGATTACAGCTGCATTTTGGAGACGTTCCCCTACTTCTAACAGATGCGCCCACGCTTTTGGTTCGCCAAGCATACACCGCAGTGTTCTCTCTGTTTCCGTTATTTGATGAACCGGTTCAAACCATCTTTCTTTTATTGGCTGAATAGATTCTTGATGACGTTTAGCTAGTTCCTCGAAAGTTGCAATTAAGTCACCAAAATATGTATTTCGAAGAATGCTTCCTGGGCCGCTCAGATAGGTATTCACCTCTTCTGCTGTCCACAGATGCAAAACCATGGCTGTCTTTAATCCATAGAACCATTCTTGATCTTTTTTGCTGAGAGTATACGGAGTCCATAGAACCCAGTCTGTTAGTTCAGGTAGATATTTTTCAGTTTTTCTTAAAGATTCTTCAATGCCATTTCTACCAGCAGGGAGTAAATTTTTTTCATCTGTTAGTGCGTAGACTTTGCATTGCCATCCCCACCATCGCGGAGGTGAACCAAGCGTAGGAGAAGAGCCCGTAAGCTTCAGGTGCATTTCAACTCCAGGTTGATTCTTCAGAGCACGGAATTCACCTACGCTTTCAAAGTGTAGATGCATTAACCCCCGGCAGAGATTCTCGAAGTTCTGGGGGCGACTACCTGAGAGCGCATTAAATTTTTCCCAATCTAATTGCGGCATAGTTAAACAATTTTACTTACTTTCCTTGTCCGTACTCCCCATCTGGATAATCATGAGCTGAATAAACTTCAACTCTAGCTCCATTCTGGATCATGAGTTTGAAGAATGCAGCCACTTCTGTTTCATCAGTGGTAAGCACAATACGATCTCCTTCAACGCGAGTGCGGATATCATAAAGAAAATGTTCGAGATCATTAGGACTCAAGCAGTAACAATTTAGTTTACTCAAAATATTGGATACTTCTTCACTGAAATGTCCATCACATGAGCCTACGTCAATCTTTCCTGACAACTCTGCAGAGAGGTCATCGATGAGTCTCTGTGTTTCTTTTGCGTCTTCCTCGCTCTTGAAATGACCTATCATCACAAGATTCATCGAGTGTTCGGATCCATAACCATTCCAAATTTTCATAACGAAATATTGTAAGTTTTTTCTTTGAGGGTTTCTAATGCAGAAATCACTCCATTTGTGGCAAGTTGTACACCAAAATTATCATACGATGTGCGTTTCAGTAATCCTGTCGCATCAATATGGGCAAAGGCAGCTAATCCCTTTTCAAACGAGAACGGATCACACGTAGGTAAACCGTCAGCGTTGTTTTCACTAACAGCAAGAGGGACCACTCCGCTATAACTCTTAACCCAAGAGACCAGAGTTCGACTGGTGAGCTCATCTATGCCGGGCCTCCGAAATGTAGGCATTTCTGGGAGAAGAAGGAATTCACGAGCGGCCAATGCTGTGGCTACTTCAAGTGCCTTGTCTAAATTAGAAATCGTATCCGAATTGACCACATAGTTTATTCCAAGAGGAGCAATATCACGGAGCAATTTGATATTCTCAATGAAATCATCAAAACTACTTTTACGATTCGCTTCATAGGTTGAACCGACTCCGTCCATACTCACTCGGATAAAATTAATATTTCCCTGAAGAGATTGGAAAAGTTGTTCATTAAGTCTATGAGCATTAGTTGTGAGAGTAACAGCCATGCTCGTTTCGGTAGTCACAAATTTACAGAGTTCTTCGAGTCGGGGATAGAGAGTAGGCTCACCTCCCCCAAAACCAACGCCGACAGTACCATTCTCATCAAGTTCTCGGAGCCAGGTCACGAGAGCTTCGAAGGAAAGACTAGCTGGCGTTTTAGGTGCATAGCAGTATGCACAACTCAGGTTACAAGCATTCGTCAATGCGATGGAGACTTGCCTTGGCGCCAATGAGAAATTTTCGGGTTCTGATCGAATTTCATCAATTAACACATTTATTCCAGTTGTGCGATTGAAGAAATGAATGCCACCTGAAGTTGACCGAATTTTTATTTTGCGAATCACAGACTATGAAGATTCCGTTGTTTTTTATTCGTACCGCCTGAAGAGTTCATCCAATCAAGTGCAGAAGTTCGATTCGGTAATTTCAATTGTCCTCAATCAAACATATTGGCATTAATTCTCGTCTTCCGAAAATTCATTATGTTCATCCCTGTCAGCGAGAGGATACCCGGACAAAGCATCGTTGTGAACGATCTCATTGATTTTTGTCGCCAGAAAATCGGTCAATGTCATTTTGCTGTCGAGCGCTTTGCGCTCCAATGCCGCTTGAACGTCTGAAGGGAGTTGTAGGATTACACGCGATTCCGTCTCTACCTTGACGGACGGCAGAGTGACGGGCAATTCCGCCATCAAAGAACGAATGATGTGTTCTTTGACTTCCGGTATCCTTTTTTTGGCCATCCAGTTGTAAACCGTCACTTCACTGACAAAGCATTTTTCAGCCAGCCATTTATAGTCCAAACCACGGGCTTTCAGCCAACGTTTTACGTCGGCTTTCAAGTCTTGTTGTGGTCGGAGCTCTGGAGTCATTTTCTCAATACTATCTTTTTTGCTAAACAAGTCAATTCTGGAGCTTTTCATAGAGATAAAGTGCTATTCAAAGACTTGTAGAGAGAGCTATTTTATTGAGCGTGATGGATATTTAGTATTGTTTATTTCTATCAAAAATATCTTGACGGATATTTTTGATGCGTCATAGTTTTGCCATATGGAGAGCAGTCAATGCGATGTTCTGGAGCTGTTGGGAAAGCTTAGCAATGAAGCCAGGCTTTTCTTGCTCAGGTATGCAGCATGGCGATCTCTTCCTCTTACCGACGCACTTTGGGAAATTGCCTACTACATTGCCAATCAAATGGAGATACCCAACAAGGCAATCCTGATATCGCGATCGCGTTCTTCTGAACATTCTGCAATACCTCATTAACAGCTATGACACTGGATCAAATCACCATCGGAATGGAACAGCTCATCAATGCCAAGGCATCGGAGATTCTTTCCACCAAGCCACAGGATCAACAATACCTGAACTGGCGCGATATGCAGGAAGTCTGTCTTGTTGTGAAGAGCGCTTGCGTCAAGCAATTCAACGAGGTTCCCCAGGGAGTGGAAATGGCCTGCTATTTTGCGGAAGCAGTGCTGGCTCCGGATAAAAAAACGAAGCTCAAATTGATGAAGCAGGTCATTTCACTTACATCCGGCACTGCCGGAATTGCCATCATCCTGGCCGGCGTAGGAGCCGCCTTGGGGTGGGGTGCTGGCATTGTTACGACAGTTACCGCTTTTTTCATCGGCTCATCCATGCTGGGACCGCTCGCAGCCATGATAGGAGGGGCCATGCTGGCCGTTATTGCTGGGTATTTCATTTTTGATAATGATGCACCGACTCTGTCGAACAAAGCCATTGATGCCCTGCGCAAGGGACTCAGAGGGGCTTTGGCTGAATACTGGAAGGAACACGGCAAACAATTAGCCGAATAATTTTCCTATAACTTGAGCCAATTCTCTCGTCATGTCTCCCTCGGATATATTGGAGGTTAGCGTCAAATCTGCAGTTGGCG
>OGYM01001506.1_pt1 | contig 16782 bp, 11 predicted proteins | sample 1576491 | NCBI WGS metagenome assembly OGYM01 (sample SAMEA3541515, study PRJEB24748) | human gut metagenome | biome: human gut; feature: human-associated habitat; material: faeces | place: China | collected 2012 | reverse complement strand
GTTGAGGCACTTAAGAACCTTTTGTATAAAAAGACAAAGCTGGAGGATACATTCGGGGTAAATATGCTGGCCGTCGCAAATGGAAGACCTGAGACGCTTGGTCTTGTACCAATAATAAGGCACCATGTCAATTTCCAGTATGAGATTGCAAAAAGAAAGTATGAGACACTTCTTGCAAAGGAGCAGGAGAAAGAAGAAATACAGCAGGGACTCATAAAGGCCTGTAACGTGATAGATCTGATTATTGAAATATTAAGAGGAAGCCGTGACCAGAAAATGGCAAAGGCATGTCTCATAAACGGAGAGACAGAGGGGATTAAATTCAAGTCAAAGGCTTCAGAAGCCATGGCAGCCCAGCTTTGCTTTACTGAGCGTCAGGCAGCAGCTATCCTTGAAATGCGTCTGTACAAGCTGATTGGACTCGAAATTGAGGCTCTGATTAGGGAGCACGAGGAGACCAGGGCAAAGATTGCAGAGTACAGCGATATTCTAGAGCATCGCTCATCCATGGCAAAGGTCATTATGAAGGAGCTTAAAGCGTTCCGCAAGGAGTATGCAAGGGACAGACGCACGGAGCTTGACAATCTTGAGGAAGCTGTTGTGGTCAAAAAAGAGCTTGAGGTATCGGATGTAGTGCTGCTTATGGACCGCTTCGGCTATGTGAAGACAGTAGATACTTCAACCTATGAGAGAAACAAAGAGACTGCGGACGCAGAGAACAAGCTGATATTGAAGGTTAAAAATATAGATAAGCTGTGCATTTTCACAAACAAGGCAAACATGCATCTTGTCAAGGTATTAGACCTGCCTTACGGCAAATTCCGTGACAAGGGCACACCTATTGACAATGTAAGCAACTATGACAGCAGTAAGGAGGATATAGTATTTATAGCACCTCTTATGGATGTTGAAAAGCACAAGCTTATATTTGGAACGAAGTCAGCCATGATAAAGCTCGTGGATGGTGCTGAGTTTGTGGTGACACGAAAGACCTCGCAGGCCACAAAGCTCATGGATGATGATGAGCTGTTATTTGTTGACATGCTTTCAGAGAATGTTACAATGGTAATGCGTTCAAAGAAGGAGATGTTCCTTCGAATCGACTGTGGCACTATTCCTGAAAAGAAAAAGGCAGCGGTAGGTGTCAGGGGAATGAGGCTTGACAGAGATGATGAGCTTACTGACATTTATCTGCTTTATTACCAGGAGGAAAAAGAGGTCGAGGTAAAGGGTAAGCAGGTGGCACTTCACAGGCTGCACATTGCAAACCGTGACACTAAGGGCGTAAAGAAATAATATATCGCATGACAATATAACGTAAAGCATAAACTGTGTATGGTTTTGAGTATGTATGGACTGGAACAGTTAAAATATCTGACATGAAAGGAAGCGATGAGCTTGTTGGACAAATTAAGAGAGCTTGGCATTTCAGAAAATCTGATTAAGGAAATTGAAAAGTTTCGCTCGCAGTATCCGGTGGACAAGGAGTATGAGTCAAGAATTCCCGTGCCTACACAGTTTTATTACGGAAGCGATGTGTGGGAGCAGGCTATAACCGCCGTTTTATGTGGAGAAAATCTGCTTTTAGTAGGAGAAAAGGCCACAGGAAAGAATCTTTTCGCAGAGAATCTGGCAGGTGTATTTAACAGACCACGTTGGGATGTGTCATTTCACGTAAATATGGATGCAGCATCACTTATCGGAACGGATACGTTTAGTGCCGGAGAGGTAACCTTCAGGCCGGGACCTGTGTATACAGCCGCAAAAACCGGCGGCTTTGCGGTGCTTGACGAGATAAATATGGCAAAAAGTGAGGCTATGGCAGTGCTTCATGCCACACTTGATTTCAGACGTACAATAGATGTGCCGGGCTATGACAGACTGTCGCTTCATCCGGCAACAAGATTTATTGCCACGATGAATAACGGCTATGCAGGCACAAAGGAGCTAAATGAGGCTCTTGTATCACGTTTTGCGGTAATCCGGATGCCTATGATTTCAAAAGAGAGCCTTGTGAAGCTCATAAAGGAGCATTATCCTGCAATACGTGAAGAGGGAGCAAATGAGCTTGCGGAGGTATTTCTTGAGCTGCATGCAAAGTGCAAAAATGGCGAAATATCATCAAAAGCACTTGATCTGCGTGGCCTCATCGGCTCAATTGGTATGATGGAAAAGGGTTTGAATGTATATACAGCCCTGGATATGGGTATAACAAACAAGAGCTTTGATGAGTATGAGCAGACTCTTATCCGTGATACAATCCGTGCAAGAATCTCAAGGAAGATGAGCAGAGAGCAGCTGTTTTGTTGATATGAGCTTGTGACATATGAAGGAATGGAACATATGGAAGAACAGGATATAAAGGAAGCAAAAAGAGCAAGAAACTTCATATGGATGGCGGCCTGTGATTATGACATAGAGCCGCTTTTTCTGGCATTTGCACCTGATGGATCCGCTGATATTTATCTGAATCTGATTATTGGGCTTGAATACAAGTGGTATGAGCATGACAAGATAGATGCCTTATTCAATCAGCTGACAGGGAAAAACGCCATGCTTTATGAGGGGCTTTTATGGATAGGTTTGGAAAATGCCCTGTATGAAAAGGAGAGACAAACGAGGCCTGCCTTATATGATTTAAGGCTTGAGTACGCGAAAAAGAGCCTTGCAGGAGTCAATAAAAACAGGGAGTATTCGAGGATTGATATAATCAGAAATGCACATTGCAGAAGGATACTTGGAAAGCCATCAGGTCTTTGCAAAGAGGATGAAGAGTTGCTGCATGCTTTTTGTTTTACACCTGATATGACAACTGATGAGATTATAGTGAAAACGAGAGAAAATCTGTGGAAGTATTTCTCGTATAAGCCGATAAAGGTGGCAAAGCCACAGGGCATATATTTTTTACAGAAGGTAGCAGGAGCATTTCACTCAATAGGAAAAGTCAGCACACAGTATGTCAGAGCGAATAGCTTTTATGATAAAAATATGGCCTCGGACACAGCAGCTTTGTCTATGGAGCATTCAAAGAGATATCTGCTGCAGTTTGCACTGCAGAAAGATCCAATAGAAGCGAAGCGGTATGTGACAGCCTGCTTTGGAAAAAGTATGTATTCTGACAGGCAACAGGCCGAGATGGAGAAAAAGCTCTGTGTAGGAAATCACAAAAACTGTCACTTGCTTTTTACCAGAGGTATTTCATCGGAGAAAAAGCAGACTGTACCTGATGAGATTGACAACAAAAGAGAGCGCAGGGAAATTCTTGCATTTACAAAAGAGGCAGCCATGCAATACGACAAGAATAAAGAGCATTTTGAAAAAAACATGGCAGTGTATCAAAACAGCATAAGGAGACTTACAGAAAGCCTTAGAATGCACCTGGAGACGGCAGATAAGACATTTATGGATGCTTCAACACACGGTCGTATAAAGCCTGCGAGAGTATGGAAGGCCCTGTACTTGGACAATCCGCGTGTTTTTGAGCGAAAAGATGAGGTGGAGACGCCTGGCTTTTCTGTCGACATACTGATGGATGCGTCTTCTTCCAGAAAGCAGATGCAGCAGAAGATAGCAGCACAGGCATATGTACTGTCAAAGAGCCTGACAAATTGTGGCATACCGGTGCAGATTTACTCATATTGCAGCATAAGAGGCTACACGGTGATGCACATCTTTAAGGAATATGACGATTATGGTGTGGAGGATGAGCTGTTTCATTATGTTGCGGCAGGAAATAACAGGGATGGCCTTGCTCTGCGCGCGGCATCACATCTGATGGAGCTAAGTCCAAAGCCAAAGAAGTTACTTTTCATGTTTTCGGATGCAAGTCCCCAGGATGATCAGATAGCAGGGGAGGGAGCCTTTTATAAGGATCGGGAGTACACTGATGCTCTTGCTGTTAAGGACACCGTAAATGAGGTGCAGAGGCTTAAAAACCATGGAATAGACGTAATTGGCATCTTCATGGGAAGTGCGCATGACAGTGAGCTTGCAACAAAGATATTCGGCAGAAGTCTCGTGAAGATAAAGAGTATCAACGAGTTTGCCGATGCTGTCGGACGAGTGTTAAATGAGATACTGACCTAGCATTTTAATTAAAAGTACAATAAATTTAAAGCAATGGAGATAACAAATGAAAGCAATATTATTTGATTTGGACGGAACGCTGATTGACTCATCCGAGGGCATCACAAAGTCGGCACAATATGCACTTTCACACTTTGGCATAGATGAGCCGGACAGAAACAGTCTGTTTTTCTTTATAGGACCGCCGCTCATAAACACATTTATGGAGCATTACGGATTTACTAAGGAGAGAGCACTTGAAGCGGTCGAAAAGTACAGAGAGCGCTATAACAAAATAGGTATATTTGAATGTTCGCTTTTTCCGGGAGTAAAGGAATGCATAGAGGCGCTTAAAGCAGCCGGCTATAGGATAGGACTTGCATCATCGAAGCCGGAAAAATCGTGTGAGTGTATTTTGGAGCATTTTGGAATACTTGATATGTTTGATGAGGTGGTCGGAGCTACGTTTGACGGCAGGATAGATACAAAGGAAGAGGTGCTTAATGAGGTGATGCGCCGGTGGTCAGACATTCCAAGGGATGAGATGTGTTTAATCGGAGATACTATGTTTGATATCGAGGGAGCAAATCGTGTTAATGTGCCAAGCATAGCGGTAAGCTTTGGCTTTGGCGATGTTAACGAGATGGTGAGTGCAGGAGCAAAAGCTGTGATAGATGATTTAAGGCAGCTTCCTGATGTACTTTCCAAGCTTTTCGATTAGCTTTTATGAAAATGCAATGCATTGAGACCTGAGGTTATAAACAGTAGATAGGAATGGGATTTCATGAATAAGAATTTAAAATTAAGAGCGATAGTGTGGGAGATAATTGTCCCGATTGTGCTTTACTACATTGTTTTTCTGAGCGCAATGTACTTTATTTTTGCGTTTATCGGACACACAGCTTCGACATACATGATAGCGCAGATAATATCTGCGGCAATTACAATACCATTTATGTATTTTGCAAGCTATAAGCCGACACAGCAGATGTTTGTCAAAAAACCAAAGATAGACAGGGCACTTTTTATAAATGTGCTCTGGGTGATTGTGATTATACTTTTCATTTCATTTGCGCTCAATAATATCATCACCATGTCACCGCTTATCGGGCTCTCGGAAGGATATGCCAGGGCGAATGAGAGCTTTTATGCAAGCACTCTTGTAATTGAGCTGATTGGCTCGGCAATTCTTTCTCCGATTATGGAGGAGCTTGTTTTCAGAGGCATTGTATTTGGAAATATGCGCAAAATAATGAATGTGCCACAGGCGGTATTTTTGTCGGCGCTTTTGTTTGGACTCATTCATTTTAATATAGTGCAGTTCGTTTATGCTTTTTTACTTGGCCTTGTGCTTGCAGCTTTCATGTATAAGTCAGGGCATGTGTATGCGGCTATGATTGGACATATCACCGCAAATGCGTTTGCTGTTATAAGGACAGAGACCGGTATTTTGAAGTGGACTGTTGATGGCAGTGTAATGGCATGGGTGGTATCTGTCATGTGCCTTGGTGTTGGTGCTGTGATATTTTATTATTATGCGAAGCACACAGAAGGAACTGTTTAGCATGGACCGAAACGGAGTGCAGACAAAGTACAAGTATCGTGCAGTTTTACGAATATGAGCAATGCGATTTAGGATAGTTACTGGATGTTTATAAAAATCAGCTATACAATAAAAAGTATAGCTGATTTTTTTATGATATAAGACATGAAAAGCTACTGTAACACATACACAATTCAGACACAATTTGCTGAAACAGTGTTTTGTGCCTTACTTTATTGAAAAAAGTTTTGGAATTTTAAAAAGTAAATTGTGCGTATACCCTTATGAAAAAGATAAAAATACGACTATAGTCAGAAAAATAACTTTATAATATTAAGTTATCAAATAATCAGACAATATCAAGAAAAAAACTATTTACATTGAGCTTTCATAGTTGTAAAATCATAAACAGGAAATGATTCACTTCTTAATAAGTTATCCGTTAACAAATTTACACTAGGAAAGGAAGAACCTATGAGTAAACAATGGAATGAAAGCACAGCCACAGCTAAGGGATTATATGATCCTCGCTACGAGCATGATAACTGTGGAATTGGTGCAGTAGTAAATATCAAAGGTATCAAAACACATGAGACAGTCGAGAATGCTTTAAAGATTGTTGAGAACTTAAAGCACAGAGCCGGAAAAGACGCTGATGGTAAGACGGGAGACGGTGTCGGCATCCTGCTTCAGATTTCTCATAAGTTTTTTAAGAAGGTTACAAAGCCACTTGGAATAGAGCTTGGAGACGAGAGAGATTACGGTGTGGGAATGTTTTTCTTCCCTAATGATGAGTTCAAGACTATTCAGGCAAAGAAGATGCTTGAGGTTATCGTGGAGAAGGAAGGCCTTGAATTTCTCGGATGGAGAGAAGTGCCTACAGAGCCTGATAAGCTTTCTAAAAAAGCCAGAGACTGTATGCCATGCATCATGCAGTGCTTTGTAAAAAGACCTGAGGATGTTGAGAGAGGACTTGAGTTTGACAGAAAGCTGTATGTTGCAAGACGTGTTTTCGAGCAGTCAAACGACAATACTTATGTGGTTTCCTTCTCAAGCAGAACAATCGTATATAAGGGAATGTTCCTTGTAGAGCAGCTCAGACAGTTCTTCATGGATTTACAGGATCCTGATTATGAGTCAGCAATCGCCACAGTACATTCAAGATTCTCTACAAATACAAACCCAAGCTGGGAGAGATCTCATCCAAACAGATTTATCGTACACAATGGTGAGATTAACACTATTCTTGGAAACTCTGACAAGATGTCAGCACGTGAGGAGAACATGGAGTCTCCTAAGCTTAAAAAAGAGTTCCAGAAGGTTTTGCCTGTTATCAATGCGGCAGGATCTGACTCAGCAATGCTTGATAATGCGCTTGAATTCCTGGTAATGAGTGGTATGGAGCTTCCACTTGCTGTTATGATAATGATTCCTGAGCCATGGGCAAACAATTCAATCATGACTCAGAAGAAGAAGGATTTCTACCAGTATTACGCTACAATGATGGAGCCATGGGATGGTCCGGCTTCAATCGTATTCTCAGATGGTGATTTAGTCGGAGCAGTGCTCGACAGAAACGGACTTCGTCCATCACGTTACTATGTGACAGATGATGATTATCTTATCCTTTCATCTGAGGTCGGAGTGCTTGAGATTGATCCTACAAAGATAGTGAAAAAAGATCGTCTCCGTCCGGGAAAGATGCTCCTTGTGGATACTGTCGCAGGAAAAATCATAGATGATGATGAGCTCAAGGAGAGATATGCAGACAAGCAGCCTTATGGTGAGTGGATTGACAGATACATGGTAAATCTTAAGGATTTAAAGATTCCTAACCAGAGAGTACCTGAGTATACAAAGGAAGAGCGCCAGAGAATGCAGAGAGCCTTCGGTTACACATATGAGTCACTCAAGGATTCAATCCTTCCGATGGCTAAAAATGGTGTTGAGGGCACTGCGGCCATGGGTACTGATACACCGCTTGCAGCTTTATCAGGTAACAGGGAGCCGTTATTCAACTACTTTAAGCAGCGCTTCGCACAGGTAACAAACCCGCCTATCGATTCAATCCGTGAGGAGGTAGTTACATCAACCACACTCTATATCGGTGAGGCCGGAAACGTGCTTGAGGAGAAGCCGGAAAACTGCCGTGTACTTAAGATTAACAACCCAATCCTTACAAACACCGACCTTATGAAGATTAAGAATTTAAAGGCTGATGGCTTTAAGGTAGAGGTTTTACCTATTATATATTACAAGAACACAAGTCTTGAGAAAGCAGTGGACAGACTTTATATAGAGGCTGACCGTGCATACAGGGACGGAGCCAACATTATTATCCTCTCAGACAGGGGTGTTGATGAGAACCACGTTGCAATTCCTTCACTGCTTGCAGTTGCTGCATTGCAGCAGTATCTTGTAAAGACAAAAAAGAGAACATCGCTTTCGCTCATTCTTGAGTCAGGAGAGCCAAGAGAGGTTCATCATTTTGCTACACTGCTTGGCTTTGGTGCAAGTGCAATCAACCCTTATCTGGCACAGGATACAGTTAAGCAGCTTGTTGACGAGCATATGCTTGACAAGGATTATTATGCAGCAATCGATGATTACAACCATGCAATCATTACAGGTATTGTAAAAATTGCAGCAAAGATGGGTATTTCAACCATCCAGTCATATCAGGGCTCAAAGATTTTTGAGGCAATCGGTATTGACAAGAGTGTTATTGATAAGTATTTCACAAATACAGTAAGCCGTATCGGTGGAATTACATTACAGGATATCGAGAACGATGTGAATGAGCTTCACTCTGCGGCCTACGATCCGCTCGGACTTGAGACAGATGTTACACTTGACAGCAAGGGCAGACACAAGATGAGAAGCGGAGCTGATGACCATCTGTACAATCCGGCTACAATCCATCTTCTCCAGCAGTCGACACAGCGCGGTGATTACAATCTGTTCAAGCAGTACACAGCACTTGTGGACGAGGAAGAGAAAAATACAAACATCCGTGGACTCATGGATTTCAACTATCCTAAGAAGGGTGTCAAGCTCGAGGAGGTTGAGAGCGTTGACTCAATTGTGACACGTTTCAAGACAGGTGCTATGTCATACGGATCTATTTCCAAGGAAGCACATGAGACACTTGCAATTGCCATGAACCATCTGCACGGAAAATCAAATACCGGTGAGGGTGGAGAGGACAAGGATCGTCTCACAATCGGAAAAGACGGAAAGAACCGCTGTTCAGCAATCAAGCAGGTTGCTTCAGGACGTTTTGGTGTTACAAGCAGATACCTAACAAGCGCACAGGAGATTCAGATTAAGATGGCACAGGGTGCGAAGCCGGGTGAGGGCGGACACTTACCTGGAAAGAAGGTTTATCCTTGGATTGCAAAGACAAGACTTTCAACACCGGGTGTTGCACTCATCTCTCCACCACCACACCACGATATTTATTCTATCGAGGATTTGGAGCAGCTTATATTCGACTTAAAGAATGCAAACAGAGATGCAAGAATCTCAGTCAAGCTCGTTTCTGAGGCCGGTGTAGGAACTGTTGCGGCAGGCGTTGCAAAGGCCGGAGCACAGGTAGTGCTTATCTCAGGCTACGACGGAGGAACAGGAGCCGCACCTAGCAGCTCAATCCACAATGCGGGTCTTCCATGGGAGCTTGGACTTGCAGAGACACACCAGACTCTTCTTATGAATGGTCTTAGAAATAAAGTAAGAATTGAGACAGACGGTAAGCTGATGAGTGGCCGTGATGTGGCAATAGCAGCGTGTCTTGGAGCCGAGGAATTCGGTTTTGCGACAGCTCCGCTTGTAACAATGGGCTGCGTAATGATGAGAGTATGTAACTTAGATACATGTCCGGCAGGAATTGCTACACAAAACCCTGAGCTTCGTAAGCGCTTTGCAGGAAAGCCGGAGTACGTTGAGAACTTCATGCGTTTCATCGCTGAAGAGCTTCGCGAGTATATGGCAAAGCTTGGCGTAAAGACAGTGGATGAGCTTGTTGGACGTGGAGATCTCTTAAAGAAGCGTGATAACCTAAGCGAGAGACAGTCAAAGATTGACCTTGACTGCATACTTAATAATCCGTTTGACGGCAAAAAGCAGAGTGTTATCTTCGATCCTAAGCAGGTATATGACTTTGAGCTTTCAAAGACAAAGGATATGACTGAGATCATGACACAGCTTAAGAGCGCACTTGAGAGCGGACAAAAGCGCGCGATTGAGATTGAGGTAACAAATACAAACAGATCTCTCGGAACAATATTTGGTTCTGAGATTACAAAGAAATATGACGATACGCTGGATGAAGACACATTTGTTATCAAGTGTAACGGTGCAGGCGGACAGAGCTTTGGAGCATTTATCCCTAAGGGACTTACACTTGAGCTTGTCGGAGATTCAAATGATTACTTCGGAAAGGGTCTTTCAGGTGGAAAGCTCATCGTATATCCACCTGCAGGAGTCAAGTTTGAGAAGGATGATAATATCATCATCGGAAACGTGGCACTTTACGGAGCTACCAGCGGTAAAGCCTTCATAAACGGTGTTGCCGGTGAGCGTTTTTGCGTAAGAAATTCCGGTGCAACAGCAGTAGTTGAGGGTGTCGGTGATCATGGCTGTGAGTACATGACAGGTGGCCGCGTAGTTATCCTTGGAAAGACCGGAAAAAACTTTGCAGCAGGTATGAGCGGTGGAATAGCATATGTGCTTGATGAGGACAATGACCTTTACATGAGAACCAACAAACAGATGGTATTTACTGAGGAGGTCTCAAACAAGTATGATGTATTAGAGCTTAAGGAAATGATAAAAGAGCATGTAACACTTACAAACTCAGAAAAGGGTAAGGAAATCCTTGATCATTTCAGTGAGTATCTTCCTAAGTTCAAGAAGGTTATTCCTTACGATTACAACCGTATGCAGATGGCTATTGTACAGATGGAAGAAAAGGGTCTTAACGCAGAGCAGGCACAGATTGAGGCATTTTATGCCAGCACAAGAGGCTAAGGAGGACGCAGATAATGGGAAAACCAACAGGATTTATGGAATATGACAGATGCGAAGCAGCGTCTGTAGAGCCAAAGGAGCGTATTAAGAACTTTAACGAGTTCCATGTGTTCCTTTCAAAAGAAAATCAACAGAAACAGGCTGCCCGTTGTATGGACTGCGGAGTTCCTTTCTGCCAGTCGGGAATGACAATAGCAGGCATGACATCAGGCTGTCCTCTGCACAACCTGGTTCCGGAGTGGAACGACCTTGTATATACCGGCAACTGGGAGCAGGCATATAATCGTTTGCACAAGACCAATAATTTCCCTGAGTTTACATCAAGAGTCTGCCCGGCACTGTGCGAGAAGGCATGTACATGCGGACACTGGGGCAGCCCGGTGTCAGTCAGGGACAATGAGCATGGTGTAATAGAGACTGCATATGCAAACGGATATGCAGCTCCAAAGCCACCAAAGGTCAGAACCGGCAAGAAGGTGGCAATCATTGGATCGGGTCCTTCAGGACTTGCGGTAGCAGACCAGCTTAACCAGAGAGGCCATGAGGTTACAGTATATGAGAGAGAGGACCGCGTCGGTGGCCTGCTCATGTATGGTATTCCAAATATGAAGCTTGATAAGAGCATTATTGACAGAAAAGTTAATATAATGAAGGAAGAGGGCATTCATTTTGTCACAGGCTGTGATGTCGGAAAGGATATAAAGCCGGCAGAGCTTTACAAGAAGTATGACAGGGTAATCCTTTGCTGTGGTGCCAAAAATCCAAGAGACATAAAGGCAGACGGAAGAGATGCAAAGGGTATTTACTTTGCTGTTGATTACCTTACCCAGAATACAAAGAGCCTTTTAAATTCAAACCTGACAGATGGCAAGTTTGTATCTGCAAAGGGCAAAAATGTAGTCATTATCGGTGGCGGTGACACAGGAAACGACTGTGTCGGAACTGCAATCCGTCAGGGCGCCAAATCAGTCACACAGCTTGAGATGATGCCTTGTCCGCCTACAGAGCGTGCCGCGAACAATCCGTGGCCTGAGTGGCCAAAGGTCTTAAAAACAGACTACGGCCAGGAGGAAGCCATTGCAGTATTCGGACATGATCCACGTATCTATAAGACAACCGTAAAAGAGTTCCACAAGGACAAAAACGGCAACTTAAAGGAGCTTACGATTGTAAGTCTTGAGAGTAAAAAGGATGAGAAGACAGGCAGATTCATGATGGTTCCGGTAGAGGGATCAGAGAAAAAGCTTCCGGCAGAGCTTGTGCTTATAGCAGCAGGCTTCCTTGGAACAGAAAGCTATGTGGCAAAGGCATTTGGTGTAGAGCTCAATGCCAGAACAAACGTAAGTACACAGGAGGGACATTACGCTACAAACGTAAAAAACGTATACGTGGCAGGTGATAACCACCGTGGTCAGTCCCTTGTAGTATGGGCTATCAGAGAGGGCCGAGAGGCTGCCAGAGAGGTTGATGAGAGTCTCATGGGATATTCATATCTCTCAGTACAGTAACAAATTATTATAGCAATTCTTCTTAATAAATTTTATTTCATACATTTTATATCAAAATCCCGGTGCATTGCACCGGGATTTTTGACATACAAAATTACTGCTTTCTAGAGGTGCGGGTACTGTGGATAAACTGATTGAAATTTGACTTATAAGATGTTAAGATAGCAGTGTTTGACATGATAATAATAATATTAGGAGCAGCAAATGAGTAAAACAGTATTTTTTGACATAGACGGAACAATATGGGACGATGACATGGTAATTCCTGAAAGCACCCTAGAGGCTGTGGCAGCCCTCAAGGCAAACGGACATCTGGCATTTATATGTACAGGACGTGCCAGAGCCAGTGTGAGGTCAGAGAAGCTATTAAATATGGGTTTTGATGGAATAATTGCGGCATGTGGCAACTATATTGAAATGGATGGCAAAGTAATATATGAAAATGACCTGAGCGCAGATATGGTACAAAAGGTCATAAGGGTGCTTTCTGAGTGTAAAATGCCTGTAGTGCTTGAGGGCTCCACAGACTATTGGATAGATGACGAGGGCTTTGAGGATGATCCGTATGTGGATTACCTTTTTGAGTCACTTGGTGAGCATGCACATATAATAAGAGGATATGACGGCGAGATAAGAATTAATAAATTCTCCGCTGACGTGATAGATGGTACTGATTATGAACGTGTGAAGGCAGAGTTTGCCGATGATTTTCTGATACTCGAGCATGTGGAAAATGTCGTGGAGTTCGTGCCGAAGGGAACCTCAAAGGCAACCGGCATCAAATGGCTGTGCAATCATCTGGATATCCCGCTTGATGAAACCTATGCGATAGGCGACAGTGTAAATGACCTTGAAATGCTTGAGAGTGTAGGACATGGAATCGCGATGGGCAACTCAATGCCACCGGTTAAAGAAATTGCGGAATATGTCACATCGGATATTTCAGATGATGGAGTGAAAAATGCGTTAAAGCATTACGGATTGATATAGAAAATGTAAAATAAATATTAAAATGAAATATCACTGTTGACATTGAAATGCAATAGTGATATTTTATTTACAGAAAGAAATTAGCACTCGAAAGAAATGAGTGCTAACAGAGATAAAAGGAGGCAATACAATGAAATTAGTTCCATTATCAGACAGAGTAGTATTAAAGCAGTTAGAAGCAGAGGAAACAACAAAATCGGGAATCATCCTTACAAGTTCAGCACAGGAGAAGCCACAGGAGGCTGAGGTTATCGCAGTAGGACCTGGCGGAATGGTTGACGGCAAGGAAGTTAAGATGCAGGTAACAGTCGGACAGAAGGTTATTTATTCTAAATACGCAGGCACAGAGGTTAAGCTTGACGGAGAAGAGTACATCATCGTTAGACAGAATGATATTCTTGCAGTAGTAGAGTAAGATTAATTTACGGATAGAAGCTAAAGATCCGGTACGTTTTACATATCCGGTCATAGCTGCTTACATTTTGGAATTAAATATCAAATATATAAATAGAAAGGTCGTATAAATCATGGCAAAGGAAATTAAATATGGCTCAGAAGCCAGAGCAGCACTTGGAGCTGGAGTAGATAAATTAGCAAATACAGTCAGAGTAACACTTGGACCAAAAGGAAGAAACGTAGTACTTGACAAATCATACGGTGCACCACTCATCACAAACGATGGTGTTACAATCGCAAAAGAGGTTGAGCTTGAGGATGCTTTCGAGAACATGGGAGCACAGCTTGTCAAGGAAGTTGCCACAAAGACAAATGATGTAGCAGGAGACGGAACAACAACAGCTACAGTTCTTACACAGGCAATGGTTCAGGAAGGAATGAAGAACCTTGAGGCAGGAGCAAACCCAATCGTGCTTCGTCGTGGTATGAAGAAGGCTACAGACAAAGCTGTTGAGGCACTTAAGGATATGAGCCAGAAGGTTAAGGGAAAAGAGCAGATCGCTAAGGTTGCAGCTATCTCAGCAGGAGATGAGGAAGTTGGTAATCTCGTAGCAGACGCTATGGAAAAGGTTACAAACGATGGTGTTATCACAATTGAAGAGTCAAAGACAATGCAGACAGAGCTTGACCTTGTAGAAGGTATGCAGTTCGACAGAGGATACCTCTCAGCATATATGTGCACAGATATGGATAAGATGGAAGCAGTACTTGATGATCCGTATATCCTTATTACAGACAAGAAGATTTCCAACATCCAGGATATTCTTCCATTACTTGAGAAGATTGTTCAGGCCGGTGCAAGACTTCTTATCATCGCTGAGGATGTTGAGGGCGAGGCTCTTACAACACTTATCGTTAATAAGCTTCGTGGTACATTCAATGTAGTAGCTGTAAAGGCTCCTGGATATGGTGACAGAAGAAAAGCAATGCTTGAGGATATCGCAATCCTTACAGGTGGTCAGGTAATCAGCTCAGATCTTGGACTTGAGCTCAAGGATACAACAATCGATATGCTTGGCCGTGCTAAGTCAGTTAAGGTTCAGAAGGAGAACACAGTCATCGTTGACGGTGCCGGAGACAAGGATGCTATCGCAGGCAGAGTAAGCCAGATCCGTGGTCAGATTGATGAGACAACATCTGAGTTTGATAAAGAAAAATTACAGGAGCGTCTTGCCAAGATGGCAGGCGGTGTAGCAGTTATCCGTGTAGGTGCTGCAACAGAGACAGAGATGAAAGAGGCTAAGCTTCGTATGGAGGATGCCCTTAACGCTACAAGAGCAGCAGTTGAAGAGGGAATCATCGCAGGTGGTGGATCAGCATATATCCATGCATCAAAGAAGGTTGCAGAGCTTGTTGATACACTTGAGGGAGATGAGAAGACAGGTGCAAAGGTTATCCTTAAAGCACTCGAGGCTCCACTTTACTATATCGCTGCAAATGCAGGACTTGAAGGTGCAGTAATCATCAACAAGGTAAAGGAGTCAGCTCCTGGAACAGGCTTCAACGCAGCTACAGAAGAGTATGTAGACATGGTTGAGAGCGGAATACTTGATCCTGTAAAGGTTACAAGAAGTGCATTACAGAATGCAACATCAGTAGCTTCAACACTCCTCACAACAGAGTCAGCAGTAGCTACAATTAAAGAGGACACTCCAGCAATGCCAGCCGGAGCCGGCGCGATGCAGGCGTGTGGCAGTGGCACGGATACACTGCCGAGTCGCGCGTGAAGCAGGTACGCACCCTGCTCAGCCATTACTTCCATTATCACGAGAACAGCATCCATCCGGCAGAACTCGACCTGATGATTGAAGATTTGCTGTTTGTGCATAAAGCCTGAGGGGTATTTCCTAAAGTGAGAATCGAACCTGTTTGTGGTAAAGGTCATTTTTAACCGAATTATTTATGCGTATCTCAAGAGTAATTTTTATTTGCTGCTTTCTTCTGCCGATGTTGGGTGCTTGCACCCGGGACGAAATAGAAGACAATAGTTATCCGTTATCCGAATATGACGGCACGGGTGTTTTGTTTCGCTTAAAGGCAGAGTCTTTTGACGATACGGGTTCCGCTACCCGCACCGTGGATTTGACCGCACCTTTCGATACTCTTTGTGCCTATATTCTCAAAGTGCCTGACGATGGTGTTTCTGATCCTGCGCCGGAAAATCAGTCTGCAGAGCCGTAAACTGATCCAGGACACTTACAATCTGCCGGTTTTAAAGGGCAGCGTCGGTATTGTGCGGAAGCTGCTGATCGGCACGGCGGCGGGTCTTCTGGGTCTGGGCGGCAAGCTTGTCGGTGTAGCCGGGAAAGCCCAGCACGTCCTGCGGGGCCAGCTCTGCGTCCAGCTCCCGGAAACTGCCGCTGTCCAGCACAAGGCTCAGGCGGTAGTACGCACCGATGGGCTGGTGATTGCCGCAGTTGGGGCAGACGAAGAGGCTCTTGGCCCAGATCTGGCGGGTGGCACGGCGGCCGCACTGCTTGCATTCCACAAACTGCGGCTCATGCCACGCCACACCGGTGTCCCGCCGGGCTTTGAGCTGGAAGGTACGCTCCCGCATCCGGCCCGGGAGCAGGTCTCTGATGTCGTTCATCGTTATGCCTCAGCGTGTGCGGTCAGGTAGTTGAAGATGTCGCCGACGGTCTTCATGTTGGCCAGCTCCTCGTCGGGGATGGAGACGCCGAAAGCATCCTCCAGAGCCATGTTCAGCTCCACAGCGTCCAGACTGTCGGCCTCGAGGTCCTCGGTCAGGCTGGCCTCCATCGTGACCTTCTCCTCCTCGCAGTTCAGGGTGTCAACGACGATCTTCTTCATATCCTCAAAAGTCATGGTGATTTTCTCCTTTTATCTTGTGTATGTGTGTTGTACTATCGTATCTTGTTCGGGCAAATCAGTTCACGTCATTTAGTTAAATGTTTTGAACGATTTGATAAGGCAATTATACTCGCGAGGCCACCATTGTCAATAGTTTTATCTAAAAAGTTTTAGTTTTCTCATTTCTTTCACAGGTCGTTGCGCAACCAATACAATATTTTCGTCGTGTATTTCGGGCTTTTTGTAATTTTTCACGGCCCCTGTGCGATATTCGGCCCAGAAAATATGTTCCTCATCATCTCACTTGCTGCGGCGGGCATTGTGGTGCTGCCGGGCTGATATATCCATAACAAAAAGAGCAGAGACCTGCGGGTTTTCACC
>OGYM01001494.1_pt1 | contig 16886 bp, 24 predicted proteins | sample 1576491 | NCBI WGS metagenome assembly OGYM01 (sample SAMEA3541515, study PRJEB24748) | human gut metagenome | biome: human gut; feature: human-associated habitat; material: faeces | place: China | collected 2012 | reverse complement strand
GGGGTGTTATGCTGCCGCAGTTTGTTGATGGTATGGGTGTGTTCCTGATGCGTCATGTTTACGTTCAACTAGTGTACGAAATAGAGTATTATATGTGTTGTCAAGAGGGAACAAACAAACGCCTAGGAGGAGGCGTAAAGTTAAAACCATATATGAAGAGGAGCCTAGAATGTACGAGGTAGATGTGTTCATTGGTGCCCATGTTCTGGTAGCAGGTAAAACTAAACATCTTGACAGGGCACTGCATATTTTGGCAGATAATGTTGACTTGGTAAAGTCTGCAAGGGCTGATAGTATCATGCTTATGGATATTGACAACGATTGTAAAGTTATTACTAGTATTCACAGATTCGACTTTAATACCAGTGAGCTTTAATATGCCTACTCTGCCGATTCTACTGAGTCGGCAGCCATGGTCATATTGCCGAGATTGAAAGGAGACTAAAATGGATGAACAGTTGTATTCTATTTCGGTAGGTGATTTTACAGATTGTCCGTTTTCTCATTATTTCGTTAGGATATCAAGGGTCATTCCGTCTCATTATTACCGTGGTGAAGGTATCTCTAAAATCGACATGCTGGATGTTATGGGCATTTCAGCTGTTTATGGCTATGTTACCGATTTAAATGGTGTTTTAGATTTTTCCGAGGATTGTTTGGGCATTTCGGGAGAAACTGTTATTGATTTTGTCAATCGAAAAGGTCTATTTGAGTATAAGTTGGCTTTATGTAAAGTCTATTACGAGGAATAGGAGAAACCATGTACGAGGGTGATTATTGGATTAGTGCAGATAAGCAAACAGATGATTTTGGCTCTTATTATTGAGGAGGTTTATCCTTCAGAGTATAAAATCAGCGATGATATTCATAATTTTGAGGTTTTGAAGCGTTTATCTACGCTTCATCGTGATGGCGTTCTTGTTACGTTTAATGGTATGCGTAATTTTGTCAAGGAATGTGTATCGTTTTCGTATGAGTGAGTGTTGGAGCGTCTTGTGCAGATTGGGTTCTTTAGGTGCAAAGTAGAAATACCGTCTTGCTTGGTAGATGAATAGTATGTGAAGACTTTGTGAAACTTCTTATATTTTCAGATTCACAGTTGTTCAATCTTACCATTCTGTCATAATAAACGTGTTCCAATTCTACCATTTTTAACGAAAGGATTCAAAATGGTACGTCAAATCACTTTTTACAAGTTCGTGGTCGGTACTCAGTCTCTTGAGAAGGCCGAGGACGGTCGCTACGACCTCGTGCAGACCCCTGTCGGCGAGATTGAGGCCACTTCGCTCACCAAGACCGATATCCGCAAGTTTATCACGGATAACGGTGTGGAGTGCAAGCGCGGTGCCGAGGTCTATTCCAAGAAGGTTGCCAAGGTCGTCTACAAGTTCACCACCGAGAAGTTGCTTGAGATTGCCGATTCCCGTGAGGAGCTTCCGCTCGATGAGTAGCGGCAACGTGTCCAATCCTACGGATTGGTCACGCGGGGTATAGTGTTCTCTGTCACCCATCCCACTATGTCCCACGTGGTCAATCAAGCAACCTAAAACGGGTTCGCCACATGGTCAAGGAGGTAGCAATGAGCTATTTCGACAAGTTCAACAAGGGCGAGGGCATTCCGTTCATGGACGGGCGTACCAAGACGGACATTCCTGTTAACGAGGGTCTCCATCTCAAGGACTACGGTTTCATCAAGGGCGATGACGCGCCGTTCGCGGTCATGCTGTTCGAGGAGTATCCCGAGAACTTCATGTTCGGCAACTCCATCGTGACCGATGATATCAAGACCATCGAGAAGGACATGGGTTCCAAGGAGCAGGCCCTCAACCTCCTCGCGGGTGCGTCCATGAAGTTCACCAAGCGCACTTCCAAGCGCGGACGCGAATACATGTCGGTGGAGTTCATCGAGGAAAACCCCGTCCCGGTCGATTAGCAGTCCATCACGAGGGGCGCATTGCGCCCCTCATTTTCAGGAGGTCAATGTTGTGAAGGACTTGATTTTCTCAATCGTAATTACTGTTATTTGTGCAATACTCTCATTTGTTTTTGCATTCATCTATTCTGTAACGCTGAATCGTCTTTTTCTCGTATTCTGCTTTGCATTTCTAATGGGGTGCATGTATGGATTGCTAACGGTTGTATATATTGTGGGGTGCCTATAATGCCTGATATCACACGTAACGGCGTCTGCTATGCCATCGAGGACAGTCCGTTCTATGAGGAGGTGGACGGGTACCGCTTCTACTTCTCGTCAGAGACCCATCGCCGCAAGTTCTTCGAGAAGGCCCGTATCCGCCAGAACTGGCTCACGGACTCGCTGTCGCGCCGTTTCCATTTCCACCTCGATGCCTCGCTTGCAGCCATCTTCCAGCTCTACAGCCAAATCGAGTCGCGCGGTTTCTATGTGGTATCCGAGTGCGGCGAGGAGTTCCGTTGCCTTGAGCAGTTGAGGCTTCGGGTCGTGATGTGAGATGCCCGGCTTCAACTGGACTGCCTCGCGCCTCAACCGCCTGCGCTCTGCCGTGCGTGCGTTCAACGCGGCGATAACCCGCAGGGAGCGCGAGCTTGACGATGAGGGCCAGTCAATCCTCAAGGGCTATCTGCCAAGCCGTGTCACCGTGGATGGTATCATGTCGCGCGTGCATTCCGTGAACGACTTCAGGCGCATCGTGGGCTACAAGTCGGACAGGGAGCATCGTAGGTACAGCGAACTCACCCGTGTCCTCAAGACGGTCAACAGGGATGCACTGGATATCACGACCGATGAGCTTGGCAGGCTCACGACCAAGTATTCCGAGCGCCAGTACAATCTCGACATGCGGGCCATACGCAGGCAGCGCCAGAAGACGCTCGAGGATATCGGGCGAGAGTTCTTCGAGGGCGACGATGCCTACGATATGGACGAGGTGTCCCCAGCCAAGTACGGAACGCTCACCTCGGACAACGACCTTATGCCAGAGGACGAGGGCGAGGCCGATGATTCATATACGGACGTCGACCCCGATACGCTCAAGAGGTGGGAGCAGGAGGATGCCACCCGCAAGCGCGAGCAGGTCGCAGTGGATGCCATGTACGAGGTCTACCGCACCACGTGGACTGCCATCGATAACAGGCATTCCGCGATGGGAGGATATCAGGAGTTGTTGGATGCATTGGATTGGATGGCTGAGAATAGGCCAGCCTACCTGAACAAGCTGTTCGCGCTCGGTTATGACGAACTCGACCCGAGCTACATCAGCGAGAGCGGCGGCGAGAACAACCCATACGTCAACACGCCATATGAGACGCGTCACGATAGGGCCGTGAGGTTCGTTGTGGACAGGGCGAGGAAGGTCGGTTATGAAGGTTAGCGATGCAAGGCGGGTCATCCCAGAACCGATGTGGATGATTGGCAACCCAGATATCCTATCCGAGATGACAGGAGAGGATATCGACTCTATCTATAACGCGCTGGCAGACCTCATGGACAGGGAGGAGGTCAGCGTCTTCGGTGACGGAGGCGATGAATGGTGGGAGGACACGTTGAATCGCAAGAGCTATACTGCGGACTTCGAGACCACCACCGATATGGAGGATTGCCGCGTATGGGCGGCTGCCACGTGCGAGATTGGCGATACAGACCATATCGAGCGCGGCACGTCTGTGGAGTGGTTCATCGATTGGTGCCGTGACAACGGCCCCTGCAACGTCTACTTCCACAACCTTGCGTTCGATGGAGCGTTCATCATGGACTGGCTTGAGCGCAACGGGTGGGAGTGGGTCGAGGACAGGACTGAGGCGGGCACGCGCACCTATACCACTGTAATCAGCGATGCAAATCAGGTGTACTGCATCGACCTGTATTTCACCAAGTCCCGGAGCGTTCGTATCATGGACTCGCTCAAGATTGTCCCCCTCTCCATCGCGCAGATGGCGAAGGCGTACAAGCTGCCTATCCTGAAGGGCAGTATCGACTATTCCGCGCCGCGACCCGTGGGGCACCAGCTAACCGATGAGGAGATTGCGTACCTCGACAACGATGTTCTCATCGCCGCCATGGTCATGGGTAAGTTCTTGGACGAGGGCCTGAACAAGATGACGGCGGGAAGCAACGCGCTCACGAACTACCGTGACATGAGCGGAGGGCGCAAGGGCTTTAGAAAGTGGTTCTCATACATCGAACCCGAGGAGGATGAGTTTATCCGCAAGGCCTACCGTGGAGGGTGGACGTACGTCAACCCGAAGTTTCAGGGGCGCAAGCTGGGCGAGGGAATCGTGTTCGATGTGAACAGCCTGTACCCGTCCGTGATGGCGAGCTGCTCTGGCGAGCGCCTGCCGTACGGCAGGCCCGTCAGGTTCGAGGGCAGGCCCAAGCCGTCCGAGGCCTTCGACCTGTGGGTGGCGCAGGTGACATGCTCGTTCCGCATCCGTGAAGACCACCTGCCGTGCATCCAGCTCAAGGGCAATTTCCGCTTCAAGCAGACCGAGTACCTTGAGCGCAGCGACGGCGATGTCACGTTCACGGTCACCTCCGTGGACTGGGAGCTCATCACGCAGCAGTACCATATCTACAACCTTCGCTGGCACGGAGGCTACCAGTTCAGGAGCGCGACGTTCCTCTTCAAGTCGTACGTGGACAAGTGGATTGGCATCAAGAACCAAGCCACCATCGAGGGCAACTCGGGCATGCGCCAGATTGCCAAGCTCATGCTCAACTCCCTGTACGGCAAGTTCGCCACGCGAACCACGGTGTACTCGCGCAGGCCGATGCTCGTGAACGATGTGCTGCGCTATGTGGACCTGCCGCCAGAGGAGCGCGACCCCGTGTACCTCCCCGCGGGCGTGTTCATCACGGCGTGGGCCAGATACAAGACCATCACCACGGCGCAATCCGTGTACGACAGGTTCATATACGCCGACACCGATTCCGTCCACCTCATCGGCAAGGATATACCCGACTGCATCGATGTGGACGCGGTGCGCTTGGGTGCATGGAAGCACGAGAGCACGTTCTATCAGGCCAAGTTCCTGCGTGCCAAGTGCTACATGGAGTACGAGGAGGGCAGCGACAAGCCAACGGTGCATGTGGCGGGCATGCCCAGCCAGTGCCACAAGTATGTGGATATCGACAATTTCGAGTTCGGCAAGGTGTACCCGGGCAAGCTCTACACGAGGCGCGTGCATGGAGGTATCGTCCTGTATGAGGGCGATATGGAGATTAGGAGATAGAGATGAGCTATATTCTTCTGTACAGTGAGAGGTATGTATACTTTGAGAGTATCCATAATGGATACACTCATCATACCAATGATTTTCATCGAGCCGCCAATTATAAATATCTAGATGTGGCTATGTATAAGGCGTTTGATGCTGTCTATAAGTTGCCTCTTGAATAGTGGCAATTATGCTGGGTATATAGAGTGGAATATGCTTTTAAAGAAGTTTGGATGTGAGGATATTATGACTATCTATGCAATCGTCGTCGTGCCGTATCGCAGGCCCTTTAAGTATCAATTCCTTGCCAATCTGTGCTATAGGGGTATACTTACAGGGAATATTAATGCCGAGTTTACGTATGATATTGAGAATGCCGTCTTTATCAATAGACGAAGTGTCGCCCTGCATCTGCGGAAAGAATTGGCCGACAGCTATCCCGAGCGTGACTTCAAGATTATCAATATGAAGGGTATGGCGAAGATGAATAACTTCACGGTCGCGGCTAATTTTCCATATGGAAAAGATGATATCCGTACTTGTTATGCCGCCTGTGTAGAGAGGGACGGGTCAATTGAGTTAACACCGTATCTATCCAATGCCTGTATTTTCCCTCATTATGAGCAGGCTGCATTGATTGCGCATGCACTCAAGGTATTGGATGATAAGGTAGATTGGAAAGTTCTCGCGCTTGAGTTCAAGGGAAGTTACGAGGTATAGCATGAAGTGCAATGAGCATTACGTCCGCATGGTAGCCACCGCCGACACCTACGAGTACGATGTTATCTCCCAGCAGGCAGACGGTACCTATGCGTTCTCCTCGTACACCTTCGCTCAGGTGCGCGAGATGTTCCCAGACGTGCGCGGCAATATCGATGCGCTCATCGCCCTTCAGGAGCACGGTGCCGAGATTATCGATAAAACTGTTGACAGCGCCGCAGGAGCTAATATATTCTAGAGGTAAAGAGAGGAGGTTCATCATGCCTTACGTCTACATGGACGAGTTGCCCGATGGCATGGAGGAGGCCACCGTGTATTCCGAGGAGGACTACAACGGCGTGGCCGCCCAGCTGGAGCAGGCGCAGGCTGAGAATACCGAGCTTGCGACCGAGCGCGACAATCTGGCAAGGGAGCTGGATGCCGCCAAGACCAAGTTCGCCAACGCTTTCCTGTCCTCACCCCAGCATGCAAAGCAGGTGCAGGCGCAGGAGGCCAAGGAGGAGGATAAGCCCTCCACGTTCGATACGCTATTCGCAGGAAGGAACAAGTACAATGCCAATTAAACCCACCCCTGAAGTGATGCAGGCTTTCGACAAGTTCAAGGACGACCCCAAGTTCTCGCATGACGTGGTCGAGTCCATCATCAACGATAATCCCATGCTCCGTCAGGGCCTTATCGATGCAGGCCTCGTGAAGGAGGTGCGTGCCGATGCCTAGCGTGAACCCCGTACGCATCCCAGATGACAACCGCTCGCTCCACAACATCGGCCAGTACATCATGCAGTACGAGGCCTACCAGAACGCCTACCTCACCGCGCTGGTCAACCGCATCGCCCGAGTAATCGTCACCTCGCGCATGTGGAAGGACAAGTGGGCGGTCTTCGACATGGGCAAGATGGACTATGGCGAGACCATCGAGGAGATTTTCGTCAACATCGCCAAGCCGCACTCCTATGACCCCGCAAAGGCCGAGACCCAGGTCTTCAAGCGCGAGATTCCCGATGTGCGCGCGGCGTTCCACTCGATGAACTACCAGAAGTTCTACAAGGTCACCATCTCCAACGACCAGCTGCGTCAGGCGTTCCTGTCCTACTACGACATGAACGAGCTCATCGCGCGTATCGTGGACTCCCTGTACACCGCTATGAATCTGGACACGTTCCTCACCAAGAAGTACATGCTCGCCCGTGAGGCCATCAACGGCGGTATCTACACGGTGGTCACCAAGCCCATCTCGGGTGACGGTGCCGACCCCGATGATGCAATCACCAAGTACCGTCAGTACACCAACAACCTTGAGTTCCTCAAGACGCTGTACAACCGAGCTGGCGTGCGCAACTCCACACCCATCGCCGACCAAGTTATCATCGTGCCCAATGAGGCCGAGGCAATCTTGGGCGTGAAGGTCCTCGCGGCTGCGTTCAACCTCTCCGAGGTGGACTACATTTCCAAGCGCATCGCCGTGGACTCCTTCGAGTTCGATGCAGATGACGAGGCGCGACTAGCGGAGCTGTTCGCAAACGATGACACGTACAAGCCTTTCACGGACGAGGAGAAGAAGGCGCTTCAGTCGATTAGCGCCGTAAAGCTCGCCAAGGACTGGTTCATGTGCTTCGACAACTTCGAGCAGTTCACGGAGAACTACAACGGCGAGGGCCTGTACTGGCAGTATTTCTTCCACGTCTGGAAGACCTTCTCCGTGTCCCCGTTCGCCAACGCCGTCCTGTTCACCTCGCAGGTGTCCGAGGTCACGGCGGTCACCGTATCCCCCGCCACGGCGAACGTGGCTCAGGGCACCTCCATCGTCATGACGGCGGAGGTCACGGGCACGGGCCTCTTCGAGAAGACGGTCGAGTGGTCTGTCGAGGGGACGAATGCCTTGGCCGCGGGCACCCATATCGATGGCACCTCGGGTGTCCTGCGTGTTGCGTCCGATGAGACAAAGGATAATGTCCTCACGGTCACCGCGATGGCTAAGAACGGTCAGACGGGTACCGCCCAGATTACCGTCACCGCAGCTCAGTAATATATAGTCACTGTCTGTAAGGCCGTTCCCGTATCTTGCGGGAGCGGCCCTTTTCTATTAGGAGGATATATGGCACTTCCAAACTACACGCCGTCTGGAAAGATTCTGTTCGGCTCCGTGCCGTGGGACAGCGGTTATTCCAACGTGCGCCTGTACACCTCTCTGGAAGAGCAGTACAGAGATATCGCCGCGCGCATGACGCTTTCCACCGACAACTATACGTACATCGGGCGCAACCGCAGGCTCAAGGTGGCAATCGAGGCGGACAGGCTCTACAACTGCAACTACTGCATGTATAGGAACGAATCGCTTACCGATGGGTATATCTACTGTTTCGTGAGCGATGTGAAGTATATCAACGACCACACCTCTGAGATTACGCTCGATACGGACGTCTTCCAGACGTACCTGTACGGTGTCGACTGGCAGATTCCCGCGTGCTTCATCGAGCGCGAGACCACTCCGAGCGAGGGCAGCAAGTATATGCTCAGCGAGGAACCCTCGTTTCCACTTATATATGTCGGTGACGGTGTTTCCAGAAAGACGTTCGGTGTCGGCGGCTTTATCGTGATGACCTCTGCCAAACCTGAGAAGAACAACAATCTTGTCGACGATATTCTCAATCCGCAGGGATATTACGCAAAACCCATTGCCATGACTGTTAACAAAGGTATTGCCTGCGGGTGCGCGCTGTATTACTTCCCCGTTCAAACCAGCGCTGGCGGGTCTGAGGCCATGGAGGCGTTTCTTAACGAACTTACGTTTGCTGGCTCGGTCGAGAGTATAGTTGCCATTTTCACCGTGCCCTCATTCGCTGCCTCGCTCTGCGGCGGCGGCGGTCGTGTCGTTACGCAAGGCGGTACGGACATCGAGCTTTCCTCGCAAACTGATTTGTCCATTCCCACCAATAAGAACACGCTCGATGGGTATATTCCTCGAAATGCCAAACTTCACTATTATCCCTATTCGTTTGCTGAAATGGGGGACGGTCAGGGCCAGCGTGTACAACTGCGCTATGAGCTTATGAACGAGACTACAAATGTTCGAGTCAAGTATGCGCTCAATCCGCTCTGTCAGGCATTCGCGTTCCCATATAATTACAAGGGTATCGCTCTGGATTACGATGACGGTATCGTTGTCAAGGCTGGTGCCATGGGTTCATGGACTAACAATGCATTCCAGAACTGGGTAGGCCAAAACTCCGGTACGATTGCCCTCACTGTCGCGGGAGTTGCACTTGCGGGTATATCTGGCGGTACCACCTTGGCAGCTGCATCGGCAGAACTTGAGGGACTTGGGGCCATGGAGGGTTTTGCCCATGTGGATGAGGCGGACTTGGCGGCAAAAGTGGCGGGCCAGATGAGCAATGTCGGCAAAGGCTCCAAGGCACTGAAACGTGCGGGTGCGGCGGGCGCGGGCGGCATTGCAGGTATGGTAAATGCCTCCAGGCAGCCGACAACCACGAGAGGGCAGGTCAGCGGAGAGACGCTTTTCTCGACTGGCGCACAGGGTCTTTTCATCAACCGCATCTGCGTGAAGGCCGAGGTAGCCCAGCAGATTGACCAGTTCTTCGACCGCTGGGGATATGCCGTGGAGCGCATCGAGGCCGTCAACATCACCTCGCGCCCCTCGTGGAACTACGTGAAGACGGGCGGCGCGGCACCGCGCTCGCTCAACGTGGGCGCTGGCACTACGGCCCCGTTCACGCGCGGACGAGGCACGCCCGCCGATGCACTGGATGTTATCCGCAGGGCATTTGACGGCGGCATCACGTTCTGGCATAATACGGCTAACTTCGGTGACTACTCTCAATCGAACGCCTTGGGATAGGAGGATTATGTATACAGGTTTCTTCACGCCCTCGGGCATGGTTCCGTCAATCATGCAGAACGGCTCTAGGGCACAGGACGCCATGACGTTCATCAACAATCAGGACACCGCCACCATGTTCATGTGGCGTCTCATGAACCTCGCCATCAGCGTCTTCAAATGGGACAACCTGCCAGAGGGCGTGGACGAGCGCATGCTTGAGTTCTGGCTCCTGCGTGACGGTTTCGTGGGCTTCTTCTACGATGAGGCCCTTAAGTCTGATGAGCGCAGGCGCGCGCCCGAGGGCTATGCCGTATTGCCCATGATGATTCAGGGTCAATGGGATATCTATGAGTACCCGCGCGACCGCCGAGCCTATGCCGTCAACGGTTTCAACTACGAATGCACGGAGGACAACTCGGTAATCATCTACCAGAACTACCTCCGCGTGCCGATGTGGCTCACGCTGTGGCAGTACGCGTACCGTCTAGCCGAGACCCAGCGTACCATCGATATCAACTGCATGCAGCAGCGCACCGCGCGCATCATCCGCTGCTCGGAAGACCAGCGCCTCACGTACCTGAATGCGGCGAAGGAAGTCGATGAGGGCCGTCCTTGGGTGCATGGAGACAAGAATTTCGATTTGGACGCATTTCAGGTGTTCGATATCACGACCCCGTACGTGGCCAACGAGTTGCAGACGTACAAGCACCAGCTGTGGAATGAGGCGCTTACGTACCTAGGTATCGAGAACGTCAACACGGACAAGAAGGAACGCCTTATCTCAGACGAGGTCGTGAACAACATGGGTGACGTGGAGGCCGAGCGCTTCACTCGCCTCAACGCCCGCAAGCAGGCTTGCGATGAGATTAACAGGCTGTTCGGCCTTGACGTGAAGGTGGACTTCCGCTCGGGTACGTACATCCGAACCGGTGCCACAGGCAGCGCGATGATTGAAACCTCGGGCATGCAGGCCTCCAACGTTTCTGGAGATAGCTATGAGTAAGTACACCACCATGCTGCGGTTCCCCATCGAGCAGCGCCTAGATGACCTCGGCCTGTCGCATATCGAGGAAAACTGGCCTTATATATACTCCATCATCGGGCTCGATGACTACCCTATCTACGATGAGGAGCACCGCAGCGTGCTCAACGACAAAATCATCAGGCGCTATTACATGCGCGAGATAGGCTTTGAGACTCTGGGGCAGTTCGCGTGGAACATGCACAGGAAGATGCACGAGATTATGCCGTACTACAACAAGCTGTTCGAGAGCGAGTCCTTGGTGACGGAACCCATGCTGTCCAAGAACCTCGACTATACCGAGAAGTGGACACGTGACGAGTCCACCGCCCGCAACAAGTCGGACACCCGCGCCACAGACACCACGTCCACCTCGCAGAGCACCTCGGATGACCGCAACGTCTTTCAGGACACGCCGATGAACGGCTTGGACACGGGCGCGATAGAGGCGATGGACTATGCAACCAACGTCACGCTCGACCACGGCACTACCGAGAACGGGTCGTCTGCCAAGAACGAGACGAGCGGCTCATCGACCGATGGCTACACGGGCGATTTCGATGGCACCAAGGTGCATAACCAAAGGGGCTATGACACGAATCAATCCGAATTGCTGTTGACATATCGGAAGACTTTGCTTAATATCGACCTTGAGATTGTGGACAGCCTATCCACGCTGTTCATGGGGATATGGTAAGGAGGAGGATATGGACGAAACATCCGCAGCCACGGTGCAGCGGTTGCAGTACTGGTGCCAACTGGTGCTGCCCGCCGTGTTCGATGACTCGCTGTCGTACTACGAGCTTGTTGCCAAGGTGGTCAAGAAGCTCAACGAGGTAATCGCCTCGAATAACGAGCTTGCTGGATATGTCGGCACCAACACACAGGATATCGCGCAGCTCAAGAAGGACGTGGAACTCATCACGTCCGAGTTCGAGAAGGTCAAGAACGGCGATTATGCTTCGCTGTACATCACGGCCCTGAGCAATTGGCTCGCAGAGAACCTAATCAACGTTGTGGGCGAGATTGTCAAGTTCGTCTGGTTCGGCCTGAGCGATGACGGACATTTCGTTGCTTACATCCCGACCAGCTGGCGATTCCTCACCTTCGATATGGTTGCAGATCCCGATTCACCCGACTACGGCCGACTTCTACTTTCCTACTAGGAGGAACTTATGGCAATCCAGACCAAGACCATGGTGGTCAAGAGCGACACAGCACTTGCCGAGACCAAGACCACTATCCGAGATACGGTGACGTTCGACACGTCCAAGCTGCCCAACGGCATCACCTACAAGGGACTCAAGGCCGTGCTGTCGTTCGCCGACCCCATCCAATGGAACAAGGCATCCACGTACGATTCCCTCACTGTGGTGTGGGATGACGCCACGCACGCCTCGTATGCCTCCAAGCGCCCCATCCCGCAGAACATCGAGCTTACCAACGAGTTCTACTGGCACCGCACAGCCGACCTCGATGCACAGGTCGAGATGTACCGTCAAGAGGTGATGCAATTCGATGGACGCATCACGGCGAACAAGCAGGCGATTGCTACCGAGACGGCACGCGCTAAAGGTGCGGAGCAAACACTTGAACAATTTAATCAGAACCTTCCAAACTATAAGAAAGGTGATACACTTGTAATTATCGGCGATTCATGGTGCTATTCAGGGTCTGATTGGACAAACGGCATGGGTGTAATCGGTAAGACAATTGCAAATGCCCTTGGAATAAAGAAAGTAAATAACGTTTCTGTATACGGCAATGGGTATGTGGGAAATACCGGTACATACTATAACCAGTTAGACAATCTTAATATTGATGAGTCAGATATTGCCCTATTCATTGTGTTCGGCTCCATTAACGATTCTGGCGCCGATAGTTCAAAGGAAGGCCTTAAAGAAAATATCGCTAAGTTCATTACCCTATTCAAGAAAAAGTACCCAAATACTGTCGCTCATGTATTTGCGATTGATTCAAGTTATACAATGACACCTGCGATGTTGAGAACGTCTAGAAATATTATTAAGGCATACACAGGCGAGCCTAATTTTATCGTTCACGATTCTAATTATTTTTCGAATCGCTATCCTTATTCTCACGATAGTATGTGGACACAAGATGATGTACACCCGACAACTGATGGATTAAAGTACTTCGCTTCTAATATGATAAGAAGCATCCTTGGCAATTGCGGTAGTAGATACATCATTAACGATACCGTAAAACCCGGTGTTGAGAGCTGTACGGTAATCAATATGAACGCTGGATATATTAAGTTCAGTGTACGATTTAATCAAGATGTTGAATTGAATAACCAGCAGAATCTTGGTATTACCGAACACGGCATTCTACCCTTTGAAAGCCCCACCTCATATGTACTTGGTTCTATTAACCTTAAGGATAAAAAAGAACTGAGAATTGAAATTAACCAAACAACTGGTGGCATTATTGGCACTGTAATAGGATATGAATCGCCAGTAACTTATCCTGCTGGAACATACTTTGAGTTTACGTACAATATCCTATAGTAATGCTCAACTTTATCGACATAAGCAGCCACCAAGCCGACCTGAACTTGGTGGCTGTGTCGAACTCCATTCAGGGTGTTAGCGTCAAGGCAACCGAGGGAACCTCCTACGTTAATCCCTATTGCGATAGACACTACCAGCAGGCGAAGAGCGCCAACCTCCTACGCGGGTTCTACCACTTCGCTGGAAGCAGCGACCCTCTTGCCGAAGCCGCATTCTTCTACCGAAACGTGCTGGGATACCTCCATGACGGCATCCCCGTGCTCGACTGGGAAGGCGTGTACAGAAACGGTAAGTGCATATTCGAGCAATCGGTGGAATGGGTAAACCAGTTCGTGCGCCAGTTTCACAACCTCACGGGTATCTGGTGCTGGATATACGCGAACCCTTGGCGATTCAATCAGGGCGGCGTGGAGCCTAACTGCGCGAGGTGGGTGGCATCGTACCCCGCTGTCTCGCACCCAACGTTCGCGCAGGCGGCCTCGTGGAACTGCCCCGATGCGGACGGCAACGTGGTGGCTTGGCAGTTCTGTAGCGATGGGCGGCTATCGGGATACGGGTATAACTTAGACTGTTCCGTATATTACGGAGATAGGGAAAGTTGGTTGAGATATGCTGATTCTAACTCATTGGGTGGCGGCAACGCTGGGGGCAATGGTGGGAATGCTGGCACTGATGCTCATCCAGTTACGCTAGAAAACGAAACATACAAGATTACAGTTGAAAGGAAATGAGATGATTAACGTAAGCATCGTGTGCGGTATCCTCATCATCATGGATATCGTGTGCGGCACAGTTGCCGCAATGCGAAACAAGGAACTGTGCTCGTACATCATGCGCGAGGGCATGTACAACAAAATCGGTGAGGCCATGTTCCTCCTCATCGGCATCATCGCCAACGAGATTCTTGCGATACCCCCGTTCGATGGACTAGGTATCTCACCTGATATCGCATACCTCGTTGCCGCATACATCGCATGGATGGAGCTGGTGTCCATCCTCGAGAACATCTGCAAGATTAACCCTGAGCTGCCTTTCGCAAAGATTCTCATGATGTTCAATATCGACGTTGACACCAAAGAGCCGAATGCGGTAGAATCAGAGACGGCACCAGAGAAGTAAAGGCTCGCCGACTTATCCGATTGCTCACGGTGAAACGTGCGGAGGTCTACAGGAGATTAGCAAGCTCTGTGAACCCCTTGTCTGAATGCCACCCTTCTCGCCCTCCCACTGTCAATGACCCTGGGAGGGCATCCTATTTTAAGGAGGAACCTATGCCGTACAATAAGCTCGGCGATTTGCAGACCCTGACGCTGTCCAACGATATCCAGTGCGACAACCCCTGCTGCATCCTCACGCTGGACTGTACCGTGCAGCTGATGGGCAACATGCACCTGAACGGGTACGAGGCCAACACGGCTATCGCAACACTCCCAGTTTCCATGCGGCCTCTTGACGAGATTTGCCTACCGATATATCTCGATACCTCACTCAAGCAACTAATTATCAGACCCGAAGGAGAAATTAAGCTTAATGAGGATGTGGTAGCGGGGCTGCTGTATACCAACGGTGCATCCTTCAACGTATGCGACCGATACTACAACTCCGATATCGGGAACAACTTCCCGCAGGGCACATCGCCGCTACGGTGGGACAGGGAGGAGTACTGATGGCCTACGCATTCAACGGGACTACCCCGAACCTCAACTTCGCCGTCAACCGGCTCAACAGGAATCAGGGTATCTTACAGAAACTACTGAACGGTATAAAGGGCATCGTGGATGGGCTTACGCACGGCGCCGGAGGCACGGCCTCGAATGAGAAGGTGGAGGCGGCTGTAAAATGGTGCATCGATAAGGCATCGAATAACTACATCACCTACAGCCAGACGAACAGGAACCTCAAGAACGTCAACGGTATGAGTTACGACTGCTCATCATTCATCATCACGGGGTTCTACGCTGCGGGCATCAATATCAACGCTACATACACGGGCAACATGCGCGCTGGCTTCACTGCTGCGGGATGGAAATGGATTGCGGGTCGCTCGTTTGCCGCTAGCCAACTGCAACGAGGCGATATCATGGTAAATGAAGCGCTGCACACGCAAATGTACATTGGCAACAATCAGGACGTGAATTGCGGCTCTACGCCCGCGCGCGTACAGACGCACTCAACGAATAACTACGGAAGGGGTTGGGATGGAATCTTGCGCTACAATGGCTGATAAGTTCTGGAATATCAAAAACACACTGAGTCATAACTGCCTATTCAACTTCATCATCTCGCTCCGTGGTGGTGGCAAGACCTATGGATGCCTCAAGTACGCAATCGAGAAGCACCTGAAGGAAAAGCGCAATGGGCGAAACTGGCAGTTCGTCTACGTTCGCCGACAGGAAAATGAGCTAAAGAAACTTACTATCTCACGCGGTGGGCGATTGTTCGCCGCTGTGCAGAAGGAGTTTCCGAACCATATCCTAAAAGCCGAATCCAATACAATGTACTGCGATGGCGAGGTATGCGGATACGCTGTGCAGCTGTCAGCTGCCTTCACACAGAAGTCGGACTCTTTCCCTAATGTACAGATGATTATCTTCGACGAGTTCATCGCAATCAAACGTTCTTCTTATTTAAACGATGAGGTCACTAAGTTCCTTGAGCTGTATGAGACTATTGCTCGCCCAGGCACAGACCATCCAATCGTGAAAGTATTCTTCCTTGGAAATGCCGTTACGCAGACAAATCCCTACTTTGAATACTTCCGTTTGGAACGTCCATATGAGGGACAGTTTAAAAAGTTCGGTGATACTAAAGATATCCTTGTACAAGACGTTAGCGTTCCTGAATTACAAAAAGATAAACACGCCTCTCGTTTCGGGCAACTTATCAATGGCACTGAATACGCAAGTTACGCTATCGACAATGAATGGCTAGAAGACGATACCGACTTCATCAAGAAGAAAACCAAGGACTGCGAATACCGCATGTCCATCAGATACAACGGTGCATGGATTGGAATCTGGTATGACCCGCTTGACTGGATATATTACATCAGTAACAACGTAGACCTTCAATGTCCAAACAAGTTCTCCGCAACTACTGATGACCACAAGCCTAATGTTATGCTTATCAAACATGCTAAACAAATGAACTCTTTCAAGCATATCATGGACGCTTATAACAACGGGGCCATCCGTTACGAATCTATCAAACTCAAGTCATGGTTTCGTGAAATCATGCGAATGATGAATTGTAGGTAATTATGGACTACTATTGCTATAATCGTAACTTTGGCCTTTCATTTTGCACACCTAAGTGTGGATTCTATGGCCAATGTAGAAACTGGCATCAGAAGCAGATTGATAAACTTAGCCAAATAGACAAGGGATTGAGCACAGGTCTTGGGTGCCTGCATTCAAAGACCAAATCTCATAAGAGCAAATAAGATTGGCAATGATGATATTGAATACAGCTCTTGCCTGTAGGCGGGGGCTGTATGATTTGTATAGAGAGCATACGCTGAAGGGGTTTGTCAGAAGCTGCTGCTGAAGAAGTAGCTGCTGTGCTTGTTGTGCCAGCCTTT
>OGYM01001483.1_pt1 | contig 16972 bp, 13 predicted proteins | sample 1576491 | NCBI WGS metagenome assembly OGYM01 (sample SAMEA3541515, study PRJEB24748) | human gut metagenome | biome: human gut; feature: human-associated habitat; material: faeces | place: China | collected 2012 | reverse complement strand
CTGATTTTATTCCGCATATGTGGTATCATCGCGTACTGGATATTCCTGCCGGATGGCAGAGCAAAGATATTGTGCTTAATTTCGGAGCCGTATATAATAATGCGGAAATTTATCTTGACGGTAAGTTCGTGATGCGCCATTTCGGCGGCAGTTCCTCGTTCAGTGTGGACCTGACGCCGTTCGTGGAAGCCGGTAAGCAGCACCATTTGGTCGTGTATGTTTCCAGTGATGTTCGTTCGACGAAGCAGGGTGCAGGAAAGCAATGTTTGCATTATGCTTCACGGGCGTGCAATTATACGCGTACTACCGGAATATGGCAGACCGTCTGGCTGGAAGCGGTTGATCCGCAAGGATTGGCTTCGGTGCAAATCGTGGCAGACATTGACCAAAATCAACTTGTTGTGCGTCCCCGTTTCCGTCGTGAATCGGGCTGTAAATTGCAGGTTGAAGTGCGGGATGGTGCAAAAACCGTTGCGAAAACAAACGTGATAGCATCGAATAATGCAATAGCCGTGCTGCCTCTGCGCAACCCGAAACTCTGGACTCCGGAGTCTCCGTTCCTGTACGATGTAATTTACCGGCTGATCGATCCTGCCGGAAATGTGCTCGATGAGGTGAAGTCGTATGCCGGCCTGCGCAAAGTGCATATTGAGGGGAATAAAGTTTTTTTGAATAATCGACCTTACTACCAACGGCTGGTACTCGATCAGGGCTTTTATCCCGACGGTATCTGGACCGCACCTTCTGATGAAGCGTTGCGCCGGGATATCGAATTGGGCAAGGAAGCCGGTTTTAATGGCGCCCGTCTGCACCAAAAAGCATTCGAAGAGCGTTACCATTATTGGGCGGATAAGCTAGGATATCTGACTTGGGGAGAGACCGCCTGCTGGGGGCTCGATATGAACGATATCGAGGCCGGGCGCAATTTTATGACGGAATGGAGCGAGCTGGTTATTCGTGACCGGAATCATCCGTCGATCGTGATCTGGACCCCGATGCTCTTCTGATAGCTGTTGTGGAACACATCATAGTAGAAGGCTGGAGTCAGTCCTCCTACACCAATCTCCTGAACCGTTATCTGATTCATCTTTGTGGCATCATGATTGTAGGTCACATAACTCTGCGCTGATGAGTTAAGGCATAACATCATCATACCTACACAAGACGCTGACCGTAAAAGTGTTATCTTAAACATATTCTTCTTTTTTTAACGTTATCCTAATATCCCAAATACCCGGCTCCTCTCCATCTGCCGAAAGCGTCATTGACAATTTCAAGCTTTGTCTTGGCTCGATAAACCTGCCGTTTCCAATACCCGATGCGCACCTGTATGTACCTCCATGTGTCAAAGTACGCCTTGTTCAGATGCTTGCGGATATTGTCAAGCGAATTGTTGATGTTTGTCAGTACGAGGAGTAGGTCTGATGTGGTGCAGGCGGCTGCTCCTGTGGCGTACAGCACCAGGTCGCTGACGGAGTTGTACAGGTTGTCGCCTTCCTCTGCTATCTTGGCAAGTGCCCTCATGTTGATGGTGACAATCATGGTGTCCGTACTCACGATATTGCCTCGCTCCAGACATTTTTCTTTGAAATCGCTGAGCATGTCCTTATAGTCCCCAATACGGTCACTGATGTTCTCGTAGGTGTTGTACACATTCAGACTGGTGCGCAGAGACTGGTAAAGCACGTCAATGACATCAAAGGCTCTTGTGTATTTGTCCAGCTCTTTGTTGATGTCACGGAACCCCTTATTGGCATCACCGCTATAGTCATGCAGCAGCTTGTTGCTTGCCTCCAGCGTGGAACGTACCAACAACAGGCTTCTCTGCTCCTTGTGGTCGTTGATGTAAGCTTCCACAGAAGTGACATCAAAACCAAACTGGGCAAAGGCTGAGGAAGGCAGCAGTGCCAGCAGGCATACCATGAGAGCCAGTATCTTATTGTTCTTCGTTGTCTTCATCTTCTTCATCATATTTGCCGTTATACGTATCTGAATGTGCGCTGTTGGCTGCATGACGCAACCAACGCTTCCTGCATTTCTCTATGAGCGTAAGCCTTCTGCCTTGGTCAGTGTCGAGAGGAGCTATACTGCGAAGTATGTCTATGATGGAATGCTTGTAGTGCATCATCTTCTCCAACGACACAAGGTCGGCATATATCTTTGTTAGGCGGCTGTCTATCTGACGTGCAATGTCCAGACGGTCACTTGACCACAGCAGATGGTAGGTGTCTTCCGTATCATCTGATTCAACAGGACTGCTTTTGGCATATTCGACAGTCGGGTCACAGCTCGGATATTCCCGGGCTATCTCTGATAGTTTGGCATTCACCTCGTCGGCTTTCTGCTGGTCTGTCTTTGACGGATCGAGGTTGATGACTGCCACCACCTGGGTGTCGCTGTATTCTGTTGTCAGCGTCCATGAAATCTGTACGATGGCACGGTGTATCTTGATGCCGAGGAAGTATTTCGGCTTTCTTGCAATGGAGATGGTTGCCTTGAACGTGATAGTGCCATTGATGTTGGGCATGGAGGCGGTACGCACAAAAGTGTTGCCCTCCCATGCACCTGTTCCGTTCCAACTGAGGTTATAGGCGTTCTTGCAGTCCTGCATGATGGCTGGAATACGGTAATAGTCATCGGTAGCGGCATTTTCTCCGTCTATCGCTTCCTGCTTGGCTTGGTTGTATTCTGCAAGTAATTTCTCTGCGGTGCTTTTCTCAGACTTCAGCACGGATATGCGGTCTTTGTTTGCGTTGTACTGCTGACGATACTTTGCAGCATCTTCAACGCTTGAAGTCTGTATCAGCTTCAGGAGATTCGCGTTCTCGGCTTCCAATCTGGCAATTTCGCTATCAATAGATGCAATTCGGTTCTCAGTTTCGGCAATCTTTGCGTCAATCTCAGAGGTATCGACACCATCTGAGGTGATGCTGGTTGCCATGGAGCACTGCTTGGTGTGTGCATTTACGCTGCCGCCACACTTTGAGCATTTGTATTGGGTGGATCCTTCACCCAGCTTAGTGCCGTCATGGCAAGTGACACTGATGGTTGCCGTCTCGCATCCAGCCATCTTCTCGGCATTAGTAGCTTGGTAGTACCGCTTGCTGTCATAGCCCAGATAGTAGCGGATGCCGTCCTCGTTGTCGTTGTATTCGGTCAGTCGGGCATTCAGCCCTGCCCGGAAAGTAGCCATGTCCATGGAATACGAGTCAAAGACATCCTCATATTTGACTTCCTGCCTGTACCATGATTTTGTCACATGTATCTCGTAGGCGTATGCTTTGGCATACTGACCGCTTTTCTTTTTGCTGAGAATGTATGCAGATGAATAGTAGTTGATGTTGTAGTTGTAACCATCATTCGAGTTGTTGAGCTGCTGCACACGGCTACGGCTCCATCCTGCATGGTTCTCAGAGTTTTGGAGTGCGGCCTCTCGCTGTGAGGAAGATGGATAGAAATCAGGATCTTTTGTGCTGATACGATACCAATGGTCTCCATACAGAATAGCATCATCGTCTGTAGGAGGATAGTAGTCACAGAGCTTCTCACTTCCTTGGTCAACACTGTAGATGTACCATCTTTGCGTATAATATTGTCCCATGGCTTCACGAGCATAGTCGGTTATCCATGCCGTAGCATTGTAATTCGACAAAGAGAAAAGGTTGGCAATGCCATCCTGTCCACCAACGAACTGCAACAGCGTGTTGCCTGCATTGGTGGATAGGTTGTTGTAAAGGTCGTATGTGTTCTCGGCAATCTCAATGACACTGCTGGTCTTATCCATCAGCGTACCGTTGAAATTGCTGTTGCCTACAATGGAATTGACAGCATTGCCTGCTCCTGCAGAGGCAAGACTGACTCCCATCGCGTAGAGGTTGTCGATGTCTTCTTTGAGGTTGTCCTTGGTGAAGTTGGAACCTATATCTGAAAAGTTGTCCAAAAGGTTCTTCCAGTCCACATCTCCCAGTTCAGACAGTTTGAGGATGGCTGCAAGTTCTTGGTTAATCTCCAAGAAGGCAATGTCTTTGAAGGAAAGCCTGCTGTTGGTGACAATGGACTCAAACTGATAGCATAATGTCTTTGTCTCCTCGCATACCTTATATAGATAACTTCCCCAGTAAAGGGCGTTCTGCGGACTTTTCAGCATCATCCCTGCCACAGTCCATATCTTGGGCATGATCTTGGCAGAAACCATGTTGTAGATGCGTCGGTAGTAATAGTTTTCAGTGGAACTTGTCCATAGACCTAAGTCCGTGAGGGCACGGCGATCGAGGAACTTGGACGTGAAGATGCCAGCAGCGGCAACTTCCGCAGCCTGGTAGTATTCACGTATCTTGGCTACCTGTTCGGCATAATATGCCTCGGTGGCAGCCTCCGACGCAAAAGCGGCTGTCATCTCTGCTACAGTGCGCTTGTCATAGTTGACACTGTAGTATTGTGCCGTTGCTGGTACAACAGCGCAGACGAAGAGGATGATTATGAACAGATAGCGTTTCATTATTGGAATGAATGTTTCTTTGTTTCTACTTGTCTTATTGTTCAGAGTGATTGTTAGGGGACAGATGAAGCACATGACCTGTCTGGTTGACCTTTTGGGCGAATGGCAATGACTTGGAGATTCCAGAAAGTTCCCAGTCACGGCAATAGGCTTCTATGGCATGCTGATGGTCACACTGCAACTCTTTCTTGTAGAGCTTCAGAGCTTCCTTCTCGGCTCGTTCAGTGGTATAGGTCATATAACACTCATGCGGTTCTTCCACTCCAAAGACTGCACCGACAGAACCTCGACGGATGAAGACCTCTCGGAAGAGGCTGCGTCCTTCCTTGTTCTCCAAGCGATTGATGGTGAAGATTTTCTTGCAATCGACATCAGTCAAGCCAAGGATGGCTTTGATTTCGTCAAATCGCTCACGGAACTTCGCCTGGTCAAGCAGCATCACCACATCGGAGTTGTTGATGATGGCTTCCTTGACAATGGGACTGCCTACGATGTCCTGGATCTCCTGAGTCACCACACCTACGCTTGCCCAGAACTTTCGTGCTGTCTTATAGAGATACTTGATGTACTCTGCCATCATGGGGGAGGCGATGGCTTTCCATGCCTCTTCGATGACCAGCACCTTACGGTTCTTCTTGATGCGCATCTTCTGGATGAAGACATCCATGATGATAAGGGTGACAAGAGGGAAAAGGAGCGGGTCGTCCTTGATGGAGTCAATCTCGAAGACAATGAAGGTCTCGTCAAACAGCTTTGTGTCCAGGTTCTCATTAAGGGTCAGCTCATGGCTGCCTCCCTTGTAGAAATCCTTTAGCAGATAGTTGTAGGCTGCCAAGTCGATGCCTGCAAGGTTGTTCTCCCTGATGATGTCGGGTATGCGGATGGTGCTGTACTCGTAGAAAGTGTTGAACGAGAGGTTGTCAATACGCTTCTTCACAAAGTATTCATCGAAATACTCTGTGATGACTTGCTCAACCAATCGGTCTTCTGTCTTGGTGACTTCTCCCTGCGTTCCCTTCCAGATAAGCATGATGAGATTCTTCAGGAAGCCTATCTTCTCGATGTTCAGCTCCTCTCGCTTGATGGCAAAAGGGTTCATCGTGATAGGATGCTCATCGGTATAACTGATGTACTTGCCACCGACATACTCACAGAGTCCCTCGTAGGAGTTACCTGTATCGACCATGACAACATCTGTGTTCTGCTCCCACATTTGGCGAACTACACTGTTCATGTGGAAAGACTTACCGCTACCACTTGGACCCAGACAGAAGAAGTTGGAGTTGTCCGTAATTTTGTTCTTGCCCTCCTTGCCACTGATGTCAATGGCAACAGGAACACCCTGGCGGTCGGTATAGTATATTTTCAGTGGGGTGTCCTCGCTGTGCTGTATATGTTCCTTATACATCAGACAAGCAGCAGCATCGCTCAACGTGAGGAAACGGTCGTAGTCAGGATTCATTCCATAGCAGTTGCCGGGGAAGGAGTTGACAAACAGCTCCAACTGGTTATAGGCACGTTTGCTGATATGAATGCCCAAACGACCGAAGGAGTTCTCCAGATGGTTGGTGCATTTCTGAATGTCTGCATCAATAGGGACACCCACAACAAGGTTGAAATGGGCATAGACCAACTGCTTGTTCTCTCTGGCAATGACTTCCTGCACTTTTTTGATGTCCTCCACGGCAATGAGGTTGCTGGGATTGGGCATACTGGCGTGGCGGTTCTTCTTCTTGTCGAGAAGGGAGAGCTCTCGCTTCTGGTTCGGTATGAAGAACATCTGGTTATACACCACCACATCGGCTGACGGGATGCTGTCAACCAAAGACACCATATCAACAGGCATGGCGACATTGTTCACCTCGATATTGGTGAAGGGACGGACGATGGAAGGTGTGTTGATGCAATCGACATCTACAAGGCTATAGACCTTGCAGCGTTTGTCGCCCATACAGATGGACTCTTCATCTACCTTGAAATTGGTCATGGAGATAATCTTGTCCTTGAAATTCATCGCGAAATAGCGGTCAACATAGTCCCTGGCAGTAGTGCCTTCAAGATAAGTCGCTGATACTCCAGAATCCTTCAATTGGTCTTTCACCTTGCGTATCTTCACGACAAAGTCACGCCATTTCTTACTGTCAAAAGAGAAGATGCGACTCTTCTTGTTCTCCTGTGTTATAATAAGGTAGGTTTGACTGTCGGTATAGGGACGACCTGTGAAGTATTTGAAATAGGACTCTGACAGAAACTCATGATTGTCGTTACTCTCATCATGGAAATGCTTGCGGACAAACACATCCTGTTTGTGGATGGCATAGCCTTCTCCAAGGGTCTGGGCAAGAGAGGTCATCAGATGGTTGAACTCATAATAACTGTCGATGTTGGCAGAATACTTCTGGACGGGGTTCTCCATCTTTAGGATAGCAGAATACTCTCCAGTCTTGGTATAGAGCACACCAATGCCATCCACATCCTCGATGGAGAAGTAGATGTCCTGGAATATCTTCTTGCGCTTGCCGCCTGTGCCAAAGGCAGAAACAGAAATTGCCATGCCAATAAGGATAGCCACGAATGTTATGATAACGTATAGAATCATTCTTGTTCCGGGTTTACATTAACTTGAAATGAAGATAGGCCCATCCTGACGAAAGGGTGAGCCTATCGGTTAACTATTCAGATTTCAACACACTTGCTCATTTGTTTACGTTTGAATTGAGTTTAATCACATTCTATGCGAACAAGCATAGATGAACACACCATGATCCTCTTTCTTGGTATGCAGACCCTTTTTCTGCTTGAAGAAGATAAGGGCAGCACCAGTACAGAGAGAAACGGCAAGAACGAGAAGACCTGCTACAAAACCGAGGATGCAGTAGGTGATGATGAAACCAAGGATGGCTCCACCAACGGCACAGGCTGCCCAGGTGATGTAGCGACCTTGAAACCCCATAAATTCAAGGGGCTTTTGCAGTCCCTTGAACATGGGATAACAGATGTACTGAGTATCGTTGTTTATTGCTGACATGATGTATCTCTATTGCTTGAACGATAGGTTAGATACCGAAGAACAGAGGCAGAGCCTGGGCTGCGGCGACAAGGAAGATACATGCTCCGACGACCATCATGATCTTCTTCTTGACATCCTGCTCCTCGTTGTTCATGGCGATGTAAACTGAGATCGCACCGACCACAGCCACAACGCCAGCGATGGCATAGCAGAGCTTAACGACGAAAGGCACGTACTTCGCAATCTCCTCCGTGACGGTTGCCAAAGCATCAGTACCGGCAGTGTAATCACCAGCGGCATTCTGGGCATAAGTGGCAATGGTGCCACAGAGGAGCATCATGGCAAGCGTCTTCATTCGCTTGGCTCCAAACAGTTTTTTCGCAATTGTTTTGATTTTCTTCATTTGCTTTCTTTTGATTTTACTTAATTGTTACTACACACGATAATCTCTCCTGCAGGTTGAGATGTCTTTGTTATCCTTTATCTTTTTACCTATACTATGTTATAGCCGAAGAAAGCAGGGAACAGGATGGTGGCACCTATCATGAAAAGGCACGCGCCGATAAGCATCATGATGGACTTGGTCACATCTCCTTCGCCTGTATTCATCTTTATATATATTTGTAGTGCGCCGATGATGGCAACAATGGCTGAAATGGCATAAAGAAGGTAAACCACATAGAGCATCATGGTCACTGTGAAATCGTGAGCATTGCTCAGCGCATCAGCTCCCCAGCTGTAGTCAACACCTCCACATTTGGCGGATGCAGACATAGGCAGGAGGAGCATGATGCTGGCAATGGCAAACAATTGATTGTATTTACATTTTATCCCTGGCATTCTTCTTCTCTATTTTTCTTTTGTTATGCTTCTCGTTGAGATTCTGCATAAACTCATCGGCAAAGAAACTGCACTGGACTTTGGGGTCGATATGCTCCAAGTGGGCTTCGTTGTCTTCGTTGAGTTCCTGGCTTGATACCGGCTGTTCCGTCTGAGTCTCCTGTGAAGGCTCCTCTGCTACTGGAGGATTGATTGCAACTGATTTGCCAGTGGGATTCAGAACCCTAAGACCATCCTCCGTAACATGCTCTGTATAGGTGGGGACGCTTAAATCAGGGTCATCATTGTGCTCTTCCACGGCAACGGGCTGCTCCTCGTTTGCCATGTCGCTGACATCGTAGGTCTCTTCTTCTGTGCTTTTTTCACCTTTCTTTCCGTGGAGGTCTAATGTGATCTGTACAGCGAAGTACACCACATAAGCAAAAGTTAGGACGAGTGCAAATATTACAAATCCTGACATTGTTCAATTTGATTTTATGTTATCCAATATAATTATTATCATACTCGGAAGGTGGATGCAAATCCTGTGTTATCCCGAAAATCAGTGCAAAGGAACATATAATTCAGTGAATGAAGAAAAATGAAGCGGTTAAGCATCTCATACTTAACACACATTACAATAGAAGTATGATTTTCTTTTAATAATCATACTATAAAGTGCAGCTAAATGCGAAAACGATGTTTTAGTGTTTCTTCTCCATGGTATCGCAATAAGCGAATAGATTATGACATGGATGCAACAAAGGTTAATGCGTTTACAATAGCTTGTCTGTACATGAAAGATGTTCTTGGATATTCGTCATTCAATTAAGAGAGAGACATCCGTTTTTAGTCAGATATTTTAGGTGTCTGACATGTAATATATAATAATGCACATAATATCTCTACTGGAATAATATGCAAAAACGCATGTAATATAATGAACGCAATATTGTTCTTGCATCAGCATAGCAAATAGATTGCAAGGCGTAATTTTTGAACGTCTAACAAAGAAAAACGACCATTATATGTTAAAAATAAGTCCAAAAATACGTTTTATTCCGTAATTATTTTACGGAACGGCTAATTATTAGTAACTTTGTACCCTCAAATAACAGTAATGAAATCAAGTGAATATGCTTACACAATTCGCAGTTACAAACTATAAAGGCTTCAAGAATCGCATTGTGTGGGATTTGTCCCATCCAAGCAACTACTCTTTCAATGCCGCAGCCATTCAAGACGGTATTGTCAAGAACGGCATCATCTATGGTCCCAATGGTGCAGGAAAGTCAAACTTCGGTTTGGCTATCTTCGATATTGCCAATCACCTGTCCCATAAATGGAAGAAGCCAGATTATTATCTGAATTATGCTTGTGCTGGTCATCAGAACCTGCCGGTGGAGTTTGAGTACACATTTGTCTTAGGTGGACATACCTTATTATATAACTATAGCAAGGTGGCTTCGGAACTGAAGGGCAACATCGTTCGTGAGCAGCTGATTGTGGATGGCAATGAGGTGCTGTTGAAGGATGATGGTGTGTTGAACATTGCCAATGAGTTTGGTTTGACTAAGGCAGCAGTCGAGAGCCTGAAGGATAGCGCAAACAACATCTCCATTGTCAACTACCTGCTTGGTTCTGTGCCTCTCTCCAAGGGACACGCCTTGCTCTTGCTTCGGGATTTCGTTGAGAATATGCTGTTCTTTAGAAGCTTGGACAACCGAGAGTTCATTGGCTTGAAGGAGGGAGGAAGCAATATTGAGGAGTATATTATCACACACAAACTTGCCGATGACTTTGCTGCATACCTGAAAGAGGTTAGTGGACAAGACTACGAGTTTGCTCCCAGTGCACAAGGTGACAACGTGCTTTACTGTCTGATAGACGGCGTGAGAATACCATTCCAATGGGTGGCATCCACAGGCACAAAGAATCTGGAGCTTCAATACTATTGGCTGAAAGAAATGGATAATGCTTCATTCGTGTTCATTGACGAGTTTGATGCTTTCTACCACCATGAGCTGTCCTATAAGATTTGCAAGCGTTTGTTCGAGGGAAGCAATCAGGTGTTTGTAACCACACACGACACCTTCCTGTTGAGCAATGATCTGCTCCGTCCCGACTGCTTCTTCATTCTCAGAAACAACCAGATTAAAGCCATCTGCGACATGACAGACAAGGAACTGCGCTTTGGACACAATCTGGAGAAACTTTATAGAGGCGGAACATTTGGCTTATGATACTGTTTGTATTTGAAGGCGACGAACGTGAACCTCGTCTGTACAGGACATTAGAGAGGTTATATTTCCCGAAGCAGAACGAGAACATCATCTGCTCTTTCGGGAACAACATCTATGACCTATACAACGAACTGCAAGAGTATGATGGGGATGGCGACATTGTCGCTCTCATGCGGGAACGTCTTGCCGATAGGGACGATGCTACTTTGGACGGCATCAGGAACTCGGATATTTCAGAAATATTCTTGTTCTTCGACTATGACTTCCAGAACTCCCAACTCTCGCTTGACGAAATCAACAGGCGCGTGGAAGAGATGCTGACACTATTTGATGATGAAACCGACAACGGCAAACTCTACATCAACTATCCCATGATTGAATCCATCCGCTACACCAAGGAACTGCCTGATGATGCGTATGCCAGCTATACCATTGGACGGGAAGCCTGCAAAGACTTCAAGCGTCTGGCACGCGAGTTCTCCGCATACGATAGCCTTGACCATCTGCTGTTCAAGGATGGAGAAACTCCCACCAAGGACAAATATCTGAAGGTAAAGGATAACTGGGAGTATCTGAGGGCAATGAATGTCTGTAAGGCAAACCTGCTGACAACAGGGTTGTTCACTATGCCCAGAGAGAAATCCGAAATCGGTCAATTGGCTGTATTCAACAACCAAGTGACGAAGTATGTAAAGCCAAACGAAAGTGTGGCCATACTGAACAGTTTTCCTATCTTCATTTATGAGTATATGAAGTAGGGTGTTCAAATATTCATGGAAAATCAAAAGAGTCTTCTGCGATTGGCGAAAAGCCTTTGCAGGAGACTCTTTTTTCAGTAAAAAGAAAAGGACAAGGATGAAGGGGCAGGAAGTGGTTTAGGTTTATCTTACCCCATGTATATATACATGCCCTTCTTAAACCTGGAAAATAAACTTGTTCTGTCGCTATTCAAGTTTACCTACCTTATTATATATATAAGCCTTTCTAAACTTAAACCTAAACCGCATGGACAGGCAATCCTTTTCTTTTTACTGAAAAGCGAAACTGCCCCCTGGAGTATATGATTAGATGTTTGTTCATCATAGAAACGACATATTTTGCACGTAAAGCGTGAATAACTTGCAGAAAGTTTGGTGTTCTGTAGATTATTCGTTAATTTTGCAAGCAAAATTTGCAGAACGTGCAAGCAGGCATGTGACGCAGTTAGTATTAACCCCCAAAAACAGAAATAATTGAAAGAAGTATAGAAAGGTATGGAGAATAATCGATTGGCACAAGGAAGCAGAATGTGCAGTACATGAAACAAATGTTTCCCAAATGTTTCCCAAACCCTATCTATGTAGTTGATAATCAGTATTCCTTAGCAGCGGCGCAGGCTGCTATTGAGGAAGCATAAGCAATATAGGATAATATTTGATTTAGGCTGTAACGAACTGTTTATCAGGCGTTACAGCCTAAGTTGTTTTTAGGCGGTTCGTGATCGGTCAATATTCCTTTTTTCCGGCATCAGATTAATTAATATATAACTGAACTCAGTGGACTCTCAATTAATCTTAATTTGGATGAAAATGCCGATTATGGCCCTCAATAAAAATAAAAGGAGAATAAGGCTTAGCTTTTTTCCATGCAGTCAGGTATTATTCAAGAAACACAAAAAAACAGGTTCATAAATTCAAGCCTATAATTTTCGTATATAAGACCCAATAAGATAAAAGTCTAAATATACTATTGCAGAGTTTTCAGATATTATATTTAGATTTTCTTCTGAACTGAAATTATATCAATCACAATCAGGTTCCGCAGCCAACAAATGCTCACTTTCATAATTCTCATAAGGTTTTACCCTCCTGTCACACAAAAAAATATAATTAAGCGTATACTCCAGTGATTTTAATGTCTGTTCACGAAGTGCTGGTTTCAGTTGACATTCCCACACTGTAATACAGTGCCATCCCATAGAAGCCAGCTCTTTTTGTTCTTTAATGTCACGATCTTTATTTTTCTGGATTTTGTTCTTCCAAAACTCTGAATTTGTTTTCGGTAGTACAAAATATTTGCATTCGTCATGACCATGCCAGAAACAACCGTTTACAAATATTACAGTTCTGTATTTCCGCAATACCAGATCAGGATGCCCCGGCAGACGAGGATGATTCAGCCGGTAGCGAAAGCCTCGGCTGAACAAGAACTTACGGACTAGTAATTCCGGTTTTGTATTCTTGCCACGTATAGCAGACATATTTTTATGTCTCTGTTCCTTTGTTAATCGATCTGCCATAATTCATTAGTACGTTAAATATTAATGGATAACTTGTATATTATTTGCTGCAAATAACACGGCAATCAATATTAGCCATCTCATGAAGTACTCGGACTGTATTACCTAATAAAATTTTCATTTCGTGAGTACATTCTGATTTGCTCATACCAGGTTGTACAATAACCACGTGAAAGCGTAATTCCTTCTTGTTTGATGCCTCTTCACGTAACTTAATAATATCTTTAATGTTACCTTTTAATAAACTGCTGCTTTTTCCTTTTTGCTCTTTTTTTTCGTTTCTTCTCAAGATGTGATCAAAAACTTTATATCCACCAATATATTTCCAACGAACTGATTTTTGAGCTTGACCACATACTTGATATAGATTCTCAATACTTTTTGAAATTTTCCCTCCTTTAGCGTATTTCAAATGGAAAAGAGTAATATCAATAACTCTTTCAGCATTATTTATTCCCACTAAATCAGCAATTTCACCACTTCCGTCATCATCAATAAGATATTCATATTGATCCCAAATATTCTGTGACATATAATATTGTATAGAATCTGTTTCATATGGTGCTGAATGCTGAGATTCTTTTGACAAATCAACATTTTCCCAGGACAAAGTTGTAATCAAGTCCTCAGGTATTTCATCAGCATGACGCTTTGGCTTACAATAATTAACGCCATAAGAGACACTGTCATCAGCATAAAAAATTGTCATAGGACTATCTTCAAAGAAATCTTCCAAAGATTCATCTAAATTGCCTTTATAAAACTTAATTTCACTCCCACTTATTTTAGTATATATTATTTTTTGATTATTAATAGTCATCTTATATTTACAATAACTATCTTCATATCTAAAGCTGAACAGAATATCTTTACCAATAGTGGTATCTTCTTCTATTGTCAAATCTAATTCATCAAAGCTAAGTATATTATCTCCCAACTTAAGCATTAGGGCGTAATGTTCATATATTTCAGGATTCCAATCCATACTAATTGGAACAACATTGGGAAAAGATGACATTTTCTCAAATTTAAGCGTATTCTGTAGAACAATATTAGGATCAATGCGTTCATCAGAAATAATTCTACCGACTTCTTTGCACCATTCCTGATAATGCTGTAAATCAGCTCTTTCCCTAGACCACACTTTTCCTTTACAGGAACATCCTATGCTTGTTAGATGGCCATTTCTATAACCTACACCAAAAATGTTGTTTTTCTGTAATCTGCCTTGTGTTAATAAATCCAAACCATCTTGTACACTACTCCCATAGTATGATTGATATGAAATGTCTTTTCCTTTAGGAAGCCTTGCACCAACATTAAATAATCGGAGTCTGAGTACATTTGAGAAAACTCTAAACATCTTATCATCCTGATATTTTATGGGATTAGAGAATAAATGTTTTAGAAAACTTTCTCCATTCAGTTTTATTGAGGAGTTAAGGTATATTCTTCTATATTGAGCATCAAAATAAACCACTATTATTTCCCAATTTAGATTTTGAACAGTTTGAGTATCTCCCCATAATACATTTGTTTTTTTCCCAAGAACTATTACAAGAGTATCATTCGATTTTGAATGCAATATGTAGTCGTACTGTTTGGAATTATTAAGGGCTTTTTTCCAATTTCCGAAAGAAGTCGTTGTTGAGTTTGTGATAAATATCTCTGCACTTAATGCAGGACGGATATCTTCTAAAGAAATCTCATCTTTCAAATCTCCGTGAAAATCACTTAAAAAAGAAGATAAAGACTGCTTTTGTGTTGCCGCTTCATCATTTAATCTAGGTAAAATATAATTCCAGTCAGCATCCATTTGATACAAAGAATTGATTTCTTCTTTCAATGGTGGATATGCAATGTTTATAATAAAACTAGCAGTTCCGAGTTTTATATCATTGGTTCTAGTAAAGCGTCCGATAAATTGTAATGTAACCGCAAGACTCTGTCTTTCATCATGAATTGCAGCTATTTTTAGTTGAGGTAAGTCATATCCTTCTCCCAACATATTGACACATATAATAATGCGATGTTTTTTTTCTTTAATAGCTTTCAATATGGCATAAGCACCAGGCATACCACTATACACAACAACAGGAGAATACTTATCGTAGTGTTTGTAAACTTTGTAAACTTGTTCTGCACGTGTCTTACTTTTGCATCTGGCCATAATTATATGGTCAAATCCTTGTGCTAAATCTGATTCTAAAACAGAAACAGCCTTTGCTGCGATAGCTTTGTCAGCTTCTTCTTCTGAATATTTGGTTATTTGATAATTATTTATCTTTTGATAGTATCCTTGCTCTTGGGCTTTTCTGAGAGAGAAATTAAAAATGACTTTTCCAGACAATTTTTGCCCATCATTTCTAAATGGAGTTGCAGTAAACATTACAACATTCTTTGGTGGAAAGACCTTAATAAAGGCATCCCATGTCTGCGCTTTTGAATGATGTGCTTCATCCACAAATAAAAATGATATTTTCTTTTCTTTTTGTTATATGCACCTTCTGCGCTTCAGCCGGTGCACAGATTACAGAACGCCCGCGCCCGTCAGAATGGGATCAGCTTGTTGAGGGAGCCCGCTTTATAGACCGGTTTCTTCCAATGCCGGACGGAATAAAATCAAACCATCTTTGGGGAACCCAGTGCGTTCAGAACCGATATGTCAATAATGGGATAGAGGTTGACGGCATGTCGTTTTGGGGAGGAAACATCCTGCAATCAGCAGATGGAAAGTATCATCTTTATGTCTGCGGATGGCCGGAAAGTTCACCCAAGGGACATATGTTCTGGCCGAATTCAACTGTATTCCATGCAGTAGGAGAGACTTTGTCGGGCCCGTATGTCATACAGAATTCTGTTGGAAAAGGACATAATCCCGAAGCTTTCCGCTTAGCCGACGGCAGAATCGTAATTTACGTGACGGGCGGGTATTATATTGCAGAAAATGAGAACAGCCCAATCTGGACTTACCAGCAATTTGAATTCGACCAGCGTGGCAGAAATATTATTGAAGGGTTATCGAACCTGACCTTCGCACGCCGTCCAGACAATTCATATTTAATGGTATGCCGGGGAGGAGGGATCTGGATCAGTAAAGACGGACTTTCGGCTTACCGGCAGATAACAGGGAAAAGGGTATATCCTGATATAGACGGACGTTTTGAGGATCCTGTGGTATGGAAAGACAGCCTTCAATATCATCTCATTGTAAATGACTGGCTGGGACGTATTGCATATTACCAGCGTTCCAAGGATGGCTTGCACTGGGTGACAGAACAAGGGGAGGCCTATATGCCCGGAATTTCTTACCATAAGGATGGGGAAGTGGAAAAATGGTTCAAGTATGAGCGCGCAAAAGTATTCCAGGACAGTCTGGGAAGAGCTGTACAGATGAACTTTGCCGTAATTGACACAATCAAATGGGAAGATTTGCCCGGAGACAAACATTCTTCAAAAAATATTTGCATCCCTTTGAATAAAGGCTTGTTATTGTCTGTATTGAATAAGGAACCGATCACCCCTTCTACCAGGCGCATCGAACTTCGGATAAAGGCGGAACCGGGATTCAATCCGCACACCGATGTTGATGTAAGATCTCTTCGTTTTGGCTCATTTACGGAGGTTAATTTTGGCAGAGGATGTAAAGCCGTAAAGACACGGAAAGACGGAAAAGATCTGATTGTTGTGTTCAACGGAAAGGGGAGTGGCATTACTGCTGATGAATTTGCACCGAAGCTGATCGGCCGTAAGACCAACGGTGAACTGTTATACGGATATGCAGATCTTCCTTATGTGGATTACTCTCCTTCCATATTGTCAGCTGGTTGTCCGGTATATGATGCCGAAACGAATACATTGAAAGTGAAAGTTACAAACTTCGGACTTTCAGCATCCCAGCCTGCAGAAATCGAAATCATCTGCTCCGGAAAGACAATAGCTAAAGGAAATGTCGGTTCTTTACAGCCTTATGAGGAAAAGGAACTTTCGCTGAAAAACTTACAGCAACAGAAGCCCCAGACTGCTTATGAAGTCGTTTTATCTGGTAATAAAAAAGAAATAGAACGTAGGCTTTTGGAATTATTATCTTCATACAGGAGACTTACAAACAATAAAAAATTTGT
>OGYM01001481.1_pt1 | contig 17003 bp, 19 predicted proteins | sample 1576491 | NCBI WGS metagenome assembly OGYM01 (sample SAMEA3541515, study PRJEB24748) | human gut metagenome | biome: human gut; feature: human-associated habitat; material: faeces | place: China | collected 2012 | reverse complement strand
CCGTGTGCAAGGATTTATCTGCCCATTCTTCCACTCCCAGCAGGATAATACCGCCATGGGTATTGGCAAAAGCGGAATAGGTTTCCCAAATGCTCCTGGGAAGCCCGCCGAGGGCTTTCTTGGCTTCAATGCGGTTGTTCTCCCGATATTGCTCGATTTTGGAAAAGTCAATCATGCTGCTCCTCCTTCACCAATTCGATGATGTCGCAGAAGTCGCAATCCAGCACAGTGCAGATCTTCGTCAGGATCTCTGTGCTGACATGCTGGTTCTTGCCCAGCTTGGCAAGGGCGGTCGTAGACATGCCGGTAGCCAGACGCAGATCCTTCTTTTTCATGTTTTTATCGATCAGGAGCTTCCACAATTTATTATAGCAAACAGTCATTTTTCACCTCTGATTCTTCATATGCTCGAACAATTGATGCGGCCAAAAGTTTCGGCGTAAGCCATGAAGTTAATCCTTACATATCCATTGAACACGCTCGGAAAAGTACGTCGGATAGGCCGATAGGATATCCAAGATGTCATCTTTATGCGACTTTATAACACCTACGATGCTGTTAGCCTCGATTGAATCATGGCCTATTTCGTCTGCCAGAAGATTTGCAAGGAATCGGTCATTAAAGATTTTCTCGCATACCGAAACTGCGGTTTCTGTTTTGACTCCGTATTTCAATCTTCTTTGTAGAAGGAGCAAATTGGGCAATGGATTAACTAAGTCCTCGTCATTGATTTCGATGATATCCATGACGTTCCCCACAAAGAAACTTAATTCGTAAGAAATGAACTTGCTGCAGATATCTTCAAGATCCGCTATCGGCAAGGATGTACGCTCATGCATTTCAACAAATGAACAGCCTTCAAGCCACATTTGGCAAATATCCGCAAAGCAGTCTATTTCTTTCTTGAGCGTATGGGTTTCCTGGAAAAAAGATATTAGCATCTTAACCAGTTGTTCATCTGTATAATTCTGCTGGGTAAGGTGGTTTTCGGCTATCCACTTTTCAATTTGTAACGAAAGCTTAATGCCGACCATAGTTCTGGCGTAGTTCCTAATCTGTGATTGCTCAAGTTCACTTATCTTCGATGTGATGACATCAAAGATTCTTTCTAACAAGGCTTTTTCATTATCATTTGCCATGAAGTATGCCAGAGTTCCTTTGCAAATATCAGCCGCTACCGCCTGCTTATCAGCATCCTCACCGATTGAAAATACAAAACACAGGTGGTTTTCGATGGCCTCCACAATGCTTTTTCGTGCCATCATTGATTCCACAATGCTGTTGGCACTTTTTTGTGGATGTGCCTTGTGAAGAGCTGCAGTAAGTTTGCTGACACACTGTCCGAAACAATCTGTTTCAGCATAGTGGTCAATAATGTATTGAGCAACTTTGACACCGATAACTCTGGTTTCATAGTCAATTCGGATGTCCTGAACAAGCGACAGGATTGAACTTCCACAAGGCTCCGCAGCGCTACTGTCAAACATCTTAATACAATCTTTCCATTTGTAATTGCCGCCATTTCTTCGGTTGTTCTTATTATCGAACAGCTGAGGGTCTGTAACGATAACACTTCCCTCGGTATACATTCCAGATCGCGCAGTTCGTCCCATCAAATTCTGAAAACTACGAATTTGCATACTGTTTCGTGCGACCATAAAACTGGTCATAAACAGATACTTTATTGGAATGTTTACTCCTTGTGCAAGAGTAGATGTACAGACACCCAGACGCACAGCTTTGTTTCTAAAGGCATACTCTACAGCAAGACGCAGTCCATTAGGCAAGTTAGAATAATGCGGGAGAACTCCTAAATGGCAGGCAATCGTATATGGATGCTGTTCCCCATAATAGTCGGACATCAACTGTGCCAGTCGACTCATTTCTTTGCCATCGCTGTTTCCTTTAATCTCAGCGAGGAGGCATCCCCGATCCCTTAATTCAATAATTCTGTTGATTGCAGTCAGCACGGTACTGGTTCGATTAGCAAAAATGGCAGCTCCACCATTTTTGCATAGCTTATTTGCGTAATATATCGCAATGTCTTTGGCATCTGTTAACTCTGGGAAATAGCGCTGCTTTTTCTCGCGGGGACGCTTTTGTAATGCAATAACCTCTATACTGCGGGGAACGTAAAAATCTTCCTGCGCTGAATCATCAGAATAATAGTGGATATCTTTTGTTTGCGAGGCAAACCCGATTGTTTTGGGTGTCGCTTTAATTTTGGAATCTGACGCTAAAACACCAGCTTCACCCAAGAGCCATTTTTGAATCTGCTCGGCATTAGAAAGTACCGCAGAAAGAAGAATGATTTGCTCTTTCCCTGATATGTGGCTCCGGATTTCAGAAATCAACAATTCGTAAATAGCCCCTCGACTTCCGTCATCAAACATGTGGCCTTCATCAAATATATACAAACCAATTTCATCCAGGAAATCAGCTTGATGATGAATAATATAACTGAGCTTCTCAGGGGTACAGATCAGTATTTTTGACTTGAAGGACAAGAACAACTCAAGGGAAAAGTCTTCCTCGAGAACATCAGAAAACTGGTTGACTAAAACCTCATCCCCGAATGCCGAAATCATATCATTTGCTATTTCGTTGCACAGAGCACGGAGCGGAGCAACTATTATTGCTGTGGTTGCTCTGCCTGAGGCAAAAGACGAGCGAATCACCAGCTCAATACTTTTAGTTTTTCCTACTCCAGTTGGCAACTGTACTATCGCGCTCTGACCCCTTAAAACTCCCTTTTCGCCAATAAGCTGTTGCGCAGGCCACAGCATTCTTGGCGCCTTGGGGCTTTTAAGGTAATCTGACCATAGGGACTGATCTAACTCAGAATACCTGGGCAGAAGGATCCACGATGACTTGGACAAGGCCACCATAACAATGGCACACAATATATCGACATAGTATATTTCCATCGGAGCGTCATTTTCATAAATCGCTTTTCTATACTCCGATAATAGGCTCCGTATTTCCTCTACCCCTTCTCCTGTGTTGTAATAGACCAGCAATAAATGGCAGACTTTTTCTCCATTAGGAGTATCTACACTTATATGAAAGTCTCGATTCAGCAGAAGATACCCGAGTAAGTTACCCGTGATTTTTTGAGGCTCGTTGATTTCCGGATTTATCCGTACAAAAAAATCAGAACATAAAACTTTTGCACTTCCAAAATCATCAGAGAGAAAATAAGCCGCAGCTCCAGACAGTAAAAAATCAGCATCATATTCCTCACGATCATTGGCCCCTACAGCCGCATCAAAGTATTGTGAAGCAGCCACCAAATGCGGTGAAAATTCTTCCATGTCAGCTACGTTGTTTTCGATGACACTTTCGGCATATCGAGAAAGTATGTAAACAACAGGATAGGATAGTTCATTCGAATTTAATGGAAACTTAGGATAATCCTTTTGCGGAATGTCATACTCTACAAGTTTTGCTTTGGCTTTTTGGTATTTGAGCATATAATTTGAAGTATTTGAGAAAATCATTTAGTACACCTTTCGAATACTTGATGTGTCAGGGACATCAAATCTGCTCCGTGGACATAAAAAACGGACTGATCTGTTTTCAGTTCCAAATCTGCTCCCATAATACCGACAATGACTTTCTTTTCGACAGCTGGCAAGCTTGAAATGGCAGCCCCTACAAAGGATGTTCTATAAGGGTATTCGGTTTTTTGTTGAAACCTTGCTACATCCGCTGCTTCTGTTGACTTTCCCATAAAGCGGAGCTTTTTTCGGTAGTAATTCAAAGTATGAGAAACTCTATCCTCGTCTTTTTTTGAATCGGTAACTGCATCTTTAATTACTTTACCGGCCTCATTTGAAGAAAGAAGCGCTTTTACCTCTATTGCCACAAGCTCATCGTTTTTATGCGGGGCTTTTCCCTCAGCGAAGAACCTGTATGCAATTATATCTGTGCCATGCTCAGATTCATTTTTACCGGAACGGTTGTGCTGCTTACACCGTGGAACTTCATAGTTCAGGATGAATTCAAATAAATCCGCAAACAGAATTTCGCTAATATCATTTGACCGTGCCGTCGGTCCAAATGGTTCTCCTTTTTGCGGGATAATATATTGGCGCAAGTATTCCTCTACCGTCAACTTGTTCAACGCGGCATCTTCTTCCAATTCCCCATCTGGAACATACTGCTTTCTAATGTGAAGTGCCCAGTCATCGAGGATAGCGTCATCTCTGACATAGGATAGCCTGTAACAGTTCAATGGCTGCTGGTCTTCAAAAACCACTCCGTCCTCTCGAACAATCCAATTTACATATTGAGGTCTATCCATACTAAGCATCCTCTCGTTATTTTCCTGGCATACGATGGCACTCGTCTAAATACTTATGTGCAAACGATATTAACGTAAGTATATCAAGTACCTTCGTTTCATCAGTCTTCCAATTAACTTTGGGTGTGTGCGCTGCTGGATTTCTAACCAAGTGGAAGATTGCCTCAAGCAGTTCCTTCAAGCCTGTAAATTCGCTGCGCTCGCTATCGGTCTTCATTGCGTTAAAGAAGATATAGGGATCGTTCTTGGAAAACACAGTTTGAAAAAGTGTTCCACCATCTGTAGTCAAGCCGGAAATCTGCCGGACACGTTCAGCCAATCCTTTTGACGCTTCAAACACAGCATCATAATAGTCTGCTCTCAAATAGTCTTCAACACAGTACTTCTGTACCTCAGAATGTATGGCACGGTCATATAGAGCTTTTTTCAAGTGGTTGACTCGCTGGTCAACTTCAGAAAGTGTTTCAGCTTGCGAAACCGCTACCAATCGCCCACTTTGGTCAATCGATAACCCGGCAAAGAGAAGGACTTTGTTTGTTTCCTCGAATAAGTACCTGTATTTTTGCCTGCTATCAGCACTCGTGTATGCGGCAGGATTCAGCACTGCCTGCAAAAACGAAAAGACCTTACTAAACGATTGGCTCTTGTTTATCTCCGCTACCAGACAATTGTAAAGCCAGTCTCTTTTGTTTAAGCCTATGGTATATCCCAACTGATTACGGGAGGAGCCGTCATCAACAGAACAAATTCTGCATTGACCCAAAAGTGTTGTTAATTCGCTTTTAGTCAATCCTTCAGACGTATGAGCCACGATACCGCAGAGGGATTTCAATTGCTGCTGATCTAATTTCTGAATAATTTGACTCATATGGACACCTCATACACTGAGTTTACTCTAACACAAGATAATCTTAGCACAGGAAGATTAGTTTGTCTATTGAAAATCCAATTTTCAGATTCGTGATGTCCTTTCCAGACGAGAGATTTTGAATTATAAACTGGCAAAGGATAACCGCAGGAATGCTTTTTTGCTCTCCTGCGGTTATTTCATTGTTTATGCGGCGCAATTTTTGAGGTCAGCCCATGATGCCGATTTTATTGCCGTTCTCGTACATATCCTCGGCGTACTCGACATGGTTGGGGCCTTCACTTCGTATCCAGCCGAAGCCGGGGACATAGACCATATCCGCCAGTTCGTTATCGTTAGCTATTGGATCCGGTGCCGATTCAGACTGCGTAGGATGTACCGGAGCGGGTTCTGTCTGCATAGGAGGTGCAGTTTTTTGTTCCGCTTCGAATTGCTTTTCTATTTCCGGTGCAGGGATGGGCAACTCCTTGGCGGCCACTTCCGGGGCTGATTCAGCTTCCGGCATTCCCGACTCTTGCTTTTCTGTGATTGCTGGCAATATTAGTTCTTCCGGCTCCGGAAGTGTCGGCCGTGGAGTGGTCACGTTGGCCGTTTCGCTCGGCGTGGGTGGTTTCTCGACCTTTTCGGTCTGTGGCCACACGGCGGCACACAGGGCAAGACAGGCGGTGATTGCTGTAGTAACGATGAATCTCCGTTTCATTCATTCTCCTCCCAATGTAAATTTTCTTATGCCCTGTGGTATTTCACCAGAGCTCATGAATTCATTTGTGTCATCTTCGACTAACATAGAAATTATCAGAGCTGTCTCAAGCCCGTCGATAAAGCTATCAAGGTCTGCATCATTATTGAGAAGATTCTTGTCTTCCGCAATTTGAAGCAGGTTTTGTCGTTCGATAGCCGCCATCATTTTCACCATCGCATGATACCGCTCCACATTTTCTTTCTTTTTTTCAGGATCGGTCTGCGGTTTGTGAAATCGATCATACACCGCTCGCCATAGTTTATCACTCATGTAGTTTCCTCCTTATGATGTTCCTTTTGAGATATGAAACGAGCGCCCAGTCTCCCGGTTTGGCAGGAGGCTAAGCGCTCGTTTTCACAATTATTCAGCTCTGCGGACAGCTTCCACGCCAGTGTAAATCCGGAGATGAAACTGTCGATGGAAGTGTCTTCGGCAATGCGGTCCTTGGCATCGATAATCTGGAGCACCAGCCTACGTTCGGGTTTCTCCAGCACCTCAATCAAAGTCTTGTGGCACTCCGCTATTTCTTGCCGGGGAGCTGAAAGCTCTGGCGGAGTGTAGAAGCAGTCATATAGTTCTTTGATCAGCTTGTATTTCACGAGCATCGCCTCCTTGTGACACAAACATATACCACACCTTTTACGGAATAGCTATCAGAATTTCAGAAGAGTATCCAGAACATTTGCCGCCTGCTGAAGCTCGCCCTGAGTGGCTTCGTTTGGTACATCTTCATCCTTTTGCACCTTGTGCGGCAGGTAAGGTTCATAGTTCTGTCGGGTTATCGATGGCCGGTAATGTCCCAGCATCCGCGCCAGTTCTTTGGTTTCCATGCCGTTCCGCAGAGATAGGACGGCGCAGGTGTGCCGGAGATCTGTGAATCGGATGTGGTCAAGCCCCGCCTCCTTGATGATCTCATTATGCATCCGGCGCACCATCTGCGGCGAGAAGGGCCTCTGCGTGGCCGGATGCATGAACATCAGCGGACTGTTTGGATGCTTGGCGTGTTCCATGATCAGGAGGTCGACCATCTCCGATGCCAAGGTTATTGTTCTCGTTTCCGAGCCATATTCGATCAGTTCCCGCCGTTCTACAGAGCGCTGCTCTGATATGGTCAGCGTCCTGTTTTTTACATTGAGGTCATTCCATTTCAGGGCGATGAGCTCACCCTGCCGTAGGCCAGCCGTTAAGGCCAGCATGAACATGGGGAGATGCCCCAGCCGTTCTGCCGCATCCAGATAATCCTCCATCTCCAGCGGCGTCAGCACATTGGCATTGACCTTCTTTGGCTTGGAGTAGTGGAATGCTCTGGCGGGATTATCGCCAATCAAGCCATCCCGCATGGCTTGGTCCATGCATTGCTGGAGCAGGCGGTGGATGTGCCGCATGGTTTCTTCGCCCAGACCGGAGCTGCCGGGTCGATGATTGCCGAAGCGCCGCCGTTCCTCCAGAAATTCTCCAACCATCTCCGATGTCAATTCAGAGAGTTGTGTGTCTCCCAAACCGGGGAGAATGTGGTTTTTGAACACATAGTTGTGTGCCGCATAGGTGGTCGGCCTGCTTTGTTGCTTGTCGCAGTTTTCCTGCCAGAAGCTGATGTATTCTCGGAGCGTCATATTCCCACCCCCATGCACTGACGCTGTAAGTCTCGAAAGGCCACCCACGGGAGCCTTGCCTGTTTCAGAATCTTCTTGTGCAGATAGTAGAACTCGTGGAGCTTATACGGTGCTCCGGTTTTGGGGTTGTGGAACACGTGAGGCGAGTTGGTTTTGGGTATCTGTTCCAGAAAGTATACCGCCTTGTCGTTGAGCGTCAGCAACCGTTGGCCTTTGAGGATGTACCTGTAGCGGACATGAAAATCGGCCCACGACAAGGTGATCAGTTCACATTGCCGCAGGCCACTTGATAGTCCTGTATAGATGAGGGGGAGTACGCCGAGCTGTTCTGCCGCATTTAGGTAACGCTGGAGCTGCCCCAATCGCAGAGGGGCTGTTTTGTATTCCTCTGCCTTGGGTTCCCGGCAGAGCCGCACCGGGTTGTACGGAATAAACTGTTCTCGTGCTGCTTCGTCCATACACCGGCGCAGGAGCAGGTGGACACACCAGACGCTTCTGGCTCCGAGTCCTTGACTTCGCAGACTGTCGTAGAAATTGATGATTGTCTGCTTTGTCAGGCCAGACAGCACCACGCCTCCGATGCTGGGGATGATGTGGCTGTAAATCAGATTGCGGTATCCGCCCTCGGTGTTGCTATTCCATTTGTGGCGGTTAGCGGTGAACCAGTGGTCGCACCATTGCCCGACCGTCAGCTTGTTTTCTTTCTGCATATTATCGCCTCCTTTTGGCAAACGAACAATATCACAGAAAGCAGGAAATAGCTACTGAAAGGACAGAATATTCGCAGAATAAAACCGTTCCGAATAACGCCGTTATCATTCGGAATAATACGGTTGATTTTATTCGGAATAGTGGTTATAATGTTCTTGACGAACTGCAATGGAGGTGTTCCAATATGACGATCAAAGAAGCGGCTTCCGCTTGGGGTATTACTGAACGGCGGGTCAATGAGCTTTGCAAAGCTGGACGTATCTCTGGCGCATATAAGGAGGGCAGACAGTGGTTTATCCCGGACGGTACTCAAAAGCCGATGGATAAGCGTGGCCGCCGAAGTGCTGTGAAGCCCGCAGTATCATCTGCGCGCAAGCCGTTGCCCATTGGCGTATCTGATTACCGGGACGCCTGCAAAAACTACTACTATGTAGACAAGACTTTAATGATCAAAGAGTTCCTGGACGAGCGCCCCAAAGTATCCCTATTTACCCGCCCCAGACGCTTTGGCAAAACGTTGAACATGGATATGCTCCGCACTTTCTTCGAAAAGACGACCGAGGACACTTCCGTTTACTTCAGAGATAAGAAAATCTGGTCCTGCGGAGAATCCTATCTTGCCCACCATAGAAAGTACCCTGTGATCTTCCTGTCCTTCAAGGATGTTAAATACACCTCTTGGGAAGAAACCTATCAGACGCTCCAAAAGCTGATCGCGCAGGAATTCCGCCGCCACGACGAGTTGGCATTCAGCTCTGCGCTTAGTGATTACGAAAAAGAGGAGTATTCCCTTCTTGCAACAGAAGCCGCTGACGAAGTAGAATATCAAATGTCCCTGCGGACACTGACGCTGCTCCTCCATAAGCACCACACTGTCGCACCCATCGTCATCATTGACGAATATGATACTCCCATTCAGCAGGGCCATGTGAGCGGCTTCTACAACACGATCATCGGATTCATGCGAAACCTATTCTCCGGCGGTCTGAAGGACAATCCACACCTTAGCTATGGTTTCCTGACCGGCATCCTGCGTGTTGCCAAGGAAAGTATCTTCAGCGGCCTGAACAACCTGAAAATCAACTCTATCCTGGACGAACGTTATAGCGAGTATTTTGGTTTCACCTCGGACGAAGTTCGTGAGATGGCGGAATACTACAGCGCATCTGGTAAGTATCAGGAACTCTGCGATTGGTATGATGGTTATCTTTTCGGCAATACCGAGATTTTTAATCCCTGGTCTGTTATTGGATACTTCAATAATAACTGCCGTCCCAAAGCGTTCTGGCAGTCTACCGGAAGCAATGACATCATCCGCGAGGTGCTGGCTTCTGCAACGCCGGATATTATGGAGCGTCTGGAACTGTTGATGAAGGGCGAATCCTTCGTTACGCACATTGACACCAGTGTCATTTATCCGCAGATCCAGAATGATCCGTCCTCTGTTTACAGCTTCCTGCTGGTGGCAGGTTATTTGAAGGCTGTGAGCTGCGACCAGTCTTACGGCGAGGATTATATGTGCGAAGTGGCTCTGCCCAACAAAGAGATTTCTTTCGTCTACAGCAAGGAGATCCTCTCTCAGCTTGAGAATATTATTCCTCGTTCCGTTGCTATTTCTATTCAGGAAGCTATCTACAAGGTAGATAGCGACTCACTGCAAAAAACCTTGGAGAAGTTTCTGCTCCAAACAATAAGTTTCCACGATGCTGCCGACGAAACATTTTACCATGGTCTGATATTGGGTATGTGCGCTGTGATGGACAACAGCTATCGCATTACCTCCAATCGCGAAGCTGGTGATGGACGATTTGATATTCAGATGCTTCCTTTGAATAAGCGGCTGCCTGGTATTCTGATTGAATTAAAGGCCGGGAAAGACCGCTCTGAAACACAGCTTGAAGACCTTGCTAATGTTGCCTTGCAACAGATTAACGACCGTGCATACAGCGTTGATTTGCAGGCAATGAATGTTACGTCAATTATAAAAATCGGCATTGCATTCTCAGGCAAAAAAACACGTATTGCTGCCGAAAGGCAAAACATCGAATAACCATCTTCGCTCAGCAGGCTGGCTATCATCCAAGTCAGCCTGCTGTCTTTTTGTCATCGCGCTTATTTCTTTGTTTATGCGGCGCAATTTCTGAGCTGCTCTCTGCGGCAAAAAGCACCCGCTGTTGGATGTAAACCCGGTCGGAAGCACTTTTAATATACAGAATTCAATCCCACACAAATCCCAAAAGCCGAAAGCGGTGGCTGAAATAAACAGTCCAATAGAGTTCCAAAGAGGAACCGCAGGAGTGCCGGAAAGTGCCAAAGAGTGCGACACAGTTCTGCCTGAAGGTTTAGACATAGGTTTGGGACCAGGAGACCGTGCGTTCGAGTCGCACTACTCGGACCAAAATGTGTTGATGAAAGATGCAGCACAGAAAACACCGCACGAAAGTGCGGTGTTTTCGCATATAACGCACCACTTTTAGAGCAAAAAAGTTGTAAAAACTCGATTTTTCAAAATTTCAGTTTTGCCCCGCGAGAGGCGACATTTCAGAGATGCAGCCGGTCGTTTTTATGGACTGGTGTGACTCGAACACCGAGGCTTAAAAAAGAATAAAGAATAAGAAGAAAGGTCGCCGTCGGCTCCCCATGCGGGAGAGAACGGCGGCCTTTTTCGACTCATAGGTGCTTATGTTGTTTTTGCTTCGTTTGTCTATCATTCCTTGGTGGTGTTGGTAATAGCTTTTACTGGACCTTTCGGGTATGCTTGCGTTACAAAAAACGAGGAGGTATCCGAGAATGGCAACTACTAAAACTTGTGTGCTCAGATTCCCATCGACCTACATGAGCGGGTCAGTGAAGAACGAGAACGGCTGGGCCAGACTACCAGCGAGTACATCACAAATCTCATCCAAGAATACTACGACATGATTGAAAATCAGAAAGGCGGCATTCAAATGACTGAAAAAGGTAGAACGATGGCATTCCAGATTCCCGAAGAACTCTTCCAGCGCATCAAGCGTCACCTGGAGCGCGAGACGCTCCGCAGCGGCAAAAAGTTCACCCAGAGAGACTTCGTGCTGAACCTGATCACGCAGGCGCTGGACGAAGCGGACGCTGAGAACGCCGCAGAGCAGAACGCCCCCACTGAGGCCCCTGTCGCGCTCCGTGTGGCCGACGTGACCACTCCGGCGGACACGGACACCCCCGACGAAGATAACGCCGTGTAAGCCCGCATTAAAGCCAAAACAAAAGAACATGATTTAGGGAAAAGCCACCCAGGACATCCGAGGTTCGGATGCCCTGGGTGGCTTTTTGCGTTTCATAAAAGAAAGGAGGTCATCACCATGGCAAGCGAGATCAGAAACCGCTTCACAGACACAGAAATGCAGATCGCCAGAGAAACGGACCTGCCGGAGCTGCTCTCCCACCTCGGCTATCAGGTCAAGCGCGTGGGACGCTTCCATACTACCACGGAGATGGACAGCCTGCAGATCAAGGACCGGCGTACCTGGTTCCGGTATTCCCAGAATACCGGCGGGGATGCCATCACCTTCCTCCAGCAGTTTTGCGAAAAATCCTTTCCGGAAGCGGTGGAATACCTTCTGACCTTCCATGGGAAAGCCAGAGACGCGCCCGTTCCACAGCCAAAGCCGATCAGCCAGAAGCAGGCGCTTTCCCTGCCGCCCCGCAATGCGGATGACCGCAGGGTCTTCGCCTATCTCCGCAAGCGCGGCATCGCAGCCCAGGTGATCCGGCAGTTTCTGAATGCTGGGCTGCTGTACCGCTGCACCCGCTGCGGTTATCACCGTACCGTGACGCTGAAACAGACCGAGCGCCGCAAGAAGAATAAAAAAATAGCCGCCGCTGTCTACCTGTATCAGGCAGACAACGACGGCGAATGGGGCAAGCTTCGGTTTGATTTTGAAAACGGCACGGCGGAGATCGTAAAGCTGGCGGATTGGGACACGGTGAAAAGCAATATCTTTGCAAAGACGGCGATACGGTTTGCGCAGGGTTTGCCGGAGACGAGACTGCTGAAATCTACAGTGGTTCCGTTTGAGATGGAACGGCTGGATCTGATTTGATCATGATGGAAAGCAAAACGACGCCGTTGACAACATCTTCGGATCGTGCTACAATTTGACTAAAATGAACAATGTGGTCATAAATCCAAGGGGCGTGCGCAGTGGCTTTTACAGATGAACAGAATGAACAGATCCGCAAAGACCTGATCCGGGAAGCCCGGCGCTGCGGCATTACCATCGGGATGCGGAAAACCTCAGTGGAGCAGCTGACAAATTCCGTCGGTATTTCCAAGGGATCGTTTTATAAATTCTTTGATTCCAAGGAGCTGCTGTTTTTCGCCGTGCTGGAGGATATCCATACAGAGTGTTTCGCAGCGGCGCAGAAGTCTTTGCAGGAAAATACAGCCTTATTGCCTGCCGACCGCGCGGCAGCGGCGATCCTGGCGGCCTGTCGGTGGCTGGCCGAGACGAAAGCCTTTGTGTTCATCGAAAATGATGCGGATTTTCTCCTGCACCGGCTGCCGGAAGAAGTGAAGTCCGCTCACTACCACGATGACGAAACCCACATCCGTGCGCTGCTGGAAGCGGGCGGATTACAGCCCAAGGGCGGCATGGCGCTGGCCGCTGCCACAGTGCGGGGTCTGATTCTGACTGTCTCCCATCAGGAGCAGATCGGGGCGCTTTACCCGCAGGTGCTGGAAACACTGGTGCGGGGCGCCTGCCGGGGACTATTTGCATAAGCGGAAAAGCCGCAGTGATGCGGCTTTTCAAAAGGGATACAGTTAGCTTGCTCTAACTTGTTTGCATCATTTATATGAGTTAGATGGATTTAACATCTCGTTGTGAGGGCGAAATCATGAGAAACAGTCAAAATTTCTGGGATAAAAACGCCTGGCGGTACGACCGCTTCATGCGCAAGGACGCAGCGGCTTACGAGCGGCTGTACGAGCTGCTGCGCCCTGTGGTACGGCACAAAACGGTGCTGGAGCTGGCAACCGGTACAGGTCTGATCGCCAAAAATATCGTGAGCAGCGCTGCCCATATCGAGGCTACGGATGCATCGCCGGAGATGATCGCGGAAGCGAAGCGAGATAATCATTCTGCCAAGCTGCATTTCTCTGTGCAGGATATGTTTCGCCTTCCCTATGCCGATGAAAGTTTTGACGTGATCATTGTGGCCAATGCCCTGCATATCGTGCCGGAGCCGGAGAAGGCTCTCTCCGAAATTCGCCGGGTGCTGAGGGACGATGGCGTTCTGGTTGCGCCGACCTTCACCCACGCGGAGAACTCGTTTTCCGGCAAGATCAGGGCATTTTTCATGAAGCTGGCGGGCTTTCCCCTCCACAGCAGGTGGACAAGCCACGAATATCTGGCATTTCTTAGGGAAAACGGCTGGACGGTGCAGAAAAGCACCGTGCTGAAAGCGTCCTTCCCACTGACCTACGCAGAGTGCGTAAAATCGGAGGGATGAACCATGCAAATCTTGGAACACGGACAAGACCACAAGAGAACGCTGCTGTTTTTTCCCTGCACGGCAGAGCCAGTGTGGGCCTTTGCCGACACGGTCGCACAGCTATCTCAAAGCTGGCGCGTTTTTCAGGTAGTGTATGACGGCCATCAGCCGGAGTACCCCGGGGACTTCACCTCCGTGGAGCAGACTGTGGATGCGGTGATTTCTTACTTGAAAAGCTGCGGCATCTCACAACTGGACGGAGCCTATGGCTGTTCCATGGGCGGAGCCTGTCTGACCCGTATGCTAGCATTGGGAGAAATGCCCATCGGCCGAGCCATCATTGACGGCGGGATCACACCCTATCAGCTGCCCTTCTTGGTGCGAAAGCTGCTGCTGGCGCGGGATGTGTTGTCTTTCAAAATGGCGGCAAACAGCCGAAAGGTACTGGAAGCGGCTTTTCCGCCGGGACGGTTTACCCCAGCAGGGCATGATCCTAAAAAGGAATACGACGCTATGGAAGCCTATCTCAAGACCTTCTCCGACCGGACAATTCGCAATATATTCTGGTCTGCCAACAACTATGCGCTTCCGAAGCTCCCAGCGAAAGTTGGCACAAAGATCACCTACTGGTACGGTGACGACGAAAAGAAGGATCGCAGGCGGGATATCCGGTTCATCAAGAGGTATTTCCCCCAGACGCGTATTCACGGCATCCCCAAGATGGCTCATGCGGAGCTGGTGATGGTACACCCGGAAAAATTCTGCCGGTATGCGGAAAAATTTCTGACTATGCAAGCGGAGGAAAGATGATATGAGAGAAAAGATCAAACTCTCCGGCGTGCCGGAGACTATGCTGCAAACCATTTACGCAAGGGCGAAGGAGAGCCGGGGACGCGGCGCGATTCACGATGCAAAAGCGGAGGAAATCATCGAGAAGCTGGACTACGATTTTTCCCTTGCCGACAAGGATACGGCCATGCGCAGCGGCGTCATTGCCCGAACCATCGTGCTCGACCGGATGACGAAGGAATGGCTTGCGTCGCACCCCGGCGCGGTGGTGGTCAACATCGCCTGCGGGCTGGATACCCGCTGCTACCGGATGTCGAGTTACGCACATTGGTATAACCTCGACCTGCCGGAAACGATGGCGGTGCGGGAAAAGCTTCTGCCGGAAAGCGGCACGATTTCGCAGATTGCCATGTCCGCCATGGAAGATTGGGGCAGCAAAATCAGCGAGCAGAATGTGCCGGTGCTGATTGTCATTGAGGGACTGACCATGTACCTGAACGCAAAAGATGTGCAGCAAATTTTCGCAGTGATTTCCAGCCGTTTTTCCCAAGCCACTATATTTGTGGAAACCATGAATCCTGCGATGGTGCGGCACTTCAAGGAGAAATCCATTGACGCAAGCAACGCAAAATTTACTTGGGGAATCAAGAATGGAAAAGCACTTGCCGAACTGCTGCCGGGTTTTCGATTCATGGAGGAACACAGCCTGACGGAGGGCATGGCGGTATTTGCACCGATTTATAAACTGCTGGACAAGCTACCCACCGTGCGGAATATTTCTAATAAGATCATCGTTCTGGAAAAGGAGTTGTAGAAGATGTCATTCTTTGAAAACACCCGCAAACCTGTGGGCCTCGGCGGGAAGCTCATGGTCGCCATGATGAATTTGGGTCACAGCCCTGTGGCACGCTGGGGGCTTCAATTTCTGAATGCTGCGCCGGATGCCAAGGTGCTGGACTGCGGCTGCGGTGGTGGTGCGAACATGAAAAGGCTGCTGAAAAAATGCCCGCAGGGTATCGTGAAGGGCATCGACTATTCGCCCGTCAGCGTGGAGAAGACGAAAAAGGTCAACGAGACCGCCATCGCGGAGGGGCGCTGTGCCGTCCTGCAAGGCAGTGTGGCGGATATGATCTTCGCAGATGACTGGTTTGATGCGGTCACGGCCTTTGAAACGGTCTACTTCTGGCCTGATCTGCCGCAGTGCTTTCGGGAGGTCTGCCGGGTGCTGAAGCCCGACGGGACCTTCCTCATCTGCAACGAGAGCAGTGGCGACACGGACAAGGATGAGAAGTGGACGGAGATCATCGGCGGTATGACCATATACAGCGGCGATGAGCTGAAAACATTTCTGGAAAACGCTGGATTCTGCAATGTTCAAATCCATAAAAACAAAATGGGCTGGCTCTGCGTGACAGGACAGAAGCGGGAGGAATAAGGAATGCTGCTGCAAACGATTCTGGAAGGACTGGGGCTGGGCGCACTGCTGGTGGCGGTCTGCGCTGTCGGTATCCGAAAGGGCGCTGTCGGCATGGTGCATCTGTATGGCGAAAAGGTGCAGGAGCGATGCATCGCACTGGGGCTGACCACAAGGGAGAAAATCAAACGGAACGCGCTGCGCTTCAAGGCAATCTGCATTCCAATCTACCTTTTTTATGTGCTTCTTTGCGTGTATGCCATCAACGGCGCACATACATTTTGGGACGGTTTCTGGCAGTGCTTTGTGATCCTGTCCGTAATGAATCTCATCGACCGGTTTGGCATTGACGGCTACTGGGTCGGACACACAGGGGCATGGGTGATCCCGGGGACAGAGGATCTGATGCCGTATATCTCAAAAGCCGATAAGCAAAAGAAATGGCTGTTCGGAACCGTGGGAATGGCTGCGATTTCCCTGCTCCTTGCGGGACTCGGGCTGCTGCTGTAAGGAGGAAATACCGATGTCAAAGAAAGCGACCGAATTTCAGAAAAGAGAAATGAGCAAGATGTACCGCGGCAAGGAAATATTCAAGCCGCTGAACACTGGCTGGGTGGATGAGCGCGTGGCCTGCGTGCGGGAGTGGGTGGCGAACATTTTCTTCTACCGCAAGGGCGACACCACCATCATGATCGATGCCGGGTATAACTACGACCGTCTGGCAGAAAAAATGGACTGGCTGGGCATCGACCCGCAGTCCGTCCGGCACATCCTCATCACTCATCAGGACACCGACCACGTGGGCGCGGTGGAGGCAGACAGCCCCGGTTTGTTCCGGAGCGCAAAGCTCTATATCGGCGAGATTGAAAACCGGTATCTCACCGGCGAGGTGCGGCGAAAAGTCATATACCATCTCTATAAATTGCCGCAGGTCACAATTAACAACGAAAAGGTGCTGCTGCATGACGGCGAAACTTTCGAGATTGACGGCATCAAAATCGAGTGTTTCCTTGTTCCCGGCCATACATGGGGGCATATGGTCTATCTCATTGACGACAAATATCTCTTCACCGGCGACACTCTCTGGT
>OGYM01001480.1_pt1 | contig 17003 bp, 16 predicted proteins | sample 1576491 | NCBI WGS metagenome assembly OGYM01 (sample SAMEA3541515, study PRJEB24748) | human gut metagenome | biome: human gut; feature: human-associated habitat; material: faeces | place: China | collected 2012 | reverse complement strand
ATATGGAGACGGTGAAGCGTAGCAGCAACAATGTGATCGAGTTCCTGCAATCCGAAGGATATATCCGCTTTCGGGCAGACAGCGAAGCCAGCTCCAAGGCGATCTATGAAGCCTATACAAGATGGTGCGACGATAACGCACAGAAGCCCATGTCTGCCAACCGCGTCAGCTCCGAGCTGGCGCAGAACGAGCGTTTTTACAATGTGGAGGCCACTAACAATGTCCATGTCGGCGGCAAACGTGTTCGTGGCTTTGTGGGCATTGAGGTGGTCAATCCGCTGCCATATTGAAAATGAGCACCGGACTTCAAAACAGCCGTACACGCCGTACACTCTGTACGGCTGTTTTTGATTCCATTCTTAAAAACCATTTTGCTTGTGCGCATCGTGGAGTATTTCACGGCAGAGTGTAAAACCTGCCGTCGAATCGGCGGCTGGTACACAAAACCGGCGTACAGAAGCGTACACGAGCCGTCTATGCCGTACCGAGCCGTACACCGGCGGCTCAATTTTGCAGCCCCCAAAACAATCCTTGTGAAATCCGTGAAGATTTTTGCCGCAGATTGAACGCACTGCACCATCCGGTGATTTACCGAAGCGTGAAGCTGCTGCACCGGATTGCGGCATATCCTTTCATTCCGTATGTTCTCACGCAGAACGATAAAACCGATAGAGTGCTGTTACGAACAGGGCATCACGGACGGAAATCTGATCGGATTTACGGCACGGCAGATTTTTCACCGCAAAGCGCACACAGTTCACTTATTCAAAAACAAATATCACGAAAATATGGAGGTAAAAAGTTGATGAAATCCAATCTGAGAAACGAAATCAAGTCGTACATCGTTCGTCAGGGTATGACCATGCAGGAGGTGGTCGATCTGCTGCGGGACGAACACGGCTGGTCTGACAGCGTTTCCAACCTTTCAAACAAGCTCCAGCGGGAGTCCCTGCGCTATGTCGAGGCTGTCCAGCTTGCCGACGCGCTGGGGTACGAAATCGTCTGGCAACGGAGAAAGTGAGGAGGGATTTTTATGACAGCGGCAGAGAAGAAACTGTTGCAGGCGCAGCACCGGTTGGAGGAAGCGCAGGCACGGGATCGGGTCAAGGAACGAAAGATACGAACGCGCAGGCTCATTCAGGAGGGTGCGATTCTGGAAATGGTGCTGCCAGAGGTTCAAACTATTGAGCTGTCTGAGCTGGAGGGGTATCTTTCACGGAAACTAGGAAAACAAATCTAAATTTCAGATAGGAGGTCTCCGGGAAATCGGGGGCCTCCTTCTTTTTTCTCCCGTAAGGGCGCACTTACTCACCACCCTGAAGGGCAGTGGTATTTCCTGCGGAAATCGTGCGCTCTGCGAGGCGAATGCGGCTGCTGCGGCAGCCTCCAGACAATGCCACAACACCTGCGGGTGCTGCTGCCATCGTCTGCGCAGACGGCAATTCCCTGCGATGAACGCAGTGAAACAGGGGTAGATATTCTCTACCCCTGTTGCCGCCTGCCTGCGCAAACCTGCCACCGGCAGCTTTGCCGCAGAGAGGGCTATCACGATGCGTTATAGCCCTTTTCTCTTTTGCGAAAGAGAAACAGAAAAAGAAAGAATGAGGTGAAAAAGATATGGCGATTTATCATTTGGAAGCGAAGGTGGTCAGCCGTGGCGCAGGGCGCTCCGCCGTGGCCGCTTCCGCTTATCTGAGCTGTTCCCGTCTGTATAACGATTACGACGGGATTCAGCATGACTACACAAAAAAGCAAGGGCTTGTCTGGCAGCAGGTGTTTCTGCCGGAGTATGCCCCGCAGGAATGGAAAGACAGAGAAAAGCTCTGGAACGCCGTGGAGGAAGTGGAAACAGCAAAAGACAGCAGACTTGCCCGTGAGTTCGTCGTGGCCCTGCCCATTGAGCTGAGTCGGGAGCAGCAGATCGAGCTGCTGCAAGACTTTATCCGGGAGCAGTTTATTTCGGACGGGATGTGTGCCGATGCTGCCATCCACGACACGGACGGCCACAATCCCCATGCCCACATTCTCTTGACGGTGCGCCCGTTGGACGAACAAGGCAAGTGGCAGTACAAGACCGAGAAGGAATATCTCTGCATGAAAAACGGCGAAGAACGCGGTTTTACTGCCGCTGAGTTCCGGACGGCGCAGAATGAGGGTTGGGAGAAACAATATCCCTACAAGGTCGGCAAGAAGAAGGTGTATATGACGCCGTCTGCTGCCGAGGCGCAAGGATTTGTCCGCGCAGACAAGCATCCGAAAAGCACCCGCTATGGCCGTCAGAATCCCATCTCCGAGCGTTGGAACAGCGAGGAGCAGCTTGCCGTATGGCGGGCAGCGTGGGCGGATGCGACCAACCGTCATTTGGAGAGGTACGGGCATGACGAGCGCATCGACCACCGCAGCAACGCCGCCAGAGGGCTGGACAAGCAGCCCACCATTCACGAGGGTGTGACCGCACGCGCACTGGAACGAAAAGGCATGATTGCTGACCGCTGCGAGATCAACCGGCAGATCAGGGCGGACAATGCCCTGCTGCGGGAGCTGAAAGCTGAAATCAAAAAGTTGACCGCACTGGTCGCCCGCACCGTACCGGCCATTGCGGAGGGGCTGGAGAAGCTGCGCAGCCGGGTGCTGATCTTCTGTTATCAGCTCTCTCACATTCGCAGCGGAAAGGCGCATATTCAAAAATCCCTTGCCGTATGGAAGCCGGAGATGGAACGTCACGCCGGTCTGGTACAGCAGATCAAGGAAAAGAGCAAGGAGCGCAAATCGCTGGTTGCTGAGAAAAAGGAATTGCCAGTATACCATGTGATGCGTCACAAAGCGCTGGCTGTCCGCATTACCGAGCTGACAGAAGATTTGGAAGAACTCCGTTCCGAAAAGGCACTCCTTTTGCAAAAATTTGAGTATGCGGAGGATGCAGGCGCAGAGGTGTTCCGTAAGGATATTGCTACCATGGAGGCTGGCCTGAAAAAGTTAGAGGCACAGGAGCAAAAATACTCTGCCGAGTTGGATAAGGCTTTGGACGAATACGTAGAACTGAAAGCGCAGACTGCGGATTTTGATCCGGTGGAGCTGTACAAAGCACGGCAGGCCATCCGCCCTGCGCAGGAAAAGGCAGCAGAACAGCAAATAGAGGATGCCATGCATGAGAAGCTATCTCTTATTATGCTGCTCAGTGCCAAACAGGAAGCGTCTCGTCTGCTTGGAGAGGATGCAGATGAACGGGAAATACGCCAACTTCTCGCGCAGCGACAACGATCACGAACAAAAGCAGGCGGCAACATGGAGCGATAATGTAAAATCCCCCCAATACACCTCATAGCCATTGACTTTTTCATTCTAATCTGTTAGTATAATGCTAACAGATTAGAATGAAAGGTGATTTACATGAGTACACCGAAAGTGTTTGAGAGCGAATACCGTTTTTGCCTGATCCTTTGGGCGCACGAACCTATCAAGAGCAGAGAACTGGCTCAGCTTTGTGAAGATCAGTTGGGGTGGAAGATTACGACAACCTATACGGTCATAAAGCGCCTGTCTGAGCGCAGAGTTATAAAAAACGAAAACACGATCGTCTCTTCGTTGGTATCTAAAGAACAGGTGCAGGCAGCAGAAATTGAAGATTTGGTTGAAAGGAGATTTGAGGGATCGGTTCCTGCGTTCCTGACTGCATTTACCATGAGCCAACCGCTCACGGACAGCGAAGTTCGGGAAATTCAGCAGATGATCGACCGTTTTCGGAAGGAGCACCCACATGAATGAGCTATTCCTTAAGTTGCTGGCCATGAGCCTTGACGCAGGGTGGCTTGCCCTTGCTGTTATGCTGCTCCGCTTTCTGCTTAGCAAAGCCCCAAGGCGGCTGTTCCCTGCGCTGTGGAGTTTGGTCGGCATCCGCCTTCTTTTGCCAAAATCGTTGGAAAGCGATTTGAGCCTCATACCTGACATGTACGGCATTGCTGCGTTTGCACAGACGTTGATTCCGGCAGAAGCCTTACAAGGGCCGGCATCCCGTATGTGGATTGTGTGGTGTGTTGGAGCAACGGCAATGCTCCTGTTTGAGGCTGTAAGCTATGCTCATCTTCGCAGTAAAGTGAAAACCGCCGTCCGACTGACCTCAGGCATTTATCAAAGCGAGCATGTAAACGCTCCGTTCATCATGGGCTTTTTTGCGCCGCGTATCTATATTCCTTTCCATATGGAGAGGGAAATGCTGGTTAGTGTTATTGCACATGAACGTTCACACATCAAACGCCGCGACCACTGGCTCAAACCGGCAGCTTTCCTGCTGCTTTCCCTCTACTGGTTCAATCCACTGATCTGGGTTTCATACATTCTGCTGTGCAAAGATATTGAGTTGGCCTGTGACGAATGCGCCATCAGGAACATGAATGATTCCCAACGCGCCACATATTCTCAGGCACTGCTCTCCTGTACAGCAAACTGGCGCATCCTCACCGTCTGTCCGTTGGCTTTCGGCAGCCGAGATGTGAAGAAACGAATCCACGCAGTTCTCTCCTATCGAAAGCCCCGCACATGGGTAATAATAGTGGCCGCGGCGTTTGTTTTGGTCCTCGTCACTTGCTTTATGACAAATCCAAAAAAAGAAGAGACTGTTCGAGGGGACGATGATAGTGATATAAGTCAGACTTGCGTATTTGAGGTGGCTAAACCTGATGGGGACGTTTCGGATATTAGTGATAGTGAGCATCGTCGATCTATGCAAGAGCTTGAGCGTGTTTTACTGGGTGAAAGAATGCGAGAGCAAGAAGCACTTGCCCGCACCCATAGCAACTGATTCCAACAGATATACGAATTTTATGATGCACATAACACTGGCGCATATATGAAGTTTGCTATCAGTGTGGTGCATGGGAGGAGGCGACTGTTTGAAAATCATCTAGTCTGCACATGGTCAGTTTGTTGGTCATTGTCCCATGTGCAAAAAGAGGTAGAAATCAGTTGAAACCGAGTTGAAAGGAGAAGTATCTATGCGAAACATTAAGTCACTGTCCGCAGTCTTCCTTGCCGTTTTTGTTCTTGCAATGATTCCAATGCAGGCTTTCGCTGTCGAAGCTGACGCAGAGGCTATCGCGGAACATACCCATCAGTGGTATTTTGATCATTATGCCACAGGGTACGTCCCAATTGACGACGAGACTCACATGAAGTCTCGCCATCCCGTATATTATTGCTCTGTTTCGGGCTGCAATGAGTTTGACATGAGAGATGGTTCTCCGTCAACTGAGTCTCACTCAATGAGCAGTTATTCGTATACAGGTAGCAATTATCATGAGGGGAACTACCACTATATCCGATATGAGAGATCCTGTCACCAATGTGGGCACTCTGACGGTTATTGGGATCCCTATCGCTGCCCCGGTAATGGGCATTGCATCCTGCCCCAGTCTGTTTTTCCAGTTCCAGCAGATAAGTAAGCGACAGCTGAGCAGCGGCATGGGTGAATATTTCTCCCCTGCCGCTGCCTGTATTATTGGAGTGGCGTTCAATGATTGTTTTCTTTTACGAAAAGGTGCGCTTAAAGCGCGGCACTTGGCAGACGGTGAGCATTGTGTTGCTGGTAGCTTTCCTTTGTGCATTTTTTGCTCTTTTTGATGGCTTCATTTGCCAGAAAGAACAGGATATGGAGAGCGCCTACGCAGTGATTCCCGTAACTGTCGTCGTATCCAATCTTACCGGCACGAAAACCGATGACCTGAAAATTACAGACTATATTATCAACTACTTTCTCTCTGACAAATATGCTTATGGCGGGGAGCTTCAGGAAAAAGCATTTTCCTCCTATGTGAAGGATGTTTGCCTGAAAGCATCTGTCTATTACAGCCAAGGGACGGGTTTTTCGAGTCGGCAAAAGCTGATTGGCATTACTTCTGTTGATGCCGCATCGGAATTGACACCCGTTTCAGGAAATTCGATTACTTATTTTGAAGGATACGACGAATCAATTTTTACCTCAAATAAAGCAGCGTGTCTCGTTTCGACCGCAGCGGCAGAAGAACTGTCGCAAGATACTGATAATAATGGTAATGTCATATTGACGGTTCAGATGTCGCCTGCTGTGACCGGTGAAGCGTCCACGCAGATTTCGCTCGAAATTGCAGGGACGTATTCGTCGGAATCTCAAACAATCTATTGCCCATTCAGCTGCGTTGCCGCAGTGCAAACAGAACTGGACGGGAAGATTACAGGGGATAGCTTGAGCGCCACAGTACGCGACAATCATGATCTGGACGAATTCCGGCAAATACTGATGCGTCACTTTGCAAATGTAGACCCTTCTGGGCATCAGGAAGAAATCAACAATTCTCCAGCTCTCCGATATCTGCAATTTGCCATAACGGTTCATGATGAAACACTCCGCGAAACCCTGAATGCTTTGAATCGAAATTTGCAAACACTGTATCGACTAAAACCAATTTTTGCCTGCATAGAGGTCATGATTGGTGCCGCCGCAGGTTTTTTCTATATTCATATCCGAAGGCGGGAATTTGCCATTGCACGATCTCTTGGTACAAAACGCATTGAAACGGTCATTATGGTATTCGTCGAGATATGTCTGATTTTTTTGGTTGGCGTAGCTATTGGAACAACTCTCATCCTGCTTGTTCAAGAGACTGCCACCCAATATGCCATGGCCGCAGCACTCTTTCTTGCTATGAATGTCGGGGCAATTACAGCTTGCCTGATGGCAACTGGAAAAAGCGGAATCCGATTACTACGGGAGGTTGAGTAGCATGTCCGTATTATCTGTGCAAAGTGTTTCTTATTCATACAAAACAAAATACCAAACTGTTCAGGCTGTAAAAGACGTCTCCTGTGATTTGAGTGCTGGAACTCTTTATGCGTTAGTCGGCAAAAGTGGAAGTGGGAAGACAACACTGCTTTCATTACTGGCAGGACTGGATACGCCGCAGAGCGGAGACATAATGGTCAACGGCCAGAGTTTGCGGGAAACAGACGTGGATATCTACCGCCGCAAGCAGGCGTCTGTGATTTACCAAAGCTATAATTTGTTTCCACTTATGACTGTTTGTGAAAACGTCATGTATCCCTTAAAGCTGCTGAGGCATTCCGATGCCGATGCAAAAAAAGAGGCGCAGATTGTTCTTGAAAAAGTTGGTCTGGGCGAAAGTTATTGGAAGCGACTCCCTGCCATGCTGTCAGGCGGCGAACAGCAACGAGTCGCAATTGCCAGAGCATTAGCCGTTCATGCGCAGATCATTCTCGCAGATGAGCCTACGGGAAATCTGGATACGGAAAACAGCACACAAATTATTCAGCTGCTTTCCAGACTGGCGCATGAAGAGAATTGCTGTGTAGTGGTTGTCACACATGATCTGGAGGTAGCCAAAGCAGCGGATGTTGTATTCCGTATGGACAGCGGCAGAATCAAGGAGGAAACTGTATGACCCCTTTGAAACAGCTCTTTCGACAACCGGTTCGTTTGTTTGCAGTCTTCCTACTGGTGGGAATGGCCTCCGCTTTTATCTGCCTGAGCGCAGGCGTATTTGCATCCGCTAAAGCAACGCTCGCGCAAATTGAAGAACGCTATGTGACCATTGGTGTCCCAACAACGGAGACAGCAGACGTGGCAATAGAGTACAACGGGCTAACGCTCCACCATAAAGAAAGTGTAATAAGCCAAGATATGTGGGCGTATATGGATCAGCTTGCTGCGGATGGAACAGTCATAAAAGGCGCGTACCAACAAAAATATATCAGTGCTTATTGCCCCTCCATTCAGAGCATTACCAGTGGTAAGGAAGACGGCACATATGCCCCAAGTCTTGACTCGCCGTACAACAGGGCAATTATGATCGTTCGGGTTACATCGGTGGATAAAACAATTCTGCCTGAGTCTACCGAATTTGTTTCGGTATCTGTTACTGCTTCGATTGAAAACGTTGTTAAAATGCATCCGGACTATGCTGTTCGCAGCACACTGCGCCTCATCATAGGGTGTAACTCTCAGGAAGAGTTAGATGCTCTTGATATCCGTCCTGGAGGACGGTATTTGGTCTTTGGGTCAGATTACATTGACCGCGATTTGGAACTGCGTACAACATTGGCAGGAACGCGCCGATGCTCTGTGGAAGATATTGATTTGTCTAAAATATCCTATGATTTGACAGAGGCCGAAAAGAAAACAGCTTCGCCAGATTTTCTGCCAGTAGCAAAATATTCCTCTGGCGAACGAACGGCCCTTCTAGGGCAAAACATGGTTGATGCAATAGATTCCTGCACAATGACCGTTACGCATTGGCATGGTTTGTATCCCGAAACAGAGCTGGACTATGCATTTGACGGCTCTGAAACAGGTGTGTTGCTAAACGACCAATACCTTGATGCATACATGACCCCCTTGGAAACTGATCTGGATGTTTTCCTAAGCTCAAATGCAGGAATTGAATGGCGGAGCGCAGTCCAAGAATTGGATACGCAATATCATACTGTCAGTGTGATTGGTACAGATCTTCTGGAGAGCATGTATTGTTTCCATCAAAAGGACTCTTTCGTAACAGAAGGACGGAGCTTTGGGGCAGACGATTACAAAAATGGCTCTAATGTCTGTCTGATTTCTGAAACAACTGCCATTGCAAGCGGACTTGGTATAGGAGACTGCATTGATTTGTCGTTCTATTGGGGTCCAAACCCTCTTGACGATTTAACAGCTTCGGAATGGAAGGTACAGCCACAGCGTTTTTCCCAAAAGATTGGGGTCTCAGGTGATACGAAAACGTATCAGATTATAGGAATTTACCGACAGTCGGACTTATGGGATACCGCAGACTATCGCTTTCTTCCGAATACTGTCTTTGTCCCTAACGCTTCTCTGCCAGAAAACTGCTATAGTAGTCGAAATGGCGTTTTCTTTACATACGTTTTGCAGAACGGAAAGGTATCTGCGCTCCAAGCTGCACTGGAATCGCATGGATACCCGGCAAACATTCTGTTTTGCTTTGATAACGGGTACACCGAAATTGCTGAAACCTTGCATGGATTCTATAGCAGTGCGCAGCAGCTTCTTTTCGCTGCCTGCACAACAGCGGGCGCGGCTCTGTTCGTATTTCTTGCACTGTTTGTAAACCGTCAACGGCGGACGCTTGGACTGATGCTCTCGCTTGGTTCCGGCAAAAGGACCGCTGTGATGTTTAGCTGGGAGATAGCCGCATTACCTATCATCCTTGCGACAATAACTGGGATCATTGTTGGAATCCTTACAATGAATGCTACGACGCTAAGCCTGTTTTCCTCCGTTTCAGAAGTGCTTAATACAAGTTTGAGCGGTGCAGCCACGATTGGGTATAACGATATGATAACGGAAGTCGTATCAATGCCAATTGCGGTTATTGTGGCAGGTATCCTGCAACTGATTGTATATATTGTGGCGACTTACCTGCATTTGCAGCGGTTGGCGCAACGATCCCCGCTTGAGTTAGTGCGGAAAGGCTAAGCTTGAGTATTAACAAGAAAAGCAAACTTGATTGGTTATCAATTCCAATACTTCATTTAGAGAGCGCCCTGTCATGATTTTGTGCAGGGCGCTCTCTTATGAGAAAAATACCCTTGACAAATCTCTTCTCAGGGCAAGATAGTCGAGCTTTGCGCCGAACCCGGCGAGTTCGTATACGACACCTCGACGGAGCCTTCCATCTTCTCCGGCAAGCTCGGTGACGCTATTCTCGCCACATTCAAGAACATCGGCAAGCGCTTCACATTCGGCGGCGAAGCCCCGAAGGATCAGCGCGTATATTACTTCAATACCAAAGAGCTGATTGGTAACAAGTACGGTACGCCCTCCCCCGTCCCGTTCCGCGTGGTGGATCAGGGCGCCGGTATCGACATTGACATCTCCATCCGCTGCTTCGGCGAATACAGCTACCGCATCTCAAACCCGATACTTTTCTATACCAACGTCTGCGGCAACGTGTCGGACGCGTTCACACGTGACCGGCTCGACAGCCAGCTCAAGACCGAGCTTCTCACCGCGCTTCAGCCCGCGTTCGCCAAGATATCCGACATGGGTATCCGGTACAGCAGCCTGCCCGGCCATACATACGAGATGGCGGAAGCGCTCAACGACGTGCTGTCGAACAAGTGGCGCGACCTGCGCGGGCTTGAGATAGTCTCCTTCGGCGTGTCGAGCGTGAAGGCCAGCGAGGAAGACGAGCAGATGCTCAAGGAGATGCAGCAGGCGAAGGCGTACGTGAACCCCGGCATGGCGGCGGCAAACCTCGCGCGGGCGCAGGCGAACGCGATGCAGGACGCGGCGAAAAACACCGGCGGCGCAGCGGTCGGCTTCATGGGCATGAACATGGCGCAGAACGCCGGCGGCTTCAACCCGCAAAATCTCTATCAGATGGGCGCACAGCAGCTCCAGCAGACGCCGTCCGGCAGCACATGGAAATGCGCCTGCGGCGCAACGGCGACGGGCAAGTTCTGCCCTGAGTGCGGCGCAAAGAAGCCGGAGCCGGTGCAGTCCGGCAGCTGGCGCTGCGCATGCGGCGCGGTGAACACCGGCAAATTCTGCTCCGAGTGCGGCGCGAAGCGCCCCACGGCAGTTATCAGATACAAATGCAATAAATGCGGCTGGACTCCCGCCGATCCGGCGAATCCGCCGAAGTTCTGCCCCGAATGCGGCGACCCGTTCAACGACGGTGATAGTATCGGCTGAGTAATACGCCAAAAGGAGCTATGCCATGGCCACACAGGTAACAAATTATCAGTGCCCGGCCTGTACGGGGCCGCTGCACTATGTCGGCGAGAGCGGCATGCTCGAGTGCGACTACTGCGGCAGCAAGTACACCGCCGCCGAGATTGAGGCGCTGTACGCGGAGAAAGAGAAAGCCGCAGTCGAGGCAAAGCCCTCGGACTCTGGCTGGGGCGACGAGGTCGAAAACATGCGCGCCTACTCCTGCCCCTCCTGCGGTGCAGAACTTATCTGCGATGCGACGACCGCCGCGACGAGCTGCCCCTACTGCGGGAACCCGACTGTCGTGCCCGCGCAGTTCAGCGGCACGCTCAAGCCGGACTACATCATCCCCTTCAAGCTCGGCAAGGACGCGGCTATCGACGCGCTCAAGCGGCACTATAAGAAAAAGCCGCTCCTCCCGCGCGCCTTTTCTGAGCAGAATCACCTTGAAGAGGTTCAGGGCGTTTACGTCCCCTTCTGGCTGTACGACGGTGAGGGCGACGTGGACGCGGAATTTGAGGCGACCAGCTCATCGAGCTACCAGGAGGGAAAATTCCTCGTCACGGAGACTCGGCATTTCCACGTTGAGCGCAGCGGAAGCGTCAGCTTCGAGCGTGTTCCGGTGGACGCCTCGACGAAGATGCCAGACGAATACATGGACTCCATCGAGCCGTACGACTACGGAGAGCTGCGCCCCTTCTCGACCGCCTACCTCCCCGGCTATCTGGCCGACAGGTACGATGTCAGCGCCGAGGAGAGCGCAGGCCGCGCGGACGCGCGATGCCGCGAGAGCTGCATACAGGCAATCTCAAGCACCGTACTCGGCTACGACAGCTGCGTTCCCACCTCTGCCGATGTCCGGCTGCACAGCCGCCGCGTCAAATACGCGATGATGCCGGTCTGGATGCTGCACACGAAGTGGAACGGCAAGGACTATCTTTTCTCGATGAACGGCCAGACCGGCAAGCTGACCGGCGATCTGCCGGTGTCAATGGGCAGGTTCTGGGCGTGGTTCGCGGGCATCTTCGTGCCGCTCGCGGGCGTGATGATGCTGCTGTTTGTGTAAGGAGGAGAGGACATGAAAAAATTCTTATCTTCCGTCCTCGCCGTTCTGCTGCTCATAGTCTGCCTGTCAATTCCCGCGTTTGCGGACGCGCAGCTCAGCTATGTCACCGATGATGCCGGTATTTTATACGATTCCGACATTTCCGCGCTTGAGGAGCGCGCCGCCGCGGTTTCCGAGCAGTACGGCTGCGGCGTGTACATCGTCACGGTCGAGGACTTCACGGATTATTCCGACGCCTACTATGTGGACGATTTCGGAGAGGAGCTGTTTAGCAGCTACGACCTAGGCCTCGGAGACAGCAACTGCGGCATTCTTCTCATCCTCAGCATGGCAGAGCGCGATTACGGTCTGGTAGCACACGGCGATTTTGCGAACACCGCCTTCACCGACTACGGCAAGGACGCGCTCGCGGAATATTTTCTGGATGATTTCCGCAATGACGACTGGTATCAGGGCTTTGCCGACTACATAGACGGCTGCGCAGAATTCATGCGCCGCGCCGCCGACGGTCAGCCCGTGGACATCTGGGACGAAAGTCCGGACGACAGCGGCGACGACAGCGATTATGATTACGGCTACGACTATGACTACCGCCCCGGCTTCTTCTGGCGGCTGACGCACACGGTTCCCCCGTTCGGCTGGCTGATCATCCTCGGCATTCCGGCGCTCATCGCGCTGATCGTGTGCCTGTGCATGAAGCGCAGCATGAAAACCGCCGTGAGCAGCGGCAACGCGAACATGTACATCCGCCCTGACGGCGTCCGGCTCACGCGGCAGAACGATATCTACACGCACACCACCGTGACCCGCACGCAGAACGTGCCCGACGATGATCACAATAACAGCGGCGGCGGTGGAACCACCGTCAACTCCGGCGGTTTCTCAAGCTCGCACGGCAAGTTCTGAATCGCAAATAAACAGTTCAACCACCCGCCATGCTGCGGGTGGTTGATTTTTTCTTATTATCGCGGTCATTCGCCGAAGCGCTTTACCGCGGGCTGATCGGCATTATGCTCGGCAATGAGCTTCTCCATCCAGATCATATTGTACCAGCGGCCAAATTTATACGCGCAGGCGTGGAACTCGCCCACCATGGCATAGCCGAGGTGCGCGTGAAATTTCGCACTGTTTCGGGTGAGGTATTCGTCCTCCTGCACGGGATAGGCTATGCAGGCGTACAAATTCGTTATGCCCATCCGGCGCAGTTCATCCTCCAGCGCCGTGTATATCCGCCCGCCAAGGCCGCAGTGCTCCGCCGCGTGGTCGATATACACCGACATCTCGCACGCCCAGTCGTAGGCGGCGCGCTCCTTGAACACGCCCGCGTAGGCATAGCCCTGTATTACCCCGTTCCGTTCTATCACGAGGTAGGGATAGCGTTCGAGCGTGTGATCGATGCGGCTCCTGAACTCATCAACGGTCGGGACGGTATACTCAAATGTTATCGCCGTACTCTCAACATAGTACGCGTATATCCCCAGCAGGCGCGCCGCGTCCTCGGGGCGGGCGGTGCGGATGGCAATGTTCTCAGTGTCCATATCAGTTCTGATAAAATATCCTTTCCTTTTTCAGCAGCGCATAGCGCGAAAGCTCGCTTCCGTCCAGATTCTCACGGTGCATATCGACCGCGCATATCTGGTGATTGTCATAGGTGGTGTAATAGTATATCCCGCGGCTGGCGTTGCAGCACGAGGTATATATGGTTATCTCATACTTGCCGTCCGCGACCTCGCAGCAGCCGCGCTGCTGATCGACGGAGCCGAGAATGTGGAAAAACTGGCTGACGCTCTCCTCCTCGGAGTCGCCGGACTTTGAATTCATCTTCGTATACGCAACTCGAACAAAGCGCGACTGCGAGGACAGATCGCCGGGCAGCCCCAGCGCACCCATGCCGCGGCTGTAGGTCTCAAGCGGGATGCCCCAGCGGTTCTCCGGCTGCTTCGGACTGAGGCTCATATAATTGCTCAGCGCGAGCATCTGCCGGTCAAACGGCGGGTTGTTCGTCAGTACGCCGACGGGGTTATCATAAATTTTCAGCCCGCCGCTCATGGACTCCACCGTTATGGCCTCGTCGCGGTCGGCAATTATCCAGTGCAGCTGCGCGGGCGGAAGCTGGGGGCTGTACGCCTCGTCCGTCAGGTTGATGCGCGAGAGCAGCCCGCGCGCCTCGCGCACTGTGGCGCAGCGGCTGAGTATCCACGGGATGAACTCGAACTGCGCGACGTTGTCGAAGCCCTGCACAGGCTTGAAATAGTGCGCGTTGCCGACGAAGTTCAGCCCCGCCATGCCGAGTCCCTTCTCGTTTATTCCATCATAGAACAGCGGGTCGCTGCCGGCGACGTAGGCCATACCGATGATCGCGTAGTGCCGGTCGAGCGCGTCGCAGTGGCGGAAGCGCAGCGGATATTCGCGCGGCAGGACAACGATCTCGTCCCCGTACGAGAATTCATAATCCAGCGTACGGCCGAAATAAAAATCCTTTGTTTTATAGCTTGCAGCTGTGCACATGCTTATTTCTCCTGAAGTTTTTTATAATAATCACCCGTTCCATAAGGAACGGCCAAGGAACGGATATTATCGAAAAAAGTCTCTTTTGTCCTGTGACAAAAGAGACTTTTTTCTTGGCAGCGGGAGAAGGATTCGAACCCTCACATACGGAGTCAGAGTCCGCTGTGCTACCTTTACACAATCCCGCTAAACGCAAGAGCTATTATAACCGAAATATCCGATTTGTCAAGCATAAATTGCGCTTTTCTTCAATTTTTCTTCAAAGCCGCCGCGGCAGTCACATGACCTGCTACGGTCAGAGTCAGGAACAGGGAATATATCCGGTGCCATCGCATTTTCTTCTGTGCATCCTTGGTCATGTGGCAGGCTGCGATCAGAACCGTGCTTATCACAAACGCGGCAAGGCCGGTCAAAGCGGCAATCGGGTTTTTACGCGCCTCACGCAGACCGCTTATCATATGCGCAACGGCGGCCACGAAGAACAAACTGCTTGCGGCTTCGTGCAGCTTCATGAAGAATGCGTTCAGTTTATGCATGCCGAGCTTGCGAAGCGGATACTTTACCAACAGCGCAAGCAGACTTATAAGGGCTGCGATACCGGCAGCCACACCGAAAACAGACATAATTCTCGACTCCTTACAAAAATTCAATTCCCAAGAGCCGCCTGCTCGTAATAGTAGTTCACCAGAAGGTCAACGCAGGCGCCATAGCTTTTCAACCCCATGGTCTGGTCGTAGCTGTGCAGGAAACCCTCATACACGGTGTTCGACACCTTCTGCACCGGCGTCTCAAACTGCGCCCAATATTCCCGATTCGCGTCAAAATCGCGCCGAACGTCCTCATTGAGTGTGAGATAAATACTCTTCCACGCGTCATAGTCCGCCGAATACAGGGCGTTTCCAAGATGCGTATAGGCCAGCACGCAGGCCGAGTAGCAGTACTCCGCGTCGCCATACTCAAGGCTTGCGAGCACCGCGGCGAAGTTTGCCTCCTGCTCCTTCGCAACGCCGCGCTGATGCGCCAGCTCGTGCGCCACGGTCGAGGCGAACAGCGCGGGCGGGAAGTCGGTATTGACATTCGCCTCCGCCGTAAACGGGAAGAAAAAGCCCGTAAAATCAGTATAACTCATAACGCGCGAGAAATGCACGCCCTTTGCCCGAACGGCGGGGCCGCTGAGGCAGGGCAGAGTCTCCTCAACGTTGGCATACACCTCGTTCGAGCGGCGGAGTATTGCATCGCGGTCGGCAACATAGTTCCCGTCCGCGTCGCGCGGCACCTGCGAGGAGTATTCGTTCACGAGCGCGGCAAAATATTCCGTCACGGTCTCGAGCTGTTCCACGCTGATATTATCGTTTTTCAGGCCGCTGCGTGTCATAAAATCGTCGCCGTAATAATATACTCCCCAGAGCATGCAGAAGCCCGCATACACCGCAAGCCCCGCCGCAAGCAGATTTATCACCGCCGCGTACAGCCTCTTCAGCCGCCCGCCGCAGCGTATCAGCTTGATGATCGTATATATTATGTAAATCAAAACCGCGATCACAGCCAGCCCGATAAGCATCTCCGCGACGGAAAGGGGCAGATGATCGTTCAGCACCGCGAGCGCGCGGTGTACAGGCCGCACAAGGCGCTCCGACGCCCAAACCATCAGCGCGTGGTCATCCCGCGTCAGCAGGTGCAGCAGAATCAGCGCCGCGCTGACGGCAGCAATTATATGTCCGGCAGGGCTGAGCCTGTACAGCGTGCTCAGCGGCGGACGTTTTTTATCGGCAGTCTTATTCATGCGTTTATAATACTACACCGCGCAGGCGCGGGCAACAGTAAAATTTTGAATTTACCGTGAACCCTTCTTGACTTCGCGCGCGGAGCGTGGTATTATACCGAGCTAATGGCACAAGCAAAAAAGTTGCGTGTGGCAAACTTAATACACTGAGCAGGCGGCGGACAGCCAGTCCGCGGAAGCCGGGTCGTCGAAGAGCGGCAGCAGGATCTGCATCAGCAGTCTTTGCGGGACAACAATATGCCCTGGGAGACTGCTTTTTTTGCGCGTACTCCCCCGGTCAGCACCAAAAACACTGAAGGGAGCAATTTCAATGAACGAAACCAAAATCATCAACCGCCTGTCCACCGTCGGCATTGCGGGCAATATCGCACTTGTCGTATTCAAGCTGTACGCCGGTATCGCGGGGCACTCCGGAGCCATGGTGTCCGACGCCGTGCATTCCCTGTCGGACGTGTTCGCAACGCTCGTGGCCTACATAGGCGTGCGCATCTCGAAAAAAGCGCCGGATCAGGATCACCCCTACGGGCACGACAGGCTCGAATGCGTCGCGTCGATGATACTCGGCATGATACTGCTGGCGACTGGCTTCGGCATCGGTCTCAACGGCGTGAAGCAGATAGCCGCCGGTCACTACGAGCAGCTCGCCGTGCCGTCGGCGATAGCGCTTGCGGCGGCGGTCGTGTCGATAGTCTCGAAGGAGGTCATGTTCTGGTACACTCGGTACTACGCGAAGAAGCTGAACTCCTCCGCGTTCATGGCCGACGCATGGCATCACCGCTCCGACGCGCTCTCATCCGTCGGCTCGCTCATCGGCATCGGCGGCGCGATGCTCGGCGTTCCGGTCATGGAGCCTATCGCCTGCGTGGCGATATGCCTGTGCATCCTCAAGGTGGCGTACGACATTCTCAAGGACTCCATCGACAAGATGCTCG
>OGYM01001478.1_pt1 | contig 17030 bp, 12 predicted proteins | sample 1576491 | NCBI WGS metagenome assembly OGYM01 (sample SAMEA3541515, study PRJEB24748) | human gut metagenome | biome: human gut; feature: human-associated habitat; material: faeces | place: China | collected 2012 | reverse complement strand
TCTGATTTCCTGAGAGTTATCAGAGAAAATCAGTATTACGTAGATAAGACCGGAGAAAAAGCGCCCGTTGCGGCGGCGAAGAAGTTGACGGCGGGCGAACTCGGCGAAGGGTTCGTGCGAAGCGCTGAAACACGAAGCGCCGGAAGCCGGCCCGGCCCAAATTCACCCCGGAAGCACCTCGGAAGCCCGCACCGCACGCGGCGCAGAGACATCGGTAACAAACCGCCGGGGGCGGAATGCCCGGAAAGACGCCATGCCGGATTCGTCGCCACCCACCCGGCCATAACGCGTTTTTCGCACGGAGGTTGAAAATTTAACGCCCGCCGGGAGCGATATTGCCGCTATTTTTATAAATTTGCGGTTTGTAATACGAATACTCAAAAATCAACAGATAGTATGCTTACGCTAAAGCAAATCCGCGATGACAAAGAGGCTGCGATCCGCAAACTGGCCAAAAAGGGCGTGGACGCCGCACCCGTCATCGAAAAGATCGAAACGCTGGACGACCGCCGCAAGGCCATTCAGGTAGAATTGGACAATACGCTGGCCGCGCAGAACAAAGCCGCCAAGGAGATCGGCGCGCTGATGGGGCAGGGCCGCCGCGAAGAGGCCGAGGAGCGCAAACGCTTCGTCGCCGACCTCAAGGAGAAATCGAACCGCCTGCAGGCCGAATCGCGCGAAGTGCAGGAGGAGCTGCAGGCCGCGATCGTCACGCTGCCCAACTTCCCCGCCGAGATCGTCCCGGAGGGCAAAACCGCAGAGGACAACCTCGTCGTAAAACTCGTCGAAAGCTACACCGAACTGCCCGAAAACCCGCTGCCCCACTGGGAGCTGGCCCGCAAATACGACATCATCGACTTCGATCTGGGCGTAAAACTCACGGGTGCCGGATTCCCCGTCTACAAGGGCAAGGGCGCACGCCTGCAACGGGCGCTGATCAACTACTTCCTCGACTGCAACACCAAAGCCGGCTATCTCGAAGTCGAGCCGCCGATCATGGTCAACGAGGCTTCGGGCTTCGGTACGGGACAGCTTCCCGACAAGGAGGGGCAGATGTACCACGCCACGGTCGATAACTTCTACCTGATCCCCACGGCCGAAGTTCCCGTCACGAACATCTACCGCGACGTGATCCTCGACGAAAAGGATTTCCCCGTAAAAATGACCGCCTACACCCCCTGCTTCCGCCGCGAAGCCGGCTCCTACGGCAAGGACGTGCGCGGCCTGAACCGCCTGCACCAGTTCGACAAGGTCGAGATCGTGCAGCTGAGCCTGCCCCAGAACTCCTACGAAGCGCTGGACGGCATGGTGGCGCATGTCGAGTCGATCGTCAAGTCGCTCGGCCTGCCCTACCGCATCCTGCGTCTGTGCGGCGGCGACATGTCGTTCACCTCGGCGCTCACCTACGACTTCGAGGTTTACTCCGAAGCGCAGAAACGCTGGCTGGAGGTTTCCTCCGTCTCGAACTTCGAATCGTTCCAAGCCAACCGTCTCAAGCTCCGCTATAAGGACGCCGACAAGAAAACCCAGCTGGCGCATACGCTCAACGGCTCGTCGCTGGCCCTGCCGCGCATCGTCGCCGCCCTGCTCGAAAACTTCCAGACCCCCGAAGGCATCCGCATTCCCGAAGCGCTGATTCCCTATACGGGTTTTGATATTATCAAATAAGTTTCTATATTTGTCATTACATACACACATTAACAAATAAATTTTTCAAAAATGGCTTACAAAATCACCGACTCCTGCGTTGCCTGCGGTACCTGCATCGGCGAATGTCCGGTAGAGGCTATCTCGGCTGGCGATATCTATGTAATCGACCCCAACACCTGCATCGACTGCGGCACCTGCGCAGGCGTTTGCCCCAGCGAGGCGATCATTCCGGAATAACGCGCGGTTATAACATGGAAAAACATGCCCGAAGCATAATGCTTCGGGCATGTTTTTTAGGCGTTAGCGTGAGACGGTTATTCAATCATTTTTATCGGCCCTTCGGAGCGACAATTATCGGTTAATCTGGGTCTTTAACAATTAGTTCGGCTGCATGTTTATAACAAGTCTTTAAATAGCAAGTGTCGCCCGGAATGGTTATTTCCCAATAACTTCCGGGATCCTGAGGAGGATTTCCAGTATAAAAAATATCATTGACAGGATAAGATGTAACAGCAAAGCCAACCATTCCCCAAGTACCAGCGTCCCTACGCACCTCTCCCTCTTCACCAACAACGGTATCTATTTCAAGATTTTGCAACAAATCTGCTATTGAAACCATTTTATACTTAAAATAAGTCCTAAAAGGCAAAGAGGTATATTCTGCATGTTGAGAATCACATAAATAAATATAACTTCTGAATTGCAAACTTCCCGATGTAACGCGCAATCCAAACTTCATCTCTGGCCTGAAAAATACCTTTACATGATAAGACGGACTGAACTTAATGATAGGTGATTCCGCAGGATTATCCCACCCTACTCCCGGCGCGATCCGATAATCTCCCGGCTGGTCGAAGCGAATCCGATAATTCCCGGCTCCGTCGTTACTCAGAATCGTATATTTCGGGTCGTTGAATACAGATTCCGTTATTTTCAGAATTGGATCGGGATAATCGGGATTTGTAAAACTCAATTTAAAACTATATTCTCCCCCAAGCACCACGGCACTCGGACCGTCAATTTTTTCCGTAAATGATACAACCCGGCAAATCAGTTCAGCTTCACGCATCAGCACGGGATGCAGTCCCGGCCCCGTAAAACGCTCAGCCAATTGCAATTCCGCTCTGACAACGTAAACTCCCGGAGCTTTGAAACGGATAGTTGCCCGATCGTCTGTCCGAGAAACTATTTTAACCGCATCGTCATTTCCCTCTATCGCGCGGACTGTTATCTCACCCTCCATAAGATCCAAATACTGTTTGTCATATACAGCCTGAAAGTTGTAATCTCGGTTCTGCGCATAATATTCATTGCCGGGACCTGCTACGGCAGGATCAACAGTCAGACTAATCTCAAACCTACTTGCACGCGTCTGGCCATCAGGTATCACCTCCTCTGATTCGAGGATTTCCTGCGAGCAGGAACCCGCACACATTACCGCCAATGCACCGAATAGCGGCAGTACGAAATTGGGGAATAAGTAGGATTTTTTCATAGCTTAAATTATTTAAGTGGGTGAATAATAAAAAGCCGCTGGAAAACATCTGAATTATTCAAATATACAATAAATCAGGCACATTATTTCATTTTCAGAGAAAAATTTTCACAAACCGATCTCCATATTTCCGAAATACGTATATATTGGAATAAAAAAACTGCGGTCCAAATTGGACCGCAGTTCGATTATCGGAATCTCTGAACCTCGAAATGGCGTCAGGATTCCTCTTTTTGAGAAAGAGCTACTTTTTGATAAAATGCTTTTTCAGCCCCAAAGGCTTCTCGATATTTTCAACATTACCGATAGTAGCTTCGTAAGTAGCCGCAGGTTTCTTCTCAAACGAGAGTGAATTGCTTACGGTCATCTCTACGTCTACAATATTCTGCATATCAACAACCGAAGCAAGCCGTTTCGGAGCATTAGCAGCATTTGCCCAAGGTGTCCGCATCTGAGCACTTTGCGCTGTAGCATTAACATAATTCATTGCACCCGTATACGATCCTTTAAATGTCGTATTAGTAGATTGGTCTAACAAATCAATCGTAAACGTGTAATTATCACCAGACTTTGCAACAACAACTGTTCCCGATGTCAGCATATTTTTAGCAGACTTCTCTGTAATATACCAAGTTCCATAAGGTGAAGATCCACTAACATAACCCGGCACGCAAGAGAATGCGATAAAATTAGCTTTACTGCGATTAGGCATGACAGTATAAGTTCCCGGAGTAATTTCTGTCGTCACAGCTTTAGCCGTATTCAACTCCATCATCAAAACATCCCCCGTACCGTTGAATGTGCTAAGATCAACTGTTGCATCTGCCAAATAAATCGTCCAGTTTGCATAATCATTTTCTGGAATACCATATGCATCGCCCCAATACTGCATTTCGCCCTGAGCAAGATTTTTCAATTCTACCGTAGTTGCTTCCCCGGCAGCATCGGTAGCTCCCGTAGCGGATTTGATCGTCGAATTTCCGGCGGCATCGGTAACTTTAATAATCGCCGTATATTCTGTTGCAGGAGAAGCTCCACCCCATGTATAGTTCAGGCCGGCACCATTTATTCCGATTATGTATTCATCTTCAATTGCTTCACCGTTCTGTTCATTATTGATGATCTGTTCAATCGTCATTCCCTTACCGATTGCATCATCAATGGTCGCTTTGGTCCACAATCCAGCTTTAGCCGAGACCACCCCGGACGACTTAATCAAACATGTAATTTTCGTCGTGGGGTCTGCTCCGGTATGGTCACCAGCCTTCATCGTTAAAGTCAGTTCCGGACCGTCGCCCCCACCTTGGGCTGTTTCAGTCGTAACCGCAGCATGCTCAATCGTCGATTTACCGTTAGCATCCGTTACTTTTACTATCATTGTCCATGACTCTCCCGGATTACATTTGTCATAGTTCAGAGCAATACCGCCCTCACTCTTCGTTTTTTCAATCCAATCAGCACTAAAGACATTCGATCCATCTTTATTGGGAGAAGCCAACGATTCATAAGTCTGACCCTCACCAAGCAACTTCTCAACAGCGGCCGTCGTAGAGAGCCAATAGGAAGCCGAGACCGCTGTCGAGCACTGAACAATAGCCGTAATATTCGTGGTCTTATTAGCGCCTTTTGAATCACCGGCTTTCATCGTCAAATGGACTTCCGGACCATCTTCTCCGCCCTGAGCAGCAGCAGTCGATTCCGCAGCAGTTTTAAGCACCGAGTTTCCATCGGCATCCTTGACCTTGGCGATTACCGTATACGAAGTTCCGGGAGTAAGTCTGCCCCAAACCCAATTTTCGCCGACAGTTCCTTCTTCACTGTTCAACTCGATTAATTCAGCAGCAGTAAATACATATCCAATCTCATCATCATCGATAATATCATCATATGAACCTCCTTTAGCAATAACAGCGTCAATAGCGGCGGTAGTGGCAAGAAGATACTTACCAGAAGCAGCGGGTCTGCCAGAAGCCTTGAAATTTACAGACATCTGCGTATCAGTACCCTCTCCATTATAACCGGGAGTCATTGTAATAGACAACTCCAAAGCAGCCTCCGGAGCATCGTCCGTCTTGAACGCCTCTTTCACCAGATCGGAGGTGAAGCGGCCGTCCGTCAGCATGCCGAGCGCAACGGCGTAGTAGTCGGTGCCGGCCGTCAGATCGGTGATTTTCTGCGGTGCGCTTCCCTTGACGAGGGCCGTTGCGAGATACTCGCTGAGCGGCAGCACCTTCTTATCCGCAATAGCTTTCAGATTGTCGAGAATATGCTGGGCATAGGCCGCGTCGGACTCGAACGTGTCGAACTCGGCCTTCTTTACAGCCGCATAATAGTAGGTAGCTTGGTCGTTGCTGGGAGTTACCGTTACGGTAGCTTCGGTCTGGGCTACATCCGAAACAGCGACACTAAACGAATAAGAGGGGGGGGGTCCGACTTTGTCGTCGTCGTCATTACAGCCTGAGGTGACAAACAGAAGAGTCACGGCTGCCAATAACATGCGCAAGTAAGATTTGAGCGTCATAGGCTTAAAATTAAATTAATAAAATTGACAAGATATAACAATTCGTCCGGCAAGGAACGCTAAAAATTATATTACGTTAGCAAATATAAGTATTTATATTCGTAATTGTATCATTCAGATACAAGAAAAACGGAACGCCGGATCGGGTTTCTCAGGCCGTTTGATTACAATATTGAGAAATTCCGGGACATTTGATTACAAAATCCAATCATCGACGGCAATATTCAGTAATATTTCCGAAGGAAAAAATATTTTTCAGATTTTTTCAAAAAATTTATTTTCGACGCATGCGCTTCACTCCGCATAGAGCAGATACGGCTGCCGCTGGCGGCGGAAACGGCGCAGGTCCTCCTGCCAGCACGCGCGGATTTCCGCTTCCGAAGCCCCGGAGAGAATCATCTCGCGGACATAGCCCACGCCGATGAGTTTTTCGAACATCGGAGTGAAGAACCGTTCGCCCAAGCCCAGATTGCGATAAGCCTCGATCACGTAGCGCAGCGTCAGTCCCACCTGCCGCGCCTCGTCGAGCGGCATTCGGCTCAGGTCGGCGCCGTGGCAGAGCCGTCCCTCCAGCGGCGGATGCTTGGCCCCTGCCGTCGGCCGTGGCGTAAACGAGAATCCATACCCCTTCATATCGGGATGGCCGTAGATTTCGAATGGCTTGTCTGTTCCGCGCCCAAGACTGACGACCGTCCCTTCGAAAAGGCAGAGCGACGGATAGAGGTAGACGGCACGCTGCGTCGGCAGATTGGGCGACGGCGCGACCGGAAGCCTGTAAGGTGTCGCATGGGTGTAATTGCGGCAGCAGACCACATCCAGCCTGCATTTCCGGCTCCACCCCTCGCCGACGGCCATCCGGGCGATCTCGCCCATCGTAAGCCCGTGCAGCACGGGAATCGGCAAGGCTCCGACGCCCGACTTGTACTTCATGTCGAGCACCGGCCCGTCGATCAGATGCCCGTTGGGATTGGGCCGGTCGAGCACGACGACCGTACGGCCGAATTCGGCACAGGCATCCATCATGCGGAGCATCGTTATATAATAGGTGTAGAACCGCAGTCCGACGTCCTGCATATCGACCACCAGCACGTCGAACGACTGCATCGCCTCGTCCGAGGGGCGTTTGGTATTGCCGTCGTAGAGCGACCGAATCGGGATTCCCGTCCGCCCGTCCACCGAGTTTCCGACATGCTCGCCCGCATCGGCCGTTCCCCGGAATCCGTGTTCGGGCGAAAAGATCCCCGTCACATTAAATCCGCGGCCGTGCAGCAGATCGACCAGATGGATCGTCCCGTCGGCGGAAGCCCCCGGCAAACGAGCCGGCCGACTCCCGGCCCTGTCCAGCAAAGCCGCCGCTTCGCCTGCGGATACTCCCGGCAGTCGTTCCGCCTCTGCCGCGTATTTCCCCTGCGCCGGTTCGCAGAAACGCGCGACGGCGGTATGGTTCGCCAGCACGGCCACGCGCAGGCCCTTCAGTTTCGGGAAGTAGGCCGCAGTATCGGTCATGCCGACCAGCACCGGAGCATGCGGAAGCGGTGCGCTGCAGACCGATACGGGCTGCGCCCCCTGTGCCGCAGCGCGCGGCGCGACGGCCAAGGCCGCAAGCGTCAGGAAAACGAGTAGTCTCTTCATGGAACAAAGATAGCGATCTTTTCGTACGGCGAAACCCCGGATCAGGCTTCTGCGCCGTACTCCATCAGGTAAGCCTTGATGAATTCGTCCAGCCCCCCGTCCATGACGGCTTCGACAGCCGAGGTCTGCACGCCCGTCCGGTGGTCCTTGACACGGCGGTCGTCGAAGACGTAGGAACGGATCTGCGAACCCCATTCGATCTTCTTTTTCGACGCCTCCAAAGCCTGCTGCGTGGCCATGCGTTTGTCCAGCTCGCGCTGGTAGAGCTTCGATTTGAGGATGCGCATGGCGTTCTCGCGGTTCATCAGCTGCGAGCGGGTCTCCATGTTCTCGATCAGGAACTCCACCGCTTCGCCCGTATCGGCGTCTTTGCCGTGATAACGCAGGCGCACGGCGGTTTCGACCTTATTGACGTTCTGACCGCCCGCACCGCTGGCGCGGAACGTGTCCCACTCGATGTCCGAGGGATTCACCGTCACCTCGATCGTATCGTCCACGGCGGGCGACACGAAAACCGACGCGAAAGTCGTCTGCCGCTTGTTGTTGGCGTTGAAGGGCGAAAGGCGCACCATGCGGTGCACGCCGTTCTCGCTCTTGAGGTAACCGTACGCATACTCGCCTTCGAACTCCAGCGTGCAGGACTTCACCCCCACCTCGTCGCCGGCCTGATAGTCGAGCACCTTGACCTTGTAGCCGTGCGCCTCGCCCCAGCGGGTATACATGCGCAGCAGCATCGACGCCCAGTCGAGCGCTTCGGTGCCGCCGGCCCCGGCGTTGATGTCGAGAATCGCCCCCAGCTTGTCCTCGTCGCGGCGCAGCATGTTGCGCATTTCGAGTTTCTCGATGCGCTCCAGCGTCTGCGCATAATGGGCGTCCATCTCCTGCTCGCTCACCACGCCCTCCTTCACGAATTCGGGCATCAGCGCAAGATCCTCGACGTCCTTCGCAACGGCGTCGTAATCGTCCACCCACGCCTTGATGGCCGCCACGCGGCGCAACTGTTCGCGCGCCTGATCCGGGTTGTCCCAGAAATCCGGCACTTGGGTCTTCTCCTCTTCGTTGAGCAGGTCGATGCGCTTCTGTTCGATGTTCAGACAGCGCTCCAGCGCTCCGCTGCGCTGTTCCAAATCCTTTATCTGATCTGCAAGTATCATAGGCAATCAATTAGCAAAAAAATGCGGCCGCTCAGGGCTTCACGCCCAGTTTGCGTTCCACGAATTCCAGCACGAAACCGGTCGTGCCGTCGATTCCCAGCACCGACGAATCGATGCAGAGATCATAGGTCTCGGCCATTCCCCACGTGCCGCTGCTGTAATAATTGTAGTAGGCCGCGCGCCGGGCGTCGGTGCGGTCCATCAGGCTCTCCGCCTCTCCGGGCGCGATGCCGTGCAGGCGGCAGAGCCGCTCGATACGTTCGGCACGGCCCGCCGCGATGAAAATATTCACGGTGCGTGGATGATCGCGCAGGATATAGTCGGCGCAGCGACCCACAAAAACGCACGATTCGCGCGAAGCAAGGTCGCGGATCACGTCGCTCTGGATTTTGAACAGCGCGTCGCTGCTCAGCACGTTGTTCCCCGAATATTCGCTTCCGACGAACGGCGAACGCAGATAGCCGATGAAGGTCGCGAACAGGTTGCGCGACTCCTTTTCGTCGGCTTTCTCGAAAATTTCGGGGCAGATGCCGCTCTGCTCGGCGGCCAGATTGATCAGCTGCTTGTCGTAAACGCCGATTCCGAGTCTCGCCGCCACGGCCTCGCCGACGGCCTTGCCGCCGCTTCCGAGCTGCCGCCCGATATTGATGACGAATTTATCTTTCATAGTCGCGGATTATTCGGGGTTGTTCGTTGCCGGGGCCGCATCCATCTTGGCCCGGAATTTACGCAGCTGGTAGGCCAGCATGCAGAAGGCTACGACCGACGCCAGCAGGTCCGAAAGCGGCATCGAGCACCACACGCCCCAGCTGCCGTCCCAACGGGTATAGACGTCGAAGATGTGCGGCAGGAAGATCAGCCCCGGCATCAGGAAAAGCAGCTGGCGCGAAAGCGACAGGAAAATCGCCTTGCCGGCCATGCCGATGCTCATGAAGAAGTTGGTGGCTACCATCTGGAACCCGATGATCGGGAAGCAGATGAAGACGATGCGCATGCCCTCGACCGACAGCCGGATCAGTTCGGGATCGTTCGTGAAGGCCGACACCGCCAGCCGCGGGACCAGCTCGCCCATCAGGAATCCGGCCATCGTGACGCACGTGGCGCCGATGATCGTCAGCTTCAGCACGCGCAGCACGCGCTCGTACTGCCGGGCGCCGAAATTATACCCCGCGATGGGCTGCATGCCCTGATTGATGCCCATGACGATCATCACGAAGAAGAACGCCAGCCGGTTCACGATGCCGTAGGCGCCGATCATCAGGTCGCCGCCGTATTGTTTCAGCCCCTTGTTGATCAGGATCACGATGAAACAGGCCGCGAGGTTCATCAGGAAGGGCGACATGCCGATGGCCAGTATGTCGCGCACGATCTTGCGGCGCAGGCGGTAGATGCCGGGCCTGAAATGGAGCAGTTCGCTCTTATCCGAAAGGATATGGAACTGCCAGACGAGCGCGATGACCTGCGCCAGTATCGTGGCGACGGCCGCGCCGCGGATGCCCCACCCGAAACCGTAAATGAACAGCGGGTCGAGCGCGGCGTTGATCACCACCGTATAGATCGTGGCGTACATCGACTTGCGCGGGTGGCCCGAAGCCCTCAGCACGGAGTTCAGTCCCAGATACATATGCGTGATGACGTTACCCAAGAGGATAATCGTCATGTAGTCGCGCGCATAGCCTATCGTCGCGTCGCTGGCTCCGAAGAAATAGAGGATCGGGTCGAGAAACAACAGCGTCACCAGTCCGAACGAAAGACCGATTATCAGATTCAGCACCACCACGTTGCCCAGAATGTTCTGGGCCGTTTCATAGTCGCGCTGGCCCAGACGCATCGACACCAGCGTCGCGGCGCCCACGCCCACCAGCGAACCGAACGCCGCGGCGAGGTTCATCAGCGGGAAGGTCAGCGCAAGGCCCGAGATGGCCAGCGGCCCGACCCCGTGGCCGATGAAGATGCTGTCGACCATGTTGTAGAGCGAAGCGGCCGTCATGGCGATGACCGCCGGCACGGCATATTGTACGAGCAGTTTGCGGATACGCTCCGTTCCGAGTTCCGCAGCCGCTCCCTTTATTGTTGCAGACATAATTTCCTGTTCATATTTCTGTAGGGTGCCGATTTCCCGGAATCGTCCCGGACATGCGGCCCGGCACCGGCCGGACACAACCTGACAACTCCCCGGACACTGCCGGGGCGGCAAAAACCGTGCACCGCACTCCGGCGTCCGTTCCGGCGGGCGGCGCCCGAAAATCGGGAGACAGCTATTCCAGCTCCCAGTCGCTGCCGTCCTTGCGGTCCTTGACGCGGATTCCGGCGGCGGCCAGCCCGTCGCGGATACGGTCGGAAGCGGCCCAATCCTTCGCGGCGCGGGCCTTCAGACGTTCATCGAGCAGCATCTCGACCAGCGGCGTCACGTAGTCGCGGCCCGAAGCCGAGCCGGCGGCCTTCTCGTCACGCAGGCCGAGGATGTCGAACGCATAGCGGCGAACGGTCGTCTTCAGCGTTTCGAGGTCGGCGGCCGTGATGGTCTGCCGGCCCTCCGCAAGCTGGTTGATGACGCGCACCCAGTCGAACAGCGCCGAAATGACCATCGGCGAATTCAGGTCGTCGTCCATCGCCGCACGGCACCGCTCCTCCAGTTCGGCCGGATCGACCGTCGAGACGTCGGCGGGCTTGATCCTGCCGAGCGCCTCGACGCCCTTCATCAGGCGGTCGAGTCCCTTCTCGGCGGCCTGCAGCGCCTCGTTCGAGAAGTCGAGCGTCGAGCGGTACTGCGCCTGCAGCACGAAGAAACGGATCGTCATCGGCGAATAGGCCTGCGCCAGCAGTTTGTGGCTGCCGGTGAAAAGCTCTTCGAGGGTGATGAAGTTGCCCAGCGACTTGCCCATCTTCTGGCCGTTGATCGTAATCATGTTGTTGTGCACCCAGTAGCGGGCCGAATCGTGGCCCAGCGCCGCCGTGGACTGCGCGATCTCGCATTCGTGGTGCGGAAACATCAGGTCCATGCCGCCGCCGTGGATGTCGAAACGCTCGCCCAGATAGCGGGTGCTCATGGCCGAGCACTCCATATGCCAGCCGGGGAATCCCTCGCTCCACGGCGAAGGCCAGCGCATGATATGTTCGGGCGACGCCTTCTTCCACAACGCGAAGTCGTACGAATGGCGCTTGTCGCTCTGACCGTCCAGCTCGCGGGTGTTGGCGACGATATCGTCGAGATTGCGGCCCGAAAGCCGACCGTAATTGTATTTCCGGTTGTACTTCTCCACGTCGAAGTAGACCGAGCCGTTCGACTCGTAGGCGAACCCGTCGGCCAGAATCTTCTTCACGAACTCGATCTGCTCGATGATATGTCCCGATGCATAGGGTTCGATCGAAGGCGTCTCGACGTTCAGGGCCTCCATCGCACGGTGGTAACGCTCCGTGTAGTAGTGGGCCACCTCCATCGGCTCCAGCTGTTCGAGCCGGGCCTTCTTGGCGATCTTGTCCTCTCCCTCGTCGGCGTCGTGCTCCAGATGTCCCACGTCCGTGATGTTGCGCACGTAACGCACCTTGTAGCCGCAGGCCTTGAGGTAGCGGAACAGCAGGTCGAACGTCACGGCCGGACGGGCGTGGCCCAGATGCGGGTCGCCGTAGACCGTGGGGCCGCAGACATACATGCCCACGCGGCCGGGAGTCAAAGGCTCGAACTCCTCCTTGCGGCGGGTGAGCGTATTGTAAAGTACGAGTTTCGATTCCATAATTATCCGAAAAATTTACCGCAAAAATAAGAAATTTAATCGACATGCGCCAGAATCGCGGAATTAATCGTACCTTTGCGGCGACAATAATAGCACGCGCCGGTCTGACGCCACCCGTTTTTCCCTACCGTATATTATGCGACAATACGAATTATCCGGCTCCCAGAACCGGAATAAAACCGATATGCAATGACATTCAAGGAACTGAACCTCATAGAACCCATCATGCACGCCGTAGCCGAGAAGGGCTACGTCACCCCCACGCCCATTCAGGAGCAGGCCATTCCGCCCGCACTCGAAGGACGCGACCTGATGGGCTGCGCCCAGACAGGAACGGGCAAGACGGCGGCCTTCACGCTGCCGATCCTGCAGCTGCTCTCGGCCCGGCCCCGCACCAAAGGACGCCGCCCCATCAAGGCGCTGGTGCTCACACCCACGCGCGAACTGGCGATCCAGATCGACGAGTGCTGCCGCGACTACGCCCGCTACACCGACCTGCGCCACTGCGTGATCTTCGGCGGCGTCAACCAGCGTCCGCAGGTGGACGCCCTGCAGCGCGGCATCGACCTGCTGGTCGCCACGCCGGGCCGCCTGCTCGACCTGATCGGACAGGGATACGTCTCGCTCTCCGACATCCGCTTCTTCGTGCTCGACGAAGCCGACCGGATGCTCGACATGGGTTTCATCCACGACATCAAACGGATACTTCCGCTGCTGCCCAAAGAGCGGCAGACGCTCTTCTTTTCGGCGACGATGCCCTCGGACATCGTCACGCTGGCCAATTCGATGCTCCACGACCCGGTGCACGTCACCGTCACGCCTCCGGCGTCGGTCGTCGAGACGATCAGCCAAAGCGTCATGTTCGCCGAAAAGGCCGAGAAAAAAGACCTGCTCATCAGCCTGCTGCGCCAACGCTCCGAAGGCTCGGTGCTGGTTTTCTCGCGCACCAAGCACGGCGCGGACCGCATCGCCCGCATCCTCACCAAAGCGGGCATCGAGGGGCGCGCCATCCACGGCGACAAGTCGCAGGGGGCCCGCGAACGGGCCATGAACGATTTCCGGGCGGGCCGCTGCCGCGTACTGATCGCCACTGACATCGCCGCGCGCGGCATCGACATCAGCGAACTGCCGCTGGTCATCAATTACGACCTGCCGGAAGTGGCCGAAACCTACGTCCACCGCATCGGCCGCACGGGACGCGCCGGGCACGACGGCACGGCGATCGCATTCTGCTCGGAAGACGAACGCCCGCTGCTGAAAGACATCCAGAAACTGACCGGACTTGTCCTCGATCCCGATTCCGGACGCCTCACGCCGGGCATGCAGACCGACACGAAATCCCCGCGGAAACAGGAATCCTCCAAGCAGGCCGCGCAGGGCGCCGCCGGCCGGACGCCGGCCGGACAAAGCGGAGATGCAAAAGGGCCGCGCCGACGCAGGCGAAACGCCCCGAAACGGGAAGGACAGGCCCAGAGCGCACACGCTCCGCAACCGCAAAACGGCGGAGGACAAGCGTCCGAAAACCGCGAACCGGGCCGCCGCAGGCCGCACCGCCGCAGACGCAGCGACCGGAAATCCGAAGGGCAGCGCTCCTGAAAAGCAAAGTGTCCCAGCAAAAGGAAAAGCATCCCGGAGCGGGGAAGCGTCCCTGAAAAGGAAACGCCGAAAACAGAAACCGGGCCGGACAACCGGCCCTTTTGTCATCCGGAGGAGTGCGCCGAAAGCAGCCCTCCGCAGATCAGAAATCCAATAACTTATACCGGGTCCGGACTTCGGACATCGCCATCGGCTCCTCGTAATGCCACCACTCGCGGCGGTAGGGCACCAGCCCCGCTTGGCGCATCACGCTTCCGAGCAGCTGGCGGTTGCGGCAGGCTTCGGCCGAAATGCGTCCCTCGGCCGCCAGCGCGGGTTCGTTGCCCGTGTGGGCCTCGTCGCCGAAGAAATCGACCGGAGTTCCCATATCGACCGGAGCACCGGTCTCGTCGAGCAGCGTCACATCGACCGCAACGCCGTAGTTATGGCGTCCGCCGCGCGTTCCGTCGGCGACGTACACCTGATTCGGCGTACCTTTGACCAACTCGTACATCTGCCGCTGCACACTGACCGGACGCGCGGCGTCGCACACCAAGAGCCGCCATCCGGGACGGCGCTCCCGCAGCAGCCGCTGCGCCGCAGCCACCTTGCGCGCGAAATGCGGAAGCAGGTAGGCGGTTTCCAGATCGCCGTAGACGTCGCGGCGCATGAAATTATCCGGGGCCGAGTACATCAGCTTCACCCGCAGCGTCGAATCCACGGCCAGCACATCCACCAGCCCCGCCCGGCGCATCTTGGCGTCGAAGCCCTCTTGGGCCTGCACGCCCCAGCAAATCATAACCGCTGCAAACACCATCCAAACTCTTCTCACAACAACATCTCCATTTTTCAGCTCAAAGATAATCAATTATCTGCAAATCAAAAGACACCGTCGGGCGTACCGGCGCGGCAGGCCGGCCCGTCCGGATAAAGCCCGGCTCCGGGAACCGCCGCAAACGCCGCACACACGCCGTTCCCAAACAAATGAACGGCAGCCCCGAAGATACCGCCGTCCATCCGACACACGCATATCGACTATTCCGTCAGAACCGAAAATTCCGCGATGCCGGGACGGTCGCCCGCAGCGAGCGACAACGCCTCGAACCGGACGGTACGCCCGCGCAGCGGCTCGAATTCCACGACCTGCTCCACCGGATTGTTGACGATATTCGAGAATTCGCCCTCCGCCGCCGTACGGCCGTCGACCGACACGCGGTAGCGGGTCACCACGCCGCTCGCCCAGCGACTTTGGTCGGGCGTGTAGGCAAATCCCCTGAAAGTCCGCTCCTCCCCCGTATCGGCAGAGAATCCCGCAACGCCCGCGGGCAGATAGACGACAGTCGAGACATCGCCGTCGAAAAGCCCGACGGCCTCTTCGTCCGGAAGCTCCTTCACGCGAAACGCCCCGCAGGGAATATCGAACCCGCGCGAAGCCACGGCGCTCGTACGACGGTCCTCCGGGTCCCGGACAAGCGCCTTGACAACGCCCCGGCCCGTCATCGGAAAAGGTTTCGCGTACAGCACCGAAGAAGGCCCCGGCTCCGTCCCGTCCAGCGTATAGCGGATTTCCGCCTGCGTATCGCCCGCAGCGAGCGTCACCTCGCCCGCACCGTTGCGCACAATGCGCGGCTCTTCGAGCAGCACGGGCGCATCGTAGGCTTCCACATTGGAGATGCAGAGCGGACCGCGGGCCTGCCCGAAACGGACGCGGAGCGCCGGAGTCGTGACCCCTGCGAAACGAATGATCCGCTTGTATCCGATCGTCGTCATTTCCTCCGCGGTTTCGACGGGCCGCCACGTATCGCCGTCGAGCCATTCGACAGCAAAGCGTCCGACGCGCTGTCCGAGCGGAATATATTCCTGAAGCAAAATGCGGTTCACACGGCGCGGCCGCTCAAACTGCAGCGAGAGCGTCGCCGCCGTCACGCCGTCGTCGGTAGCCCAGTAAGTATCGGCCCTGCCGTCGACGGCCTTCGCCGCGGAGAACCGGCGCGCCCCGCCCCGCACGTTGTCGGCCGTCGCTTGGGCTTCGCCGAAAAGGTCGTGCGCGAACTCCGCATCAAGCGCACGGCGCCACTCCATGATACGCGCGGAATCCGCAGGGGCGATGCGGCCGGAGCGATCGACCGGAAAATTGAGCAGCAGATTGGCGTTGCGCCCCACGCTTTCATAATAGATGTCGATCAGCCGCGAGAGACTTTTGAGCTGGTGGTCTTCCCGCGGATGATAGAACCAGCCCGGACGTATCGAGACGTCGCACTCGCCCGGCAGCCACGTATCGCCGTCGGACTCGCCGCAGGTGAAATCATTGAGCCGTTCGTCGCCGCGGCCCTTTACCATGCTCCAATTCGTCTGTCCGGCCCGGCCCTCTTCGTTGCCTATCCAGCGGATGTCGGCGCACGTGCCGCCGAAAATCACCGCTTCGGGCTGCAGTTCGTTGATCGTCCGTCGCGCCCGTTCGTAGCCGTAATAGGTCTTGGCGTCGATGCTGCGCTTCTCGTCCGCACCGCCGTACCAGCCGTCGCCGCCGTTCGCACCGTCGAACCAGTATTCGAAAAGCGGCCCGTAACCGGTGAGCAGTTCGCGCATCTGGTTGTGGAAATAAGCGACATACTCCTCCCGCCCGTATTCCGGATGGTTGCGGTCCCAAGGCGAAAGATAGATGCCGAACTTGAGTCCGTGCCTGCGGCAGGCATCGGACAGCTCCCGCACCAAATCCCCCTTGCCGCCGCGCCACGGGGAGTTCTTCACGCTGTACTCGGTATAGGCCGAAGGCCAGAGACAGAACCCGTCGTGGTGCTTGGCCGTGAGCATCACGCCTTTCATTCCGGCGGCCCGGAACGTCCGCACCCACTGGTCGCAATCCAGATCCGCAGGGTCGAACGTCGAAGCCGGAGTATCGCCGTACCCCCATTCCATGTCGTTGAACGTATTAAGCCCGTAATGGACGAAGGCGTAGGTTTCCAGCTGCTGCCAAGCGAGCTGGCGGGCATTCGGCACCGGAAAGAGCGGCGCGGGAGCTTCGACGCGGCCGCATGCGGCCGCGAAGAGCAGAAAAACGGAGAGCGTTTTTTTCATGGACGGACAATTATTCGTTAAAATTAAACAAAATCGGAAACATAACGAAAAATCAGGCGGCAAAAACAACCGGCCGCATTCGCCGCACGGCGGCCCTGCCGCGACCGGAAACGACGGCGGGCGTCCGCCCGCGCAGGGCAACATGTGAGATGCTGGAACCTTTGTATGAACTACAAAAGGAAAGGGTCTTT
>OGYM01001466.1_pt1 | contig 17119 bp, 13 predicted proteins | sample 1576491 | NCBI WGS metagenome assembly OGYM01 (sample SAMEA3541515, study PRJEB24748) | human gut metagenome | biome: human gut; feature: human-associated habitat; material: faeces | place: China | collected 2012 | reverse complement strand
CCAATGGTAGTCGGACGATAGGTCCCGCAAGAGTAGGTCGCCGCCGGGATTTTTTTTCATCAGGCCCCGCCAGTTCCTCAACTGGCGGGGCTTGTTCGTTTTCTTGTCTCCTTGAATCTAGCCTCCGGCTAAGTGGAACATTTGGTACATGCCGCCTGTCCGAGCCGTCGCGCCTTTGCCTCCTCCAAGCTCTTCGGTAAAAAATCAATAAGGTTGCTTCCAGCTTTTCCCGCCATTGCATTACTCCTTGAAAGACACCGCGGATTTTGCATGTATAGTTGGTGCTATGCTTTCACATGCTTTTGCAGTCGGTTCGGTTCTGGGAACGGTCATGTCCCCGCTTGTTTGCGTCTCTGCCGCGGAAATGTCTCCCGTAACGGCTGCTGAAGGCGTGGTGGCGCGCGTGACTCCATCTGCAAAAGGCGCCGTGTCGTTCCGCTTGAATCCGGCCATGGGCAACAAGATTACTATTTCTGGCGCTCCCGGAGGCATCCGGGTGGAAGCATCTGACGTGCGGCGCCTGGTAGCGGGGTACGGATGGTATCTGAAAAATATTGCCAAGGTGCATTTTTCATGGAACGGAGACCGTCTGACGCTTCCCTCTCCGTTGCCTGCCCCGTCCACCCCTGTCACGATTGAGTCCCCGTGGAATACCGTTTTTGCGTATAATTACTGCACGCTGTCCTATACGGCGGCTTTCTGGGACTGGAACCGCTGGCAGCGCGAGATTGATTTTCTGGCTCTGAGCGGGTTTACGCACGCGCTGGTGACGGCAGGCCTGGAGAAGACCTGGGAGGATTTCCTCATTGGCTTGGGATATCCCCGTGAAAAGGCTCTCCGCTTCATCCCCAATCCCGCTTTTGCCGCCTGGTGGAACATGGGCAACCTGGAAGGACACGGGGGACCGTTGACCCAGCAGCAGATTGACAGGATGGCGCAGCTGGGGCGGCGCATCGTATCCCGCATGGAGCAGCTGGGCATGACGCCCGTGCTTCAGGGTTATGTGGGGTTTGTTCCTGCGGATTTTGCGGAGAACGTGCGGATGAAGGGCCTGAAGCTTATCCCGCAGGGGGAATGGGTCAATTTCAAGAGGCCGTGGGTTGTGGACCCCACTTGCGAGGCTTTTCCGGAGTTGGCCGCGGACTGGTACAAGGCTCTCCGCAAGGTGTACGGCATTTCCGGAAAGATGTTCGGCGGGGATTTGTTCCATGAAGGCGGCAGCAAGGGCGACATTAACGTGACGCGCGCGGCGCAGGCGGTGCAGGGTGCCATGCAGAAGGCTTCACCGGGTTCTTCCTGGGTGATCCAGGCCTGGGGGGGCAATCCTTCCCGCGAGCTGCTGGCCGGTACGGACCCGAGGCATGCTCTTGTGCTGCAGCTCACCAAGGACATGGCTGACGGCGGGAAGAATTTGAGGACTTTTGACGGCATTCCCTGGGTCTGGTGCGAGCTGGCCAACTTCGGCGGCAATACGGGACTGTACGGCGGGGTTCCCCTTCTGTCCCGGCTGGGGAGTGATTTGGCCGGCTACAGGGACAAGGGCCTGGTGGGAATGGGCACCTTGTCCGAAGGGCTGGAAACGAATCCCCTGCATTACGCCCTCTTCAGCGACCGTTTATGGACGGCGGAGGATATTCCCGTCCGGGACTGGCTCAGGAAGTATGCTCGCCAGCGTTACGGCGCCGCTCCGGCAGCGGTTGTGCGGGCTTTGGAAGTCCTGACTTCCTCCATTTACAATCCCGCCCGTTCGCAGGAAGGGTGTACGGAGTCCATCATCTGCGCCCGTCCGTCCTGGGACGTCCGCAAGGCCTCCACGTGGTCCAGCGGAGAGAGGTATTACCATTTGGGCGACATCGTTAAAGCGGCCCGCGGTTATTTGAAGGCGGCCAATGACCAGCCGTCCCTGGTGAAGGAGGAGACCTTCCGCTATGATTTGGTGGATGTCGTCCGCCAGGCGCTCGCGGACGCCGCTTTTTACCAGCTCCAGCGGGTCAGGAGCGCTTTTGACGCCGGAGACGTACCTGCCTACAGGAAGCAGGTGAAGCTTTTCCTGTCCCTGGTTTCGGATATGGACGCCCTCCTGGCGACGGACAGCCAGTTCCTGCTGGGAACCTGGCAGAAGAAGGCGCTGGATTGGGGGAGCACCCGGCAGGAGAAGGCCTTGATGGACAAGTCCGCCAAAATGCTTGTTACTACGTGGATTGACCAGGCTCCCCGTGCGCTGAATGATTATTCCAACCGCCAGTGGGCCGGGCTTGTGGCCGATTTTTATCTGCCCCGCTGGAAGAATTTTTTTGAATCCCAGCTGGATGTGCTGACTGGAAAGAAGGACCGTGCCGCCGCCCAGGCCGCCTTCATGGATAAGACGGTCCGGGAGGAACTGGCCTTTGCCGGAAATGGAAAGGTGTATTCCACGAAGCCGTCCGGAGATGCTCTGGCCGTCGCCAACCGCGTGATGGGTGCCCACCGGGAAATGCTGGACGCCCTGAGCGCGGAAGAGAAGCATTCCGCGGGGACGCCGTGGGACCTCCAGCAGGGATCCCCGCTGCAGTTCAACGTGACGGACCAGGTAACCGGGCCAGGCACGTACACCGCCACCTTCCAGTGGAAGAACGGCCCCAGCGCCCTGAAGATTCATTCCGTCAAGTTGTACGAGGGGAACAGGGAGGTGGCCGCAGATAACCATGAAGGCTGGACCGGCGTGGAGAATAAGGACAATTCCTACAGGCTTGACCTGAAAAAGTACCGGACCAATCTGGATTCCTATACCTTGAAGGCGGAGGTGAGCGGCGTTTCCGAAGGGGATTCCAAGGGTGAAATGACGTTGAAGAAGGAAGCCCGCTGACGCGCCATCGGCCCTGGGCCGGATCTCTGGAATATGCTTTTTTCCGGAGATCCGGAGCCCGTCAAGGTATTTAGCGTGCCGCCTGGTAAATGCTGAACATCAGGATGGCCATGCCCGTCAGGGCCGCGCCGGCAATGATGCCGGAAGCGGTGGGGATTTTATATTCCTTGGATTTGGCACGGAAGAAGCGGTCCGCAGCCCAGCCGAGCACGGCCCCGGCAAAGAAGAGGAAGGAGTCGTTCCACTGGATGGCCCACGCCAGCCCGAAGCCGATGGGGGTGGGGAGCCATTTTCCCGCGGCGGGAAGGTAGCGGGGGACAAGCACCAGAATGAGGCCTAGGATGCCGCCCGCGATAATGGAAAGAACCTTGATGCTGTGCAGGTGGCTGAAGCCCATGCCCAGCGCTTCCGCAGTGGCCGCCCATGTTCTGGCTCCAGGGGCATTGAAGGCCTGAAGCGCGTCCACGTCCGGGACCATGGAGCGGAAGGCCAGCACGGAGACGAGGGTTCCCAGGAAGATTCCGGAGAACTGGGCGATGAATTGCTTGCGGGGATTGGCTCCCAGCAGGTAGCCCACCTTGAGGTCCACGAGCAGGTCTGCCGAAGAACTGGAGGCTCCGGAGGTGATGTTGGCCGCCATCAGGTTGGCCGTCACGTGTCCCGGCGCGATTCCGCCGAAGATGAGCTGCGTGACTTTCCCCATGGCTCCGGTGGGCGTGATGTTGGCCTCCCCGGTGATCCGGCAGACGACCAGCGCCAGGAAGAAGGAGATGACTACTGCAATGCAGCTCATCCAGTACGGAACGTCAAAGGTGACGTACGCCAGATAACCGAGAGCCCCCAGGGAGACGAGCTGGCCTGCCAGGAACCAGCTCATGGGCGTTTCTATTTTTTCTACGTCCGTCAGCTCCCGCCTTTTGGTCAGGGAGAACATGGCGCCCAGGGAGGAGAAGGAGCGGACGATGCTTTTCCACTGGAACAGGAAGGCCACGATGCTGGCGACGACCATGCAGGCGGTTCCTCCCCACAGGGTCCAGCCCACGCTGTCCCGGTAGCCCGCTCCCGCGGGAAGCAGTCCCTGGCTTTCCAGCCACGGTACGTAGAGAGCCCAGCAGACCGTACCGCCGATAAAGAGGCTGAGGGAGGTTTTCATGCCCACCAGCGCGCCCGCGCCCACGAACATGAGATCCCATTTGAAGAAGATGGTGCGCTGGTACCAGTTGCCCAGGATTTGCTGCTGGGCGGTGCCCAGCCATTGTTCCCCTCCCGCCGCCATGGCGATGGCGTTGGCGGAGGCGAAGAGGGCGGAGTAAAGGAGCGCTTTGGCCTGTCCAGCCGCCTTTTTGCCTTCTGAATAGAGCACCTTGAGGGTTTCCGCCGTGGCGATGCTGTCCGGGAACCTGATTTGCTCAATGTTGATCATCTGGCGCTTCATCGGAATGGCCATGGTGACGCCCAGCACGGCAATGAAGAATATCCAGGCGAAGGTGACGCCCAGCGGCATGTGCTGCCCTGTCAGCAGGAGCAGGGCGGCCACCGCGGAGGTGAGCGTGCCTCCCGTGGAGTAGCCCGCGGAGCTGGCGGCGGACTGCATGCACGTGTTTTCCAGAATGGTCATGGGGGATTTGGAGATGCCCAGGCGCACGAAGGCGTTCCACAGGGCAAAGGAGATGATGCCCGCCGTCAGGGCCACCCCGAAGGACCATCCCATCTTAAGGTTGGCGTACAGGTTGGTGAGGGAGAGGATGGAGCCGAGGAGCATTCCTACGATGACGGCTCTCCAGGTAAGCTGCTTCATTCTGTCTCCGGAGCCCAGGTAGACACGGTCATACCATTGCTGTTCGATTTCATCCGGCGTGCCCCGGAAGCCGTCCAGGGGCAGCGGCTTTTCCAGGCAGGAGGGAGGAGCGGGGGAAGACTGGGATTCCGTTGGTGCCATACGGGCCGGAACATAGCATGTGCGGGCGCGGTGGAAAAGCCGTATCTGCCTTTTCCTTTCCTCCGGAACGCCCCCCGCTTGGGGCTTGCCTGCCCGTGGAGCCCGTGGTTTAATGAACGGCATGAGCCAATCTTTTACGGATAAACTTGCCGCCCGCATCAGAAAGACCGGTTCCGCCCTGTGCGTGGGGCTGGACCCGCGCCCCGTCATGGATGATTTGCAGTCGGTTCCTTCCCTGTTGAGGAAGGTCGTGGAAGAAACCGCTCCGTATGCGGCGGCGTTCAAGCCGAATATCGCGTATTTTGAAGCCATGGGTCTGCGCGGCTTGGAAATGCTGGAGGAGTTGCTCCCGGATATGCCGGAGGATGTGCCCGTGGTGCTGGACGCCAAGCGCGGCGACATCGGGGAGACGCAGAAGTATTATGCGCAGGCGTATTTTGAACGCCTGGGCGTGGATGCCGTCACATTGAGCCCCTTCATGGGTTATGATACGCTGGAGCCTTTTCTGAATTATGAAGGGAAGGGCATTTATCTGCTGGCGGTCACTTCCAATCCCGGTTCCGCGGACGTGGAGAGGCAGGAGCTGGCCGACGGCCGCAGGGTTTATGAACTGGTGGGGGACATGGTGCGCCGTTCCATGCAGGAAGGGCGCAAAACTTCCGTAGGCATGGTGGTGGGGCTGACCAATGCGGATTCCTCCATTCTGGAGCGCATTCCGGACGCTCCCCTGCTGATTCCCGGCCTGGGAGCCCAGGGCGGCGATCTTTCCAGCCTGAGCGGTTCCGGCCATGCGGCCCCCCCCCTGATTAACGTGTCCCGCGGCATCATGTACCAGAATCCGGAGCTTGGCTTTGCGGAAAAGGCCGGTAGATTCGCCCAGAGCATCCGGGAGGCATTGGGTTATTGATGTCCATGCGTTTTTCCGGCAGATAACAAAATGATAACGGGCTGCTTATGGCGGTGCAGGCGCTTGTCAAAGGGAAGGGCGCTGGTATATTGAACGGGCACTGCCCTTCTCCCTGCCCGTTTTTTATGGATGAAAAGCCCGGAATTGTAAGATTCACGCCCCGTTCCACTTCCAAGTCCGCCATGCTGATTGCGGTGGCGGTGGCCGTGGGCGTTCAGGTGGCTTTGTGCGCCGTGCTGGTAGCCATTCATTTTCAGGAGCTGTGGCTGCCCGCCGTGCAGAACGGGGAGGTGGAAATGGAGTTTGTGCCTCCTTCCGAGGAGGTTCTTCAGGAGCTGGCGGAAGTTCAGCCCGTGCCCGTAGAGCCGGTCGCGGCCCCTTCCACGGTCAGCCCCGTTCCGGAAATTTCCGCGGATGAAGACCTGCTTGCGATGAAGCTGCCGGAGAATGAGGATTGTTCCGACATGAAGGATTTTCTTCCGGAGGAGACTCCCACGGAGTATTTGCCGGAGGAGCTTTCCAGCATGCGGATTTCCATGAGGGAGGTAAAGCCCAGGCGTCCCGTGAAGACTCCGGCGGTTTCCCTGCCGGGGCAGCCTAGCCCGGATGAGAACGTGACTCCTGATAAAAAGGTGCGTTATAAACATGCTCCGTCCTTGCCCAATTCCGTCAATTCTTCTAGAGTCGGGAAGGTGAATGCCGTGGTGAAAGTAGTGGTGGGGGTGAATCCCCGTGGCGAACCTTCATCCGTCAATCTCCTTCAATCAACGGGAAATGCGGAACTGGACCGTCTTTTCATGCGCTGGGTGAAAGAGAATTGGACTTTCTATCCGGCAGAAAAAGACGGCGCGCCCATTGCTTCCAAGGTGGTGGTGCCCGTCAGGTTGAATATAGATTAACCTGCGCAGGAGATAAGAGAGATGCTTCCGGAGAAAATAGAGAAAAGGCCCATTTACGTGATCGGCCACCAGAATCCGGATACGGATGCCATTTGTTCCGCCATAGGGAATGCGGAGTTTTTAAGAACCCATGGCGAACCTGACGCGGTTGCCGCCAGATGCGGGGAGATGACGCTGAGGACATCCTGGGTGCTGGAAAAAGCTGGGGTGCCGGAACCGGTGCTGATTCATGACGTGACGCCTACCGCGGGAACCATCTGCCGCCGTGACGTGATCAGCGTGAGTCCGGACGACACGTTCCTGACGGCGTACCGCCGGATGACGGAGAACTCCCTTCAAACCATTCCGGTGATTGACGCGGACCACAATCTTTACGGCCTGCTGCGTTATTTTGATTTGCTGAGCCTGCTGATGCCCCTGAACATGACGGAGATGAATGTGCGCTCCGTTTTTTCCAGCCTGAGCAACATTGCCACCACCATTGACGGCAAGTGCCTGACCGGGGAGACCCTGAGTGAGGAGGAAACGCAGAATATTCTTCTGGTGGGCGCTTCCAGCGAGCCGAGCGTCCGGACGAGGCTTGCCAATTACAAGAGAAAGGGCATCGTCCGCGATCTGATCGTTATCTGCGGGGACCGCCCGAATGTCCAGCTGTATGCCGTGGAGCACGGCGTGCGCGCTCTGGTGACTACGTCCGGGGCTTTCCCTTCCCTGGATATTATTGAGACGGCCCAGACGACGGGTACATGCATTTTAAGCACCCCGTGGGATACGGCCAGCGTGGGGCAGCTTATCCGCTGCTCCCGGAAGGTGAGGGAACAGGTCCACAAGGATTACACGGTTTTCCCGGAGAACATGCCGCTGCCCGAGTTGAGGCAGGCCGCCGTGAAGCGCAAGCAGGCGCTGTTCCCCGTGATGAGCATCAAGACGAACAAGATGATCGGCGTGCTGAGCAAGACGGATCTGGTGGATCCGCCCCGTACGCGCGTGGCCCTGGTGGACCACAATGAATTTTCACAAGCCGTGAAGGGAGTGGAGGAAGCGGAAATCGTGGAGGTGATGGACCACCACCGCCTGGGCACCCAGCTTTCCACACGGGACCCGATCCGCTTCCTGAATGAACCCGTGGGCTCCACTTCCACCCTGGTGGCGCGCAGGTTTTACCACCGTGATGCGGAGCCTTCGCAGGCGGTGGCGATTTGCCTGTGCGCCGGGATTCTTTCAGATACGCTGAACCTGACGTCTCCCACGACGGCGCGGGCGGACCGGGAAATGCTGGAATGGCTGACCGGCATTGCCAGGATAGACGCCAAGAAGTTCACGGAGGAATTTTTTGCTACCGGTTCCCTGCTGCGTTCCAAAACGGCGCCCTGCGCGATTGTCCAGGCGGACAGGAAAACCTTTACCGAGTACGGGCACAAGATCAGCATTTCCCAGATTGAGGAAATAGGCATGTTCGGCCTGAAGGAAGTTCAGGATGATCTGGTGAAGGAGCTTCAGAAGCTGGTGGAAGAGGAAGGATTGAAGCTGGCGTGCCTGTTGGTCACGGACATTGTCACGCATGATTCCATGCTGCTGGCCGTCGGGGATGAAGAGGTGCTGGAGCACATCGAATACGAGCGGCTGGGCCCCAACTTGTTTTCCGCCGCCGATGTGGTCAGCCGCAAGAAGCAGCTTTTCCCGGCTATTTCCCGTGCGCTGAAAACCTTGTAGGTTTCCGGAGAAAATTCTTTCCCCGTAAAGTAAAAGCGCCTCCGTTTGGGGAGGCGGATGGAGAAGTTCTTTCTGCCGGAGCGGAATGGCGCGGCCGTGTGGAAAGGGGAATCAGGGCATGGCAATGTCTGCCAGGATGGAGCGGCGGACGGTGTCCGGTATCAGCACGGTGGCGGCTCGCTCGGGTTTGAGCGGCGGCGTGCAGAAAACACGGTCCAGGCGCAGCAGCGGGAAGTTGACGGGTTGAGTGGCTCCGTATCCGGCTCCCTTCAGTTTGAAGCAATCCTGAAAGTCGGCGCTGAGCTTGGCGAAAATAGGGGATTGGGGCGCGGCGCTGAAGTTTCCGGCCAGGATGATGGGCAGTTCACCGTGCTGGCTTCCTACCTCCCGCAGGGTGTCAAACAGGTATTGAAGCTGTTTGCGGTGAATGAACCGGAGCGTGTGGAAGTATTTCCAGCAGGCGGGGGAGTACAAGTCAAAGCGGTGTTCAAAAGGCTCCAGGCTGATGTTGATGAGCCGTATCGCCAGGGAAGAATTTTCCGGTATCCAGTCCACGATGAGTCCGGCTGTGTCCGTGATGCTTTGGGCCGGACCAATCTGCCCGTGCCGCACGATGATGGCGCAGCTGCCTATCTGCTTGATGTAGGAAGTGCGTCCGAAAATGCTGTAGGCGAATTTGAGTGTCCGGTTGTGGTTGCTGCATCCCTGGATGAAGATGACGTCTGCGCGGAGTTTGGAGATTTGTTCAATGGGCGGATTTTCCACACAACCCCCGTACAGGGTGAGAACCCTGATTTGCCGGGCATCCGGAGCCGGCGGCATTTTGTAATACTCCATTCCCGTTCTGGAAATGGGAGGAAGAAAGTCCGTAATGACGATGCCGTACGCAAACCAGATAATGACGCCAAGCAGGCCTATCCGGGAACCGAAGACCAGCCATGCAATAAGCGCCGGGAAGGAGAAGATGAGGCAGCATGCCCAAGTGGGCAGTGACGTCATGAAGGCCATTGTGTCCGAACCGGTCCAGAAGATGGTGACGACGATGACCCACAGGCACAGAGAGACGCCGCCCAGCGCTATTCCCAGGTGGTTGACCCCGGATAACGCTGGCAGTGGTTCCGCCAGATGTTTGCGTCTTCTGAGCCGATGCACGGTGGTGGTAGGTTAAAGGCCCATGCCGGGAGGGAGGCCCATGCCGCCCGTCAGTTTTTTCATTTCCGCCGCCGCGGTTTCCTTGCCCTTGGCTATGGCGGCATTGATGGTTTGCAGGAGCAGGTCCTGGAGGAATTCTGAATCGGACGGGTCGATGATGGAGGGATCAATCACCAGCTCCGTGAGGTTTCCGTCACAGGTGGCGGTGACTTTCAGCTTGCCGCCCGCGCCTTCCGTGGTAACGGTCTGGGAGGCCAGCTTTTCCTGGGCGGCGGCAAGTCCGGCCTGCATTTGCTGGACCTGCTTCATCATTTTCATCATGTTCATGGCTGTCGTATTTGGAAGTATGGGTTGATGTTGTTTATTGGGAAATGATGCGGGCGCGGAAGATCTCCATGGCGGCGTCAATCAGGGGGTCCGTATAGTAGGAATTATCTTCATCTTTCTCCCGGGCGGGTTCCTGAACGGCTGCGGCGGGTTTTTCCCGCGGCGCCTGGGGTTTGGGAGAAGGTGCGGAGGCCGCGGGGGGGGGAGGCGCCGGCAGCGGGGCCAGTTCTTCCTGAACCGGCTCCGGCACGGAGGAATCCTGGCGGATGGAAATGGTGACGGGGACTCCGCCGCGTTGGGAAAGGTCCGCTTCCAGGGCCGCCCGCAGGGGGCCGGATCCGAGGCTGTCCATTCCCTGATGGTCGGAGGGATGGAAGGAGATGGCGACGAATGCGCCGTCATGGCCGGAGAAAACGCTGTTGGCCAGAAAGTCCGCCTGGAGGGGGAAGTTGGCGGCGGCACGTTCCAGCGCCGCTTTCCAGTCCTCCTCCGTGATGGTTCTTCCGGATTGCGGGGCAGGGGCTTCCGGTTCCTCTTTTACCATGGGAGCAGGGGTGCGGGAAGGAGCGCTTGCCGTGTCGAACAGGTTGTCAAAGAAGCTGCTGGTGCGCCTTTCCGGCGGGAGATTTTCCTCAGGGTCCATGAAAGTGGGTTCCGGAGAATCCGGAGGAGCCACCGGGGCATCGGAGATGGCAGAGGCGGGACGTTGAGGCTCTTCCGGGGTGTCGGAAGTGGGCTCCGGCCGCGGTTCAGGTGCGGGACAGGAAGGCTCTTCCTGCGGAATGGCGGGGGAGGGGGATTTTGCAGCGGTTGCGGGAGGTTCCGGTTCCGGCGCGGGATCAGTGGGCTGCGGTTCGGGTTCTTCTGCGGGAGCCGGGGCTGGTTGCGCACTGGCAGGTTCGCTCGCCTGTACCGCGGGAGCCGGGAATGGTTTGGCCGGGGAAAAGTCCGGAACCGGGTCCATCAGGTGTTCTTCCGGAGCGGGCTCCGGATTTTCCGCAGGAACGGGCGGCTGGGCGTTTGCCGGAGGCTCCGGCGCAGGGGCCGGGGCGGCGGGCGCGGGCATCTCCTGTTCCTGGCGCGGAGCGGGTGCCGGAGAGGAGGATGGGACGGAGGATGCCAGGGGGGCGCCTTCCAGCGCCATGATAATATCGCTGATGCTGGCTTCCGCGAGAGCGTGAACGGCCTTGATCAGGCCCATTTCCAGATGCAGCCTTTTGTTGGTGGACCAGCGCATCTTGTCTTCCGTTTCCGCCAGCACTTCCACCAGGCGCAGGATTTTGTCCGTCTGGGTGCGTTTGACGAGTTCGGAAAGTTCCTCCTTGGAGGATTCCGGCAGGGAATCGAAGCTGGCCTCCGGGTCCACCTTGGAGACCAGGATTTCACGCACGGCGGAGATGATTTCAGAGAGGAACTGGCCCATGTCTCTTCCAGCTTCCGCCTGTTCATGCAGGAGGTGCAGGAGAGAGGGGAGCTCCTTGTTCAGAATCAGCGCCAGCGCATGGGCTACGGTTTCCCGGGACGTGATGCCGAAGATGTGGAGCACCTGCTGTTCTTCAATGTGGTCTCCGCAGAAGGAAACAAGCTGGTCCAGCATGGATTGCGCGTCCCTCATGCCTCCGTCCGCCACCTTGGCGACGGCAAAGGCCGCTTCCCGGCTCAGGCTCACTCCTTCCGCAGAGGCGATGTGAAGCAGGTGTTCCGCAATGATTTCAGAGGGAATGGGGCGCAGGTCGAAGCGCTGGCAGCGCGACAGGATGGTCGGCAGAATCTTGTGGGGTTCCGTAGTCGCAAAAATGAATTTGACGTGGGGGGGCGGCTCCTCCAGCGTTTTCAGCAGGGCGTTGAAGGACTCCTTGGTGAGCATGTGCACTTCATCTATATAGACGATGCGGAAATTGCCCCTGCTGGGAGCGAATCGCACGTTGTCCCTCAGGTCACGGATGTGGTCGATGCCGCGGTTGGATGCGCCGTCTATTTCCAGGACGTCCAGGCTGCGCCCTTCCGCTATTTCCTCGCAGATGTCTTCATGCGGGTCAAAGTCCACTCTGGGACCGCCGCTGCAATTCAGGGCTTTTGCAAAAATTCTGGCGGTAGATGTTTTTCCCGTTCCGCGGGGGCCTACAAAAAGGTAGGCGTGGGCGAGGCGGTTGTGCTCAATGGCGTTTTTCAACGTCTGGACGACATGATCCTGTCCAAGGACGTCATCGAATGTCAGAGGACGGTATTTTCTGGCAAAGACCTGGTAACTCACGGTTCAGAAAGACTAGAAGATGAGTCCGTGTTTGAAAAGAAAATAGAGCGTAATTGTTTTAAAATGTTGATAAGAGAACTCTTGCGGTATCCTGTTACGGAGCTTCCCTGAAAAAAATATCAAGAAAACAGTGAGGATGACATTTTGATGTTGAAATCTGAAAATGTTCATGCCAATCTCACAAAAGTAACAGGAACCTTCTCATCTCTATTATTTCCTATGTGGGTCAAAGTATCAATAGCAGCCTTGGTCATTGCTCTTCTCGGCGGAGCCATGTATTATCTTGATAACGAGGAAGCTCTAACCAAGGAGCGTAAGGAATGCGTCTCCCGTTATAAGAACCTGAACGGTCTTCGCGGCGAGTTTACGGAAGAAAAGACAAAATATGTCGACTTCCTGGTGAAGAATGAGGCTTTGACGAACGATATCAACGCCCTGACCAAGCAGAAGGACGAGCTGGAAGCCAAGAACCAGGAGCTGGCCGCCGCCAATGAGGCCAAGAAGACGGACCTCCAGGCGCAACAAACAGCCCTGGCGGAACTTCAGTCCAAGAGCAAGGACATGGAAAGTATCCAGGCCATTGCGGACAAGATCAAGGGACTGGAAGAAGAATCCAAGCAGCTGGAAGTAGTCAAGCAGGCGGAGCAGGGCAAGCATGACGCCATCGTTGCTGAAACGGAACAGCTTGTCGTGAACAATGCGGCCCTTCGCCAGCTCAAGGCGGACCAGGATGCGCACCTTTCCCCGCCCAATCTGAAAACGCGGGTTTCCCAGGTGATTAATGATTTCAATGTAGTTGTGATTGACGGCGGTGCTGCCGACCTGGGCGTAGTGCCCGGCTCCAAGCTGGCCGTGATGAGGGACGGCAACAAAATTGCCGAACTTGACGTAAGCGCCGTTGAATCCCGTGTTTCCACGGCCACCATTCTCCCCAGCACGGTAACCGCCGGCGAACGTGTTGAAGCCGGAGACGTCGTTGTATCCGTTCGTCCCTAGTCCTTTCCCGGTTCAATACACACCATACACTCTCACATACATACACAATGAAAACTGTCTTAGTAGTTTTATTGATTCTTGCAGCAGGTGCGGGCGCCTGGTTCTCCGGTCTCAGCGGCCTCTTCGGCGTCAACGGCCAGTATCAGGACTTCAAGGAGATGATCACCTACCGCAAGGTTCTGGACAAGGAAATCCGGAATTGGACGGGATTGCGCAATGACATGATCAAGAACCGCGGTCTGGCTGCGGAGGAAAACCTCAGCTTGACCTCCAACAAGGCCTCCGTGACCCAGCAGCGTGACGAACAGCTCTCCAAGGAAACGGAGCTGAAGGAAGAAGAAGTCCAGCTGAATGCGGACCTGTCCAAGATCAACAAGCAGATGGATGAGCTCAAGGCCAAGCTGAACGACTTCGGCGTTTCCAGCGTGCAGGAAATCCAGGCGAAGATGGAATCCATGGAAGCCTCCAACAAGAAGCTTCAGGAAGACATTGACCAGATCAAGAGCGCTACGGAAGTGGCCGCCAAGAAGCGTGCCGAGCAGGCTACCGAGCTGGCCGGACGCCAGAAGGAACAGGCCGAATACCGCGCCGCCCTCGCCAAGAATGGAGATGAATATCCCGTTCTGTCCGTGGACCCGCAGTGGGGCTTTGTGGTGATTGGCGCCGGGCAGGGCAGCAACATTGATCCGAATACGGTTCTGCTCGTTACCCGTGACGGCCGCAGCATCGGCAAACTGAAGGTGACCTCCCTGGAAAAGAACCAGACGGTGGCTGACATCGTCAAGGACAGCGTGCCCGTCGGCATGAGCATCCAGCCCGGCGACATGGTGCAGCTTCTGCGTCCGTTGCAGTCCGCCAAATAAGGTTTCTGCCGCGTATTTTCCTTGAACCCCGCTGTGCCCTCCGGCATAGTGGGGTTCAACTTTTTAAAAGGAAATGATGAAACGATTCACAGCCTCCCTTTTGCTTACGTCTTTCTCCCTTCTTCTGGTCTCTTCCTGCTCCTGGCTGATGGAGCCGAAGGAACGGGAGCGTGTTCCGCAGCCGCCCCCCGGCCCGGAAAAGAGCGCTCTTCCCCATAACAAGACCCAGAGATTTGAAGCGGAAGCTACGCTGGGACCGCTGGCTTCGCCAAGACGTTAAAGGCGTTCAAATAACGGTTGGCGGTGATTCTGTTCTTTACAGCATCCCGCAAACCGGATACAAACGCTCCCGATTTCCAAGCGGAGAGATGGCTGAGCTGGTCTAAGGCACTCGACTCGAAATCGAACGTGGGTTTTAAAACCCACCGTGGGTTCGAATCCCACTCTCTCCGCCAGTTTTTTTAAGAGAAAGCCCGTCGCAAGACGGGTTTTTTGTTTTTATCAGGCGTCGTTCCGGAAGGAAATTCGCGGGAACCGTTGTTTAATGATAGAGAGGGAGGCCCTTGTCGGCTTCCCGGAGCCGGTCTCCGTTGGGATGATTGTAGCTGTAATAGTTTCTGTGAACGGTTTCGGTAGGTTTTCCGATGATCACGTGGTCCAGGAACCGGACGCCCAATAGCTTGGCGCATTCCCGCACGCGTTCGGTCAGGAGGTCGTCCATACGGCTGGGAGCCGGGTTCCCGCTGGGATGGTTGTGCGCCAGGACGAAGCCGTAGGCATTGTGGATGACGGAGGGGCGCAGAATGTCGCGCGGATGGGCGATGGATTCGTTCAGGGTGCCGCTGGAAATTTCCACGGGTTTGATGAGACGGCTTTTGGTATCCAGCAGCAGGACGAGTACCGTCTCCTTGTCCTTCCAGCGCATGGCTGTTACCAGGTAGTCATAGACGTCTTCCGGCGTCTGGATAGGTTGCCGGGCCAGCGTTTCCCGGAGAGCCCGCGCTCCCAGTTCAAAGGCGGCGCTCAGCGTGGCCGCTTTCGCCATGCCTATTCCCTTGCAGATGTCCGCTATTTCTGCGGCCTCCATGTGGGCCAGGGCGTCCAGAGAGCCTGCCGACTGGATCAGGTCCGAGGACATGTCCAGCACGTTTTTTCCCTTGATGCCCATCCGCAGGAAGATGGCGAGCAGTTCCGCATTGCTGAGGCTGTGCCTTCCCTGGCGGAGCAGCTTTTCCCGCGGCAGGGATTGGAAGGGAAGGTCCTGGAGTTTTCGGTAGGCCATTTTAGTAACAGAGACGTGCGGTGGAAAGAATGGCGGCGGGCAGATGGCGCAGCGTGTCTCCCGCCGTCAGTGTCTGCTGGGTGGAATCTCCGGCGGAGATGGCTATTTCAGAAGCTCGCCCGCAGAGATAGGTTCCCAGAACGGCGGAGACCAGCAGGGATTCCCCCTGGGCCATTAATCCGCCGCAGACGCCTGCCAGCACGTCTCCCTGGCCGGCGGTAGCCATGCCGGGGCCTCCGGTGATGTTGTAGAAGAGAGGTTTTCCCTGCTGGGTGACGATGGTGCGGGCCCCTTTGTAAATCAGGGCCGCTTCATGCTCCGCCAGGAAGCAGTCTGCGATGTCCGCCCGGATGGCGCAGTTGTCCGCGTCCGGCAGCAGACGGCGGATTTCCCCATGGTGGGGTGTCGCCAGAATATGTTCTCCCAGGCTCCATTGCATGGCGGCGGCCAGATTAAGGCCGTCCGCATCCAGGACGGTGGGAGTGCCGGTTTCCAGAATGAGGCGGATGGCTTCCGCGTCTTCCTCCGATACGGAGCCGATGCCGGGGCCAATGAGAAAGGCGCTGAACGTCCGGATGGAGACGTCCGCATAGCTGTCCACGGGTTTGACCATGATTTCCGGCGGCATGGACGGCGCTATGAGGGGATAGACGTTCCGGTGGACGTGGAGCGTCACCAGTCCGGCTCCGGCCCGGAGGGCGGCTTCACAGCAGAGCCTGGCAGCGCCCAGCATTCCTTCCGATCCGGCAATGACGCCGATGTGCCCGCGTTTGTTCTTATAGTCCGTATAGGGTCTTGCAGAGAGGAATTTAGTGAGCCGGGAGGAGGTGATGAGTTCCGTGGCGGGAAGCGCCTGCACATGGAGGCCGGGAAGGTCGATGCAGGCCAGGCGCCCCGCATGCAGGGTGGCGTCGTCATCCAGCAGCCCCTGCTTGACCGCTCCTATGCACATCGTGAAATCCGCCTCTACGGCATTTTCCTGGGGCATCCCCGTATCCGGGTCAACTCCGGTGGGAAGGTCGATCGCCACCGTGCGCACGGCTCCGCAGCGGTCCCGCAGGTAGTTCATTTCCGCGCAGAGGGCGGAGATTTCCTTGCGGAGCAGCCCTTTTGCTCCAATGCCCAGCAGGCCGTCCAGCAGAATCATGGGCTTGCCCGTACGGGGCAGCGGCGCTTCCTGGTATTCCTGGGGCGGAGGAGATATTTCCGCGAGCTGCCGTACGGGCAGTTCCCCCCATTCCGCGCGCGGGTAGGCGGCGCGGAAACCTGTTTCCCAGCCATGCTGTTTCAGGATATTGAGGACGGTGAGGGCGTCTCCGCCGTTGTTGCCTTTTCCCACGTAGGCTATGCATAACCCGGGGACGGGAAAGAACTGCATGACGGCTTCCGCAATGCCGGCGGAAGCCAGCTTCATGAGGGTTCTGGCCGGAGTTCCGTTGATGATGAGCTCGCGTTCCGCGATCTGCATATTTTCCGTGGAGCAAACTTTCATGGCGCGCTGATGGGGTCAGTGTGCACTGTACGTTAAAAAACCTTCTCCTGCAAGCCGGAGAAGGTTTTTCGCAAAAGGAGTGAATCCGGGGGCGGTTAACCGATGCGGAACGTGATGCGCGCCTTGGTCATGTCGTAGGGGGACATTTCCATGCGCACCTTGTCGCCCACAACGATTTTGATGAAGCGCTTGCGCATCTTGCCGGAAATGTGGGCCAGCACTTCGTGCCCGTTGGGCAGGCGCACCTTGAACATGGTGCCCGCCAGCACGGCGCAGATGGTGCCTTCCACTTCAATTTCGCTTTCGGAGTTTTCTTCCTTGGGGGCCGATTTGCTGAAATGCCTCCTGCCCTTGGTGTGGCGGCCCCCGCCTCCCTGCGGGCGCGGCCGGTTGGGCCCGCCTCCGGGGAAAAACTACAGCTTGATCGAAAGCTATACAGACGACTTTGAG
>OGYM01001463.1_pt1 | contig 17131 bp, 23 predicted proteins | sample 1576491 | NCBI WGS metagenome assembly OGYM01 (sample SAMEA3541515, study PRJEB24748) | human gut metagenome | biome: human gut; feature: human-associated habitat; material: faeces | place: China | collected 2012 | reverse complement strand
CGCAAGCTGTCCAAGCGCGGCCTGCGCGCGGTTGACCTGGTGCTCGGCTCTGACGCAGCCGACGCGATCCTCGACATGGAGAAGGTGCAGAAGCTGCTCGACCGCAACAGCGGCATCATCATCGGTACCATCGACCAGGAACTCAGCCGCTACGATGGCGTGGTCTATATGGGTACGCTGAACTTCGGCGGCTTCAAGCTGAACCTGATCTCCGTAGACGAAACCTACATCGACGGCAGCGGCACGGAGCAGAAGTATTTCCCCGCCACCTCCGCCATGGTCACCGCCCCCGGCTGCGGCCATCTGATGTATGGCCAGATCACCCAGATCGACTACGGCTCCACCGAGTTCGCGTCCCATGCGGCGACCCGCGTTCCGAAGTTCTCTCTGAACCAGGAGGCGGACATCCGCAAGCTGCGTCTGGGCGCGCGTCCGCTGGCTGCTCCTCACAACTACTGCCCGTACATCTACGCGGCGGAAGTTGTGTCCTGACCCGGCGCGGAAAGGAGACTGCTATGATGAAAATTGAGATCATCTGCGGCACATACGGCTACAGGCCGGATGGCTCGAAGCACCCCATTCCCATCGACCGCGGCGGTATCTGCGAGGTCTCCGAAGAGGAGGCGCAGCGCCTTTTTACCCTGTGTGTCGCCCGCCCCACCGAGGAAACGCCCTCTCCCGCTGTTGCAACGCCCCATGCGAGCGAGGACGGCAGCGGGGCTGGCGCTGACCCATCTAACGGCGACGAGGGCGCAGAGGACGCAGAAAGCGCCCATCTTGACCCCGAGCAGCTTAAAACGCTGACCAACGCCAAGCTCGCGGAGCTGGCCAAGGAGATGGGCATCGACACCGCTAAGCTCAAGACCAAGGCGCAGCTGATCGCCGCCATTACGGATGTTCCGCTGGAGGACGCGATCGCCGAGGACGATGACGGCGTGGACGACGGCGAAGCGCCCCCTGTGCTGACGCCGGAGGCGCCTGTGGTATGAGCGGCTTCAAGGATATGGTCGCCCGCGACAACTTCGGCGTGTTCCTCAACTGCGACGAGTTCGCGGAAAAGCGCACCGTCAAGTATGATGGGGCGACCTACGAGGATATTCCCATCGTCCTCTCCGGTCTGAAGGAGAAGGACCGCCGCCAGCTGATGAGCGACCATGCCCAGGGGCTTTACATCGTCTCCTCCGTTCTCCACTGCGCCCTGTCCGATCTCGGCGGGGTGCAGCCGGAGCGGGGGCAGCGTATCAGGATCAACGACCAGGAGGGCGGCGGAGGCTTCTTCCGGGAGTTCTATGTCGCGTCCTCGGTCTGTGAGATGGGTATGCTGCGCGTAGAATTGGAGGCGGTGGACGAATGAGCTTTATCCGCGTCAACGAGGTCGGCGGCGACAGCCTGGAGCGCGTGAACAAGCTGCTGCACAATATCCCCGGCGGCGTTTACAAAGCGGCGTTCTCCGCGTTGAGGCGCGCCGGAGATACAGCCAAGACCCGCGCCGGACAGTTCGCCGCCGCCGAGTACACCATCAACAAGGGTGAATTCATGCGGAGAGTTCACTCCAAGACCCACATCACAGGCGGTGCGGGAGGCGTGATGGGTATGAGCATCAGTTTCTCCGGCACCGTGCTCCCGCTGCTGACCTTCAACACCACATACAGCCGGGACGGCACCGTGCAGACACAGGTAAAGCGCAACGGCGGAGCCGCGACGCTTCAACACGCATTCGTGGCCCGCATTTTCGGCCCGACTGCCGTTTTCGAGCGCGTCGGCTCGCCGCGCTTTCCTGTGGAGCAGAAGTTTGGTCCGTCTACCGGACACATGATGCGGAACGAAGAAGTCATCAAGAAGATGGACGAAACGATCCGCGACACCTACGAAAAGCGCGTTGAGCATGAAATCCTGCGCGTGCTGAACGGATGGGGAGGCTGATTTATGACAAGAACCATTCTGCTGAAACGCCTGCGGGCCTTTACCGAGGAGGTCACCGCCGACCTGATCATGCCGACCCGTTTGCAGAAGGGCGACACGGAGCAGAGCTTCCGCCCTGCAAAGGTCTACCTGATGCGCCTGCCGGACGGCACTTCTGCCACCAAGAAGGCTCCATATGTGCTGCACCAGGTCATTACCGGCATGGATCAACAGCCGCAAGGACAGCGTGTGACCTCCAGCGCCAAGGTCCGGTCTATCTGCTGTGTCTATAACGATGACGAGCAGGAGGGCGGGCTGATGCTGCTGAATCTCATGGAACGGCTGCGCATTGCGATGCTCAGGCAGGTCGTGATCGGGGGGCAGTTTACCCTTGACCTGGAGGCGGGGCTTGAAACGCTGGTCTATCCCGATGACACCGCCCCCTATTTCGTGGGGGAAATGATCTCCACATGGAAGCTTCCCCCTGTGGAAAGAGAGGTTAACCTATGAGCGAAAAAATCATCGACACGGCGGCTCAGACCGCCGCACCAAAGACGGCAAAGAAAAAGCCTGCCGCGCCGAAGAAGGTCGCCGACACCGGCGGCTTCTGCGTCTATCTCGGTCCGACCATGATGGGCGTGATCCAGCGCGGCACCATCTATCGCGGCGGCCGGAAGGAAGTCCTTGACACCCTTGCCCCGGTGATCGAGCAGCACCCGCTGATCGCGTCGCTGGTGGTGAGCGACGAAACGCTCCCCGCCGACCGCATCAAAGTCAAAACGCCTGGGAACCTGCTGTATGTGAATTATCACAAGCTGGCCAAGGGCATGAAGTAAGGAGGAAATTTCAATGAACCACGGCGTATATGTCTCTCAGCAGGCTACCAGCGTCAGCACCCCTGTCGTGGCGGAGTCCGGCATCCCCTTCGTGGTCGGCCTGGCTCCTGTTCAGGCGGCGGATAAGCCTGCTGCCCCCGGCACCCCTGTTCTCTGCACCAGCTGGTCTGAGGCGGTGGAGAAGCTGGGCTACTCCGACGACTGGGCAACCTACACGCTCTGCGAATTCATGTATTCGCACTTCAAGCTGTTCGCCTGCCAGCCTGTCATTTTCTGCAATGTTCTGGATATCGCCACCGCAAAGGAGGCGTCTGCCGCGGCTGATGTTGCGGTGACGGAGCACAAGGTAAAGCTTCCCATCGCGGCCATCAACGATTCCGCTCTGGTCATCAAGCCTGCCGGCGGTACCGGCTCTGCCTATGTGTCCGGCACCGACTATAACGCCTATTACAGCGGCGAGCATCTGGTGGTGGAGCTGCTGTCTACCGGCAGCGCCTATGATGCCGAGCAGGTAAACATCGCCTACAACAAGGTCAAGGCATCCACCGTCACCGCATCTGACATCGCCTCCGCGATGGAGAATGTGGAGCTGTGCCTGACCCTGCTGGGCATCGTCCCCGATCTGCTGTGCGCCCCCGGCTATTCTCAGCAGTCTACCGTGGCCGCTGCAATGACCGCCAAGGCAGGCAACATCAACGGCCTGTTCCGCGCCAAGGCGCTGATCGACATCGACTGCGGTGCTTCCGGCGCGCGTGCCTATTCCGATGTTCTCACCAAGAAGAACGCCGCCAACATCGCCGACGAGGACGAGATCGCCTTCTGGCCGATGGCGAAGCTGGGCGATTATAAGTTCCACCTGTCTACCCAGATGGCGGGGCTGATGGCGCAGATCGACACCGGCAACGGCGGCTGCCCCTACGAGTCTCCCTCCAATAAGGGGCTGCAGTGCGACGGCCTCTGCCTGGAGGACGGCACCGAGGTCAACCTGACGCTTGCGCAGGCCAACTACCTCAACGGCATCGGCGTGGATACTGCGCTGAACTTCATGAGCGGCTGGGTGGCGTGGGGCAACTACACCGCCTGCTATCCCTCCAACACCGATGTCAAGGATTACTTTATCCCGGTCAGCCGTATGTTCGGCTGGGTCGGCAACTCCCTCGTCAAGACCTTCTGGAGCAAGCTGGACAAGCCTATGACCCGCCGCCTGATCGACACCGTTCTCGATTCCGCCAACATCTGGCTCAACGGTCTGGTGGGTATGGGCTACCTTCTGGGCGCTCGCGTGGAGATGCTGGAGAACGAAAACCCGCTGACCAACCTCATGGCCGGCATCATCAAGCTCCATGTCTACATGACGCCGCCCTCTCCTGCTCAGGAGATCGACTTCGTGCTGGAGTATGACGCCAGCTATGTCACCAGCGCCCTGCAGGGCTAAAAGGAGGTTTGAATCATGGATCAGAGCATTATCAACTTCAAGGTCTACGAGGACTCTGTTGAATATGTCGGTATGGCACAGGCGACCCTGCCTGACCTGACCGCGCTGACGCAGTCCATCTCTGGCGCCGGCATCGCAGGCAATGTGGAGTCGGTCATTCTCGGCCACTTCGACGCGATGACGCTGGGGCTGAACTTCCGCACCGTCACCGATCAGAGCGTGAAGCTCTCCGAGCCTCGCCGTCACACCATCGACCTGCGCGTGGCACAGCAGGACGAAGATGTCGTGGCAGGCAAGGTGGTCGTCCGCGCCGTCAAGCACATTCTTGTGGTCATTCCCAAGAGCGACAAGGGTGGCTCCGTTGCCCCCGCCGCGCCCTCCAACGGCTCCGGCGAGTACGCCGTCCGCTACTGGGCTACCTACATTGACGGCAAGAAGGTGCGTGAGGTCGACCAGCTCAACTTCATCTGCTATGTCAACGGCACCGACTACCTGGCCGACGTCCGCAAGGCGCTCGGCATGTAAGAGACCTGACAAAAGCCCGGGGCGGAACATCCGCTCCGGGCATCTTTTTGAGATTTGAAAGGAGTTATCACCATGGCTGATATCAACAAGACCGTTGTTCCCGCTGACGCTTTCTCCACCGTCGATCACGACGAGTACGCCGCCGCCGAGGCGCAGGCCAAGGAGAGCGTAGGCAACTACACCCTCAAGCTGAAAAGACCCTTCACCTACGAGGGGCAGACCTTTGACGAGCTGAACTTCGACTTTGAGGGGCTGACCGGCGATGACGCTCTTGCCATCGAGGACGAGCTTCAGGCCATCGGCAAGCCCACCATCTCGCCTACCTTCTCCGGCCAGTTCCTGGTGCGCATGGCGGCGCGAGCCTGCACCAACACCATCATTGACGCCAGCGGCCGTCCACGCCGTATCGGCGACGACGCCCTGCGCGCCCTGCCCATCTTCGAGTTCAACCGCGTCAGAGGCAAGGCCCGCTCTTTTTTGCTGGCATCGGAGCTGTAACCGGCGACGGCGGCGTCTGGCTCCGCAGGCAATGTCTTACGATGGCGAAAACCAATCAGACCCCCGTTTCCTACTGGCTGTCGCTGCCCCTGCCGTCCCTGTGCAAGTGGATCAGAGTCAGCAACCAGCTTGTGAAGGAGGCGCGGGAGCGACGCAAGAATAAATAAATCTGAAAGGAGGGCCGTCTATGGCAGGCCGCAAAGAGTATGAGATGCTATTCCAGCTGAATGCGCAGCTTGGAGGCAGTTACAGCAAGACCTTCAAGGCCGCTCAGCAGGAAATTGTGTCCATGCAGAAGGAAATCCAGGCCCTCTCCAAGACACAGGCGGATATTTCCGCGTTCCAAAAGCAGCAGGCAGCCGTGGAAGCGACGCGGAAGCGGCTGGAAATGCTGCGGCAGCAATATGACAATATTCAGCGGGAGATGGAGGAGACCGACAACGAGTCCGCCGACATGAAGAACAAGCTGCTGGCAAAGCAGCTTCAGATCGACAAGACCTCCGCCTCGCTGGAGAAGCAGACGGCAAAGCTGAACGAGCTGAGCGGGGCTTTGGAAGAGGCGGGCGTCAATACCGACGACCTCTCCCACAGCTCCGAGCAGCTTGCCGGCAAGATCGACACGCTGAAAAAGAAGCAGGGCGAGGCCGCCGATAAAGCTATGACCTTCGGCGACAAGGCGGGGCAGGCCTTTAATCAGGTACACGAGGCCATCGTGGCCGCAGGCATCGCCGTCGCCCTGAAAGAGATCTACGAATACTTCGCCAGCTGCGCGCAGGCGTCGATGGATTTTGAGAGCGCCATTACCGGCGTCGCCAAGACCACAGACCTCACAGACGAGGAACTGGCGGCAATGTCGGATTCCATCAAGGCGCTGTCCACGGAGATCCCCGCCACCACAGAGGAGATCGCGGCGGTAACCGAAGCCGCGGGACAGCTCGGCATCCAAAAGGACGCCCTGCTGGACTTCACCGAGATCATGACCATGCTCGGCACTGCCACCAACATGACAGCTGACGAGGCAGCAACCTCCCTTGCGCGCTTCGCCAACATTACCGGCATGGCAACGGACAATTACGGACGGCTCGGCTCTGTCATCGTTGACCTTGGCAACAACTTCGCCACGACGGAATCCGAGATCGTGGCGATGGGTACGCGCCTGGCGTCGGCGGGTAAGCTGGCCGGACTGACCGAGCCGGAGATCATGGCTCTGGCGGCGGCGATGTCCTCTGTCGGCATCGAAGCCGAGGCGGGCGGTACCGCCATGACCCAGACGCTCAACGCCATTGAAAAGGCCGTTGCAAAGGGCGGGGACGACCTCACGGAGTTCGCCCGTATCGCGGGTATGTCCTCCGAAGAATTTTCTTCTGCGTGGAAGAACGACGCCATGAGCGCCCTGACTTCCTTCATCGGCGGGCTCGGCAAGCTGGACGAGCAGGGCGAGAGCACCGTCCTCGTACTGGAAGACCTGGGTCTGACCGGCATCCGGCAGAGCAATATGCTCAAAGCCCTGGGTCTTGCCGCAGACCAGATGACCGGCGCGGTGGACACTGCAAATACCGCCTGGCAGCAAAACACCGCCCTTACCAACGAGGCCAACAAGCGCTACGCCACCGCGCAGAGCCGGTTGACCATGATGCAGAACGCCTACAACAACCTCAATGTAGCCATCGGCGACGCCTATACTCCCGCGCTCAGCGAGGCTTACGGCGTCGGCACGAAGGTCCTCAACAGCATTACGGCGTTCATTCAGAAGAACCCGGCGTTGGTCAATGCCATCACCGCCTTTGCAGGCGTGATCGGCGCGGTCGTCGCCGCGCTGGCTGCCTATGCGGTCGCTGCAAAGATAGCCGCAGCCGCCAGTGCAATTCTCACTGCGGCGATCCCCGGCGTCAATGTCATCATGGGCGTTACCGCTGCCGTGGCCGCAATCACGGCGGGCATCGTTGCTCTGGCCACCGCTGCGGCGAATGACGCCGTACCCAGTGTGAAGGAGCTGACCGAAGCCGCCCGAGGAATGCGGGAGGCGATGGACGAGGCCAAGGCCACCTATGACGATACTGTTACCTCCACCATGGCCGCTGCAGGCGTCGCAGACACCTACATCGGCAAGCTGGAGGAGATGGAGGCGGCGGGGCTCAATACCGACGAGCAGCACAGGCAGTACCACAACACCCTGGCTCTGCTCTGCCAGGTGGTACCGGAGCTGGCCGATTATATCGACCTCGAAACCGACACCATCAATGGCGGCACCGAAGCGCTCCGCGCCAACACCGAGGCGTGGAAGCAGAATGCCATGCAGCAGGCCTATCAGGATCAGCTCACCGAGCTGTACTCCCAGTATTCCGCCGTGCTGATCGAGGCAGAAGAAAACAGCATCGGGCTCACCAAGGCGCAGTACAGCTTGGAGGCCGCCCAGCAGAAGCTGTCTGATACCTACGCGCAGATGGATGCGCTATGGGCAGACGCGCAGAAGCAGGCGGATGCCTATTACGACCAGTACGGCTATTACACCGATGCGACCACTTTTCTCTCGCAGGAATACTACGACCTGCAAAACTCCATCTACGATACCAACAACGAGATATGGGCGGCTGAGAAGTCCATCAAGAATTACAACAAGGCGATGGAGGAGGACGCAGACGCCGTTTCCGATGCTGAGGCGGAGATCGCCCTCGCGGAAGAGGCGGTCAAGAATCTGACCGCCTCCATGAACGAAGGCACTGGCGCGTCCGAGGAGGCTGCTGCACAGGTCAGCGAGTTCCAGGCCGCCATCTCCGGCGTGCAGGAAAAGATCAACGCCCTTGTGGAGTCCTACAACGAGGCGTACAGCGCGGCATACGAAAGCATATCCGGACAGTATCAGCTTTGGGACGAGGCCGCAAAGGTCGTTGCAACCAGCGCAGGCAGCATCAATTCCGCACTGGAGAGCCAGATCACCTACTGGCAGGACTACAACGCCAACCTGCAATCCCTGACTGACCGCAGCGCCGACATCGAGGGGCTGAGCGACATGATCGCCTCCTTTGCTGACGGTAGCTCCGACAGCGTGAACGCGATCGCCGGCATGGCAGGCGCCACCGACGAGCAGCTGGCCACGATGGTAGCCAACTGGAAGACTCTGCAGCAGGAGCAGCAGAACGCGGCGGGGAGCGTAGCCGACCTCAAGACCGACTTCACGGCCACCATGGACGAGCTGCAGACGGCGCTTGCTGAGGACATTGAAGCGATGGACCTTGGCGACGAGGCCAAGGCAAGCGCGCAGGCCACCATTCAGGGATTTATCGACGGAGCTGTCGGTATGCTGCCCCAGGTGACCGCTGCCTACAACCGCGTCGCCGCCGCAGCCAGAGCCGCACTGTCCGCGTCCGGCACCGGAACGGCCGGCAGCATTCCCGGCTACGCAGTTGGTACGCAGTCCGCCGCACCCGGCTTTGCCCTCGTCGGCGAAAACGGCCCGGAGCTGGTCTACTTCAACGGCGGCGAGCAGGTCATGACCGCCGAGGAGACCGCCGCCATGCGCGAGAGCATGGAGATCCAGGCCATCACCTTCGCCCCGCAGCTGCTGGAGGCACTGCACGCCATCCATGGCGACGGCGCGCTTTCGGCAGAGCCGGGCGCAGGCTCCGGCGCCGGATCGGTGGAGCTGCAGATCGTGTTTCAGATCAACGGCAGCGCATCGTCCGAGACGGTGGAAGCTCTGCGCGAGTATGGAGACGAGTTCGCCGAGCGCGTCCTTGAAGTGATTGAAGAAGCCGAGTATGACCGGAGGAGGGTGAGTTTCACATGAGCAATACTTATACCACCATTCAAGGTGATATGTGGGACAGCATCGCCTTCTCCCAACTGGGGAGCGAAGCGTACACCGACCGGCTGATGAATCTGAATCCGCAGCATCTCGGGTACTACACCTTTCCGGCCGGGATCGTGCTGAAGCTGCCCGACCCTGCTGAGGATGTCGGCGATGCCCTGCCCCCGTGGAAGCAGGTGGTCGGATGAGCAGCCCGAATCAGGCGCGCCGCGTATCGGCGCAGATTTTCTTTCAAGGCGCGGACATCACCGGCAGTATGCGTCCCTACCTTCTCTCTGCCACCTACACCGACAAGGAGGAGAACGAGAGTGATGACCTGCAGCTCAAGCTTCAGGACCGCGATGATATATGGCTGAAAAAGTGGCTGGCCGACGCCATCGACGCAGCAGCCTCTGCCGGAGGCTCCACAGCCGCCGCAGGCGGCGGAGCCAAGGCCTACAAGGTCACCGCCAAGAGTGGGCTGAATATCCGCTCCGGCCCCAGCACCAGCTACGGCAAGTACGGCGCTGTGGTCTGCGGAACGGAGCTGCAGGTCGAGGGCATCGAAAACGGCTGGGCAAAGGTCAGCTACAACGGCAAGACCGCCTATGTCAGCGCATCGTACATCAAGGAAGCCGATGGCGGAGGCGGAGACGCTTCCGCCCCGGCGTCTGCCGCTGCGGAAAAGACCGGCTTCAAGATTAGCGTGGTCTTTATCCGGGAGAACTGGAACGGAGGAGGCAGGGATAAGGTGCTGGATTGCGGGCAGTTTGAGCTGGACAGCGTTGACGCCTCCGGCCCGCCCAACACCATCACCATCAAGGCGACAGCGCTGCCGTACAGCGTACGAATCCGTCAAACGGAACGCTCCAAGGCGTGGGAGTCCTATGCGCTCTCCGGCATCGCCAACGAAATGGCAGCGGCAAACGGCATGACCTGTATGTATCTTTCTAACAACGACCCGTTCTATGGGCGCGTGGAGCAGCGGCAGCAAAGCGACATCGCATTCCTCTCCCAGCTCTGCCACGAGGCAGGCATTTCGCTGAAAGCTACCAACAATCTAATCGTCCTGTTCGACCAGGCGGATTATGAGAAGAAGGCAGCGGTGCTGACCATCGCCCGCGGCAGCGGGAGCTACACCAAGCACAAGCTGAATGTTGGCACGGCGGAAACGCAGTATGCCTCCTGCCGCGTCAGCTATACCGACCCCGGCACGGGCAAGTGTATTGAAGCCACGGCCAAGGTCGATGACTACAACGAAAAATCGAAGAACAACCAGCAGCTGGAGATCACCGCGAAGGTGGCCAGCGTTGCCGAGGCTAAGACCAAGGCGGAGAAGTATCTGCGGCTGCACAACAAATACGCGAAAACGGCCACCTTTACGCTGCCGGGGAATCCGGACATTGTTGCAGGTGTCACGGTAATGCTGACCGGCTGGGGCGCGTGGGACGGGAAATATATTGTTTCTCAAGCCGCGCATGCCATCGGCTCGTCCGGCTACACCACGCAGATCAAGCTGCGCCGGGTATTGGAGGGCTACTGATGAACGACGAAGCAATCCTCTCGCGGCTGGTGCAGGTCGGCACGGTGACAGCCGTTGACAGCGGTAAGCGAAAAGCCCGCGTGAAGTTCAAGGACACGGGCATTATTTCGGACTGGCTTTATGTGATCCAGCACTACGGCGCGAATTTCTACATTAAGCCGGACGCAGAGCACACCCACGACATCACGGACACCTTCACCGGCGGCGGCTCGGCCAGCCCCTACCCCGCGCACGACCATCTGCCTGGCTCGCATCTGACCTACTGGATGCCGAAGGTGAATGACCGCGTGCTCTGCCTGTATCTGCCGGTATTCAACGGCGACGGCTTTGTGTTAGGAGGTTTTTGATATGGGACAGGTCGGCTGTCTGGGCGACATCATCTTTACGGTGTCCGACCGGACCATTGAAACGATCAACAATGTAACGTGGTCGGGGTCTGCCCGGTATTCGACGCACCAGCGGCACGGCACACACGCCCTCACGGAGTTTACCGGCCTTGACCCAGACAAGATGACCTTTGACATCGTGCTCTCTGCCTACCTTGGCGTGGACCCGATCGCAGAGGTCGTAAAGCTTTGGAATTACGAGCGCGGCGGCATCGCCGTCCCGTTGGTGATCGGGAATAAGGGCTACGGCAAATACCGCTGGTCTGTTCTCGACCACAAGATGAAGATGCAAACCTTTGACGGGCGTGGGAATGTTACCAGCGCAACCGTGTCCGTCAGCCTGCAAGAATATCTGAGGGGGTGAGCGCGTGAGCTACAAGGTGACGGCGGCAGATCTGGGCGCGGTGCGGCTCAATGAGACGGACACCGTGCGGTCGGTGCTGCAAAATATCGCCATTATCCTCTCCACCCGGCAAGGCTCCTGCCCGCTGTATCGTGGCTTCGGCCTGCCGCAGAAGTTTCTGGATAAGCCCGTGCCGGTAGCAATGCCTATGATGTATTCCGAGGTCAAAGAGGCCGTGGAGGAATACGAACCCCGCGCCGAAGTGGTAAATGTGACCTTCGCGGTCGATGAAGCCGCTCCGGGCAGGCTTATCCCTACCGTGGAGGTGAACATCATCAATGAGTGACAGAAATACCGAGTATCAGTTTGTGGCGACCGACACGGAAACAGTCGAGGCCCTGCTGATCTCTATCTACGAAAAAATCACCGGCGTCAGCGTAAAGCCCGCCAGCCCCGAAAAGCTGTTTATCCAGTTTGTTGCCGCCGTGGTGATCCAAGAGCGCGGGCTGAATAACTACACCGGCAATCAGAACATCCCCAGCCGCGCCGAGGGCGAAAACCTTGACGCTCTGGCAGAGCTGTTCTATGTCACGCAGCGCCCGGCGGCGCAGGCTGCGGTCTGCACCGAGCGCTTCCATATCTCCGAGGCGCAGACCACGGCGATCCTCATTCCTGCCGGTACGCGCGTCACTGACGCCAGCGGTACGCTGACATGGGAGACGGTCGCGGATGCCTATGTATCCATCGGCGAGACCTATGCCGATGTGCAGATCCGCTGCCAGACTGTTGGTGCGGTCGGCAACGGCTACGCAGTGGGACAGATCAACACCTTCGTTGACCTGTTCGACTACTGTGAGCGCTGCGAAAACATCACCGCCAGCGATGACGGCGCAGACCAGGCCACTGACGACGAGTTCTATGAGCTGATGCGCGCCAGTCAGGACGCTTACAGCTGCGCCGGAGCCAAGGGTGGGTATATCTACTTTGCCAAGCAGGTCAGCACCAAGATCGCCGACGTGGTGGCGAACAGCCCCAGCGACGGAGCGGTGGACCTCTATGTCCTCATGGACGACGGTACCATCGCTACCACGGAGATCAAGAATGCTGTCCTCGCTGCCTGCAACGATGACACGGTGCGGCCGCTGACGGACAAGGTCTCTGTCAAGGACCCGCAGAAGGTGAGCTACAATATCACCTTCACCTACTATGTGCCGAAGGACAGTTCCCTCAGCTCCACAGAGATCAAGGCTGCGGTCGACAAGGCCGTGGCTGAGTTCGTCGCGTGGCAGTGCGGGAAGCTGGGGCGCGACATCAACCCCTCCGTGCTGATTGGAAAGCTCATGCAGACCGGCATCAAGCGCGTGGCGCTGACCAGCCCGGTCTTTACCACGCTGCGGGATGGCTCCGACGACACGACGCCGCAGGTTGCGTCGGTCGGGACCATCACGGCCACGAATGGGGGCTACGAGGATGAATAAGGCGCACGGCATCACGAAGGAAAACCTGCTGGCCTCCTTGCCGGCAGTCCTTGCCAATGACGACAATATGGCAGCGCTTGCCTCTGCCGTTGCCGAGGTGCTGGCTGCCCGCGTAGGCGAGATTGAGCGCGTGTCGATCTACTCACAGATCGACCGGCTCCCGAACGAGCTGCTGGACATTCTGGCGAACGACTTCAAGGTTGACTGGTGGGATGCCAACTACACGCTGGAGGAAAAGAGGCAGACGCTGAAGGATTCCTGGAATGTTCATCGCAGGCTCGGAACCAAGGCGGCAGTCGTCATGGCGATCTCCGCCATCTACCCCGATACGCAGGTCAGCGAATGGTGGGAGTACGGCGGCGATCCGTACCACTTCAAGCTGCTGATCGACGCCACCTACGAGAATGTTGACCCCGCCCGGCACCAGCGCGTCCTTGACCGCGTGGCCTTTTACAAAAATCTGCGCTCCATTCTCGACGAGGTCGAATATTACGACGCGGGCGGTGCGGCCGCGGTGTACTTTGGCGCAGCTTGCATCGGAAGCGAGTTCACGGACGGAGCAACGGCCGTCAGATACTAAAAACGGAGGTGTCCTACTATGGCAACATGGAACGGCGTCATTACCAACGCCGGAAACAGCCTGCTCAATGAGTGGGTGAATGAAAAGGCTCTGAACTTCGACAGCGCGGCTGCTGGACAGGGTACCGTGGCGCTGGTGTCGATGCTGGCACAAACAGCCCTTGTGAGCCAGAAGCAGGCGGCAAGCATACTGGGCGGTAAGCAGGTCACGGGCGGCATCCGTCTGAAAATCCGCATCGCCGCGCCAACAACGGCATACACGCTCAATCAGTTTGGCGTATGGGCCAGCGTGACGGGCGGTAGCACCACCATGATCGCGCTCTTTCAGTTGGAGGACGGCATTCCCATCCCCAGCAAGGCGGAGTCCCCGGACTTCGTCTATACCTTCTACGCGCTGATCTCCTGCTCCAATACCGGCACATGGACGGTGACGGCCGATACTAGCGCCTGCGTCACGCAGGGAGATATGACGACCGCCATCGCGCAGGCTGTCAGCATCAAGCAGGACAAGATTACGGTCAAGGGCCTGCTGATGGGCGACGGAGCCGGGAATCTCTCGGCTGCTGTGGCTGGGAAAGACTACGGTTATCCACTTGCAACAGGCTCAGGCACACCGACAGCCGCTACTGCGGGTACCGCAGGGCAGCACTATTATGACAGCGCTACGAGCAAAGAATATATCTGCACGGGTAAAAGCGCAGATGGAAAATTCCTCTGGAAACTATCCGGTATCAGTGATGCGTCTGAGATTATGTACGATAGCACGAAAAGACTTTCAGAAAAAATCGCCGAAATGGACGCATCTATGCTGTTGACCTTGGCTGCAGCAGCTCCTTACGACGCTTCTCAGACCTACGCTCTTGGGACATACTGCACAAAAGACGGTAAATTGTACCGCTGCACAACGGCTATTTCTGCGGCGGAGGACTGGACGGCGGGCCACTGGACGGAGACTACCATGGGCGCGGAACTGGTATCCATTTATACAACTTTGGCTAACAAGGCTCCGACCATCCACGCCGTGCAGCACGCAGCCAGAGGCAGCGATCCTATTGCACCTGAAGATATCGGCGCGGAGAAAGCGGGCGCTGCGGCAGCTGTTCAAAAAAATCTGGAGCGCCATACCCACGACGACCGCTATTTGCGGCTGACAGGCGGAACGCTGGCCGGAAATCTTACGGGCAAATACATCGCGGGTACATGGCTGCAAGCCACAGAGGTTACAGACCTGTCGAGGACGGCGGGTAAGGTAGCTGTGCTGGATGATAGCGGATGGGTGTATTATCGCACCGTTGCTGAATTGCTGGCGGATTTGGGGATTCCTGACGCTGCTTCCATCCGGGCAACTACTGCTGTTTACGGAACAACGAAACTCAGTACAAGCATAACATCAACCAGTAAAACAACAGCGGCAACGCCTTATGCTGTGAAAGCTGCACTGGATAAGGCAAAACAATACACGGATGACCAGATTAAAGTTGCTATTAACAGCAGTTACTAAGGGGTGATTGTGCTATGCCTAAAACGATAACACTGACCAACATTATGGCAAACAACGAAAAAGGTTGGTTCCCTGCAACACTTGGAAATTGCTCATGGCAATCATCCACTAGGACGCCGGGGGACGGAGCAAAGTCCAGTGTCAAGATCATCCCTTCCGGTGGTGGAGAATGCACGTTGACTTCTGCCGAACACGATCTTGTCGCATCACACAAATATTACATTAGCTTCAAGGTGTTTTATGATTCTGCGGCTAACTGTACATTTGACTGGTATTGGCCTGTAGCCGAACCGTCTGCTGCATCCGGGCTGCGTGTCAACGCTGCTGCCCAGACATGGACACGAGCGTCCTCGGTATTCGAACGTACAAGCTTCGCCGACGGAAGATATCCATGCCGATTTGATTACAACAATGAGAATGGGAATGTGACATTCTGGTTTACATCGTGTATGTTGTTCGATCTAACAGCAGCATTTGGAGTGGGCAATGAGCCGAGTAAAGAGTGGCTGGACAAACACATTGATTCATTCGGTGATACGCTGACAGTCCACTACTATGAGAATTTGGGAGAACTGTTCGCGGATATCGCAAATGCGATTCGCACGAAAAGCGGGCAGAGCGGCGAAATTTTTGCATGTGATTTCCCGGATAGAATTAAGAACCTATAATGATGGAGGTGTAATATGACGTACATCAAAGTAAACGGAGAGGTTTACCCAGCCAAAATCGGCAGAAAAGGAGTTGACCACGGATGGGATGACCGAGAGATCAAAGAAGTTACCCTCGCAATGTCCTACGATGAAGTGATGTCTTTGCTGCCTGATAGCACCCCTTGGAGCGTTATCGTGAAAGAGCCTATGCTTGATGATGGCGGGAATCAGGCATTAGACGAATCCGGAAATATCGTCTTGGAAGAAGGTGGCACGGAAGTAGATATGAGCGAGTACAGCATGAGCGGTGACATCACCGACCACAGGGACGGCACGGTGACGATCAAGATGGGAAAACCGACAGACCTTGAAACCGCTTATGAGATGCTGATTGGGGGAGATACAGAATGAGCGCAAAGGTAAAAGCAATCTGGAATCTGTACAAGCATGGCAGGATTACAAAGGCACAGTTGAAAGCAAAAGTCCCTGTCGTTTTAGCGGAAGATGAATACGAGCAGATTACGGGAATTTCAATCCACGCGCCCGCAAGGGGCGCGACTGCAAACATGCACAAAAAATCCCGTGCATTTTTGCGATAACAGGACGAGTTGACCGTCAGCGGCTTGCAGTATGACGAATATCATCTGGAGCTGGAGATGTACGACGGTCTGAGTGACGACATTCTCAGCAACTATGCCGGTTATCTGGCGCAGGCCAAGCTATGCGAGGCGGAGGGCAAGACCATCCCCGCCCTGCAGCAGCAGGTAGCCGATCTGGAAACTGACAAGGCGGCATTGACGGAAAAGGTGACGAGCCTTGAGGGGCAGGTCACCGATACACAGATGGCGCTATGCGATGTCTACGAACAGATCGTCGCCGTGACATCTACAACAGGAGGCGAGTAACCGATGGCGAGCAATTACATGGTGAAGGTCTACGCAGACCTGTTCCGCAAAGGGAAAAAGACGATTGAGGAAGTTCCCGACCCGCTGCGAGCGGCTGTCCGGGAAATCCTCGAAAATAGCAAGAATGGAGCTGAGGGCTTATGAAAAGCCTTCGGCTCCTTCTTTTATACATTCTGATGGGAAAGGAGGTAGCAGTTATGGCAGTTGTCTACGCGACCCTGATCGTCAAGGGCAAGAAGACCATCGACCAGGTTCCGAGCCTGATTCGGAAGCAGGTCGAGGAGATCCTGGCAGATCTCGAAGTCACCGTCTGACCACGGCATTGATACGGAGGGCAGCTCCTTTACGGGGGGCTGCCCTTCTTATCACGCGCAGAGGAGGATTGAGAGATGACGCTCAAGGAGATTTTGTTTGGTGGGGGAAGTGCGCTGTTTGTGCTGCTGACGCTGCTCCAGCTCGCCCCCATCAAAATCAATCCGTGGTCTGCAATAGCAAAGGCTTTCGGGCGCGCTATCAACAGCGAGGTCTTGGAGAAGGTCGGAAAGCTCGAAAGCGAGCTGCAGTGCGTTCGGTCTGGCATGGCCGAGGAAAAGGCCGTCAACTGCCGGGCGCGCATTCTACGCTTTGGCGATGAATGTCTCCACGGCGAGCGCCACACCAAAGATCATTTCGACCAAACGCTCCGGGACATCGCTGCCTATGAACGATACTGCGAGGATCACCCGGAGTTTGAAAACAATGTAACAGAGCTGACCAGTGACCG
>OGYM01001461.1_pt1 | contig 17136 bp, 9 predicted proteins | sample 1576491 | NCBI WGS metagenome assembly OGYM01 (sample SAMEA3541515, study PRJEB24748) | human gut metagenome | biome: human gut; feature: human-associated habitat; material: faeces | place: China | collected 2012 | reverse complement strand
AACATTCAGGATGCAGACCGAACTCGGCGGCGACCTTTGCCATGGTAAGCCCGCCTTCTTTCAGCCGGGCGATGGCTTCAGCGTATTTGGCGGCGGTGGCAGGGTTGTATCTTCGCACGGATGACCAGTCCACCGGCTTGCCTTCCTCGTAAGGAATGCCTTTCCGTTCACAGACCAAATCCTTGTGCCAGGTCTGCAGGTAGTCATAGAAACCTCTTATCGACACGCCGGTTTGTTTGGCTATTTTTCGGACAGACATCGGGGTGGTACGGTAGAGGTGGAGGGCTTCGGCATACACTTCTATCGTTTCGGGCTTCGGGGCGTGAAGGGTACCGCGTCCCGTTATCTTTCCTTTGCGCTGCTGTCACACGCCGCGATGGCCTCCTTGTATTTGGCGTGAGTTTCGGGATACTGCCCGCGTCGCTGGTTCATCTTTATATCAGCGGCTTCCTCCGGACTGCACCTGATGCCGTTGCGTTCCAGCATCAGATGCCGGTGATAAGTATTGACATAGCGGGAAAATCCGCTGAGAGAGACTTCGCACCGCCGGCATATCTCGACAGTGGAAAGGTCGGACGTGTCATATAGTTCCAACGCCGGACGGTATTTGGCTTCAGTCTCAGGCTTGCAGCCTCTTTGCCGGTTGCATTTATGTTCTTTTAAGGCCATATTGAAAATAAGAATTTTCTCTCATAATCATGGATCTACCACACAACGAACGAAACAAGCATCCGAGCCACCGCTTTTGATCAGGTTGCCCTTGCTGATAAAATTGAAATCAAATGAGAAATAGTTGATATCCCATCCCAGGCTGACACCGTCCGTCGGCGTAAAGTAGTCTTGAGGAATTTCCGCATTTAACCAATAGATGCCTCCCGGTCGTTTGTACAAATCGTAAAACAACGGACGTTCCACGGGACTGGGATATAATTGTGTTCGGCCGGCAGCATATCTCAATACTCCATTGATGGTTTCAGGATCTCCCCAAGTAGCAGTATAGCTTTGTTTTCTGTGTCCGTAGCCGGAGGCACCAATGGGGAAAAACAGATTTTTACCCGTTTCGCTGTTGTACGCAAAACAACCTCTCATTCCACGTCCTGACTTATTATGCTCATAGTCATAGCCGTAAACCTCTACGATGTCATCAGCCGTCTCCGTGGCATCATCTCCATACAATACACCGTATCCCTGCTCTATATAACTATTCCTCAATTCCCAGAAGTCTGCGCCCGTAGCCACCCTGGCATTCTCCATTTGAGGATTACCGAACCCATCGGTCGTATTACTATGAATAATGTCTGTCCACACCATTTTATCTCCGGTTGCCGCATTGGTAAAGCCACCTTCCGGATATACTTTAAATTTGTCCGGTGTAACATTTATCCACGGCTCAATCGGATTTTTATTACTCAACGCGTCTATCGGCTGACTCCAATTTCCGAATTTGAACAGCGATCCTTCGTCCAACGGATTGGAAGCCAATTCGCTTGTAGTCTTCATATTCATAGCATACCACTTCACTCCGTTTGTAACCAAATCGTCAGGTTTGTCACCTTGCCGCACGAAAATCAGATGCTGGCAGGTATAATTGTGATATTCCACGCGGATAATAGCATAACGGTTATCTGACGGGTTATCTGACGACTGCTCAAAATTCACATTGAAATCAATTACGCTGCCGGTTTTACCATATATGGCTTTCCCATATTCCGGATCGTCCTTCAACTCCGTTGTATTAGGGTCAGTTACCGATAAAGTAATCCCTTTTCCATTCGTTTCCTTGACGACATAGGCTTTCCATGATCCTTCAGATTGGAATGTTTTGAACATTTGTTGATCTTCTCCCGGCAATCGTTTCAACACGACATGAAACGACTTATTATTTTTGAGAGATCTATATATACCCTTCGGATTCACAACACGACGTACCTGGTATATCGGGACTTCATTGGTAAATACTTCATTCAATCCTTCCAACTTAGTTGTAATCTTGACTCTCGCCTTTCTCTGATATGCCACGTAGGGATTATTCCCCGTGTATCCGGTCGTTGATATCATCTGCTTGGCGCGCGTGTACATAGGAATATAGATGTTGTATGTATTTGCTTCCGTGGGGTGTTTTTCTACACGGTATTTATCGTCCGGATGTGAACTATCCGTTATGAATTCCTTGGAAGTTATGCCGTCAGGCAAATCAAAATCATTATATTCACGTTCTCCACGTTTGGGAACTTTGTTGTAGTATTGCTCATTTGATCCGATTTCATTTTCATATAAAACCGTTTTCGTTGTTTTATGTAATGACAGGAAACCGTTCCACGGTGCTGTAACACCATTCGGAGCACCCGTGTAATAAATATCACTGCTGGCATTATAAGGTGCCCAGTTGTTTTCCAAAATTTCCGCTTTTATGTATTCTATCTTTCGGCCTCCCGTGTTCACCTTGATGGGATACATCATGGAATGGTTATACAAGTATGAGATATAATAGGGCTCGGGAGTCATCACACCCGGTTCCGGCTCTTCGTACTCGATATGCCAATCTGCTTCATTGGCGAAGTTTTTGAATTTCAATGTCAGCTTGTAGTGGCAGTTACGTTTGGCGTTATAGTCTTTTTCCACGTCCTGTCCCAGCATGAAACGATAGATGATGTGCCCGTTGCCCAATCTCTCGGAATTGTTGGATATGTAGTGCGCATGTACTTCGATGTATGTACCGTAAGGTACGTCGTCTTTGAGCCTGTAAGTAGCGTCGTCTGGCAATCCCGGATGGTCAAGGGAACCGTTGCCGTCAGCATCCTGCCGTTTGTCGGGCATATTATCATCTGCGCCCTGCATATTCTCGTAAAAATACAGCGCGGGAGCTGTTTCATCGTGAGAACCGAAATGGGGGCTACCTACCGTGACACGATGATCCGCACAACCTTCCCCGTATTCAAAATCTTCTGCCATATCCCCTTCATGATAAGTAATGATTTCTCCATCAATCATATCAGGTCCGTTCTCTGGCACGTTCAAGGTGTACCCCTCTTTTCCCACGTTATTTTCCTTTCCCAAATAACATTGCGAAGGAATGTCTTTAATCTGCACGGATTGGAGATAGATAAACACTCCTTCTTTCAAGTTGCTACCATCGAATGCTACAGTCACTTTAGAGGCCGCACGGCGTAGCCAAGCATGGAGTTTTACATTTCTGCTATTTATTATAAGAGACTCATCACTTGAATTATTGGATGATGTAGAGTTTGTGAAACAACCTAACATCTGACCGTTGTTGACTACATTATATTTGTCGGTTTCAGCGTTTTTTGTATTGTCCCATGTGAGAGGAATGCTTTTGAGGCCGTCCACAGTCTTTATGTTTTCGGCATAATCTGTCAACAGGTCAGGTATGTTTGCTACGGCGTAGATATAATATTTGCCGTATTCAATTTCGCCCGGTAACGTGAATGTGGCGTGTGCCGTAGTAGTTTCAGCCTTATGTCCGTTTTCCGCATTCGCATCCGTACGGTCTTCAGAAGTCACTTTATAATTTTTCAACTCCTGTTTAGTTTCATTCTGTGTCCAACTTTTCAGAAGCTCCCCATTCTCTTTATACAACAATATATGTAGGGACTTTATCTCTTTCAGGGCATCGCCGGCAGCACGTGTCTGTGACAGTGCCGAAGACATAGGGGTGAAGTCCAACGTCGCTGATACCGTTGCATTGCCTTTACCTATACGTTCCTCGTTCAGGAAATCATCATGGCAGCCTGTAACGGAAAAGGCTATCAGAGCGATAACTATATATTGTACAAAACGTTTCATATATTTCTTGTTTATTGTTTTACAATCCAAATTCCGGTTCAAGTACTACTGCACTGTATGGAATCACATCCACCACAACTTCCCTGTCATACATGATTATATCTATAACAGCATTCGTGTTACGGAAAAGAGCTTTCAGATTATTAAAAGCAAAATTGAATGACTTCTGTTCGCCGTATTCATCAGTCAAGCCGAGTGTCATCTGATACTGCTGTTCCCCGTAAGGCTCCTCGTCCGGTTTTATCAGGTTCTTGCTTTCGGGAAGATAGAATGTGTGCAAGGTACCTTGCTCCTGATTTACATCCGTGTTAGTAGCTTTTGGTACAGACAAATTCAAGTCCGCTTGAGTGATAGAGGCTTGAGCGGCATTCTCCGGAATGTCGTAATCCATAATCCAACCTCTTTTTTCGACCAAAGTCTTGTTGTCTTCGGGAGACATTTGCGACTCTTCAGACACCTTTTGCAGCCAATCTATCCAGAAAAGGTCACTTATGCTGTTGTTCTCTTCTGTAAATGTCATCGTTTGGCTTATCTTATGTGCCATCAGGTAAGAATTATCGGCAATCTCCGACACCGATATGCTGTTCACCGTGACAGCATCGCTACGAAAATTCTTGAAACGGTAGGTGAACTTGGTAGCGACCCGTACTACGTAGAAAGTCCCGTTGAAATTCCCGTTTTCAGGAAAATCTATCTCGTACATAGAGGACATCGGGATGGGTTTTCCATTCGAATAATCCGGAGCGAAATAGAGGTTGTTTACCGCATTGGCAAAGTCGGACATGTTTTCTGTATAACTGTTGAAGAAATCGGTCAGCGTCCGGTTTACACCGACTGTGCCTTTTACAGCAGACACACTCTCCTCGTTGGCAAAAAGGAATATCTTCTTCGTTTCGTTGGGTGTAACCTTGAGTAAGATGGTTTTCTGTGTTTGCGCACTTTCCAGCGAAAAGTGCCGGTTATGCTCCACCGTTCCATCCTGGTGCAACACTATAACGCGCACGCTATGCATCTTCTCGTTGTCGGGCAGTTCTGTCGTATTCGCCCTTGTCTGCCCAATCGGCTCGATGTTCAGATAGAGGACTGCTTCCGCAACGTTGTCCGGCAAGGATTCTTCCCGACTGCTGCACGCCACCATAAAAGGCAGTGCGAATGCCGCCAGGCAGACTACAATGCTATGTATAATGCTCGTTTTCATCAGTTAAATCCTTCTATCTGATTATTCAATATCAACATTATTCAGTACCACACGCCATGACAGAATCTGGATGACACTGCTTACCCAATTGTGATCCTCGTCAAGGAAGAGGGTCATCACACACTCGTCCAGGCGGTCGAGGAACTCCCGCTCGTCCATCGGGTAGCGGTATTCCTCCTCGTAGTACTCTTTTCCCATCAAGGCGTAGTCTATCACGGGGATGCGTGCCACCGTCTTGCCTTCCCGGGTGGTGATGGTGAGCATCATTTTCTCGCGGTGAGTCTCTATCAGGCGGCCCACGGTGAAGTCGGCAACGAGCCCTTTCACCTTGCTGACAGCATCGTTGCCTTCCTTGCCAATGCCGGCCTCTATATTCTGTATGTCCCAAGGGCGGTAGTTGATGTTCTCGTCCGGCATCAGCTCGTTGTCGTGTGCCATCAGGCCGTTCTCATCATCGATGCGGAAGATGAAGTCTTCCTCTTTTACATCCTCTCCCGAAAGGTGTTGCAGGATGACGCGGACGTGGTTGGTGTTCTTGGTCAGGTACATGGTGTAGTCGTAGCTGCCCCCATCGTCATTGACGGGCAGCGATACATCCAGCGCACCATGGAAAAGACGGTACAAATGGGCTTCGCTGTATGCGCCTGACGCGTCACGCTTGCGGTTCAGCGCACACTGCAACTGCTCCATACGGGTCTCGCCCACACGGGCTTCGGGCACGGAGAAGGATTCTTCGCGTTCGCCGTCGTTCCGGAGGCCGCACCATGCCAACAGCCGGTAGTCGCCGGCCGGCAGGTCGAGCAACATCGAATAGTCTTCCGCCGTGGCCGGATTGATTTGTTCTTCTTGTTGCCATACCAGCATGCCCGATGTATCGAAGGCATACAGATGGATCGATGAGACCTCGTTGGCAAAAGCGTCTGCCCACTTCAGGTTCTTGTCATAGCGGAACTTGAGGCGGTAGTACACCGAACAGTCGCCTTCTTCCTCGTAGAGCCAGCTGTCGCAGGACGACATAGCCAACAGGCAGACTGACGCCATGAAGACCTTGGCTGTCACATTCCTTATCAATGCCCGTATATTCATATCGTTTACTCTTTTTTTATTATACAGTTTATACCAGTGTTACTCATTCTATATAGGGTGTGCGGAACTTCCGCATCCGGATTTTCTCGTCAAGTGGGATGCCCGTCTTCTGCATGCAGGCTTCCGATGCCACACCTCCCTTGTGTACCGGTGGGCGGGTACTGTATTCGTTATTCTGTTTGATTAATATGTGTGGGAGACGGGAGCCGCCTCCCACACGTTGTATGTATCAGGAACGCCTTCGGGCGTTCTGGGTCATATTACCATTCCAAATCATAGTTTTCATTAACAACACGCCATGACAGGATGTTGATTTGAGCTGCGATGTAATGGTCGTTTTCCTCTGGATGCTCCGGATAAATAATCTCGTCAGGTTTGTAAACAGGAGTACCGAGACCGGCAATCTTTTGCACGTTTACACCATAGATATGGTTACGGACTACACCATTAAGGCCATTCAGATGCATGATTTCTTTGTAATAGTATGTCATGCCGGAGTTCCAAACCAAAGCCCTGTCGACTATTGTTTTGTCCGCAAGTTTGCCGTTAATTACCGTGGCTGCATTTTCAATAGCCGCTCCTCCTTGCAAAGAGGTGAACCATGTTTTACCGGCAGCTTCATCTGTCAGCTGGGCATACACATAACAGTTGTTCTTGCTTTCCTCGTTCTCTAGCTGGGGTGCAATTACAATCTTAAGGTCGCCGGTACCGATTTGTTCTCGTCCGCCGTTTTTTTCGTAATAGTAATTAGAACCACTGGCACTCAGTTGATTAAGGATGCTCTTTTTCAATTCGGTGAGGTTCTCAGTTTCCGTTTCAGACTCAGTATCGGCAAAATGAACCCCAAGGTGTCTTACAATAGTGAATGGATCGCCGTTTGCCTTACAAAGCGTGCCCTTAAGAATAAATTTTGTACGCTTCTTAGCATTCCCTGCATTACCATTTATGTCTGTCAACTGGGCATTTTCATTGGTGTACAACGCATTCTCTGCATTCTCTTCACTGAAGGAAGTTGTGATATCGTTATAACTGTGATAAACGTTCGTGGCACTCATTGAATTGATGGCCCAGAAACTACGGTATGGTGTGTACCACCACTCCCCTTCCCATCCGGGATTGATTTTCTTGACCAGCCTTCCTTCGGAGGTTTCGGCAGTCAGACCCCAATTGTTGAGCTGCAGATAAACCTGCTCTCCTCCGACTTTGAGGTCTTTACCGTCCTTATCCTTCAATGCCAGTTTGTTATCGGAGAATCCCAAACCGGCATCCAAGGTGACCCTTACCTTTGCCACGCTGCGCTCCACATAGATGGTAACGGGGTTAGCTAAGGCAAGTTCCTCCGTCTTACACAGGTGTTTCTTCTCTATGGGGGTCGTGCTGAAGTCTTTACCTCCGCCTCCGACGGAATTGAACATCACGAATCTGCCTTCTGAGGTAAGACCGTTTTCTCCGGAAGTGGCGTAATCAGCGACAATATTCTTCAGGTCGGTAAGGCTCTTTGAATTGTTATCCAAACCGGTGGGATTCAGCACGGCCGCTATCCTTTGGGGAATCCCGTCGCCAGCCTTGGTGTTGATGACAATCGTGGCCTTGAGTTTGCTCTCGATGTCATCGTCTGGTTTTGTGCCATCTGACTGATCCCCGCCCCCCGGCGTCCAGTCATAGTAGTTTACATAACGGCCATTTTGAAGTTTAACGTTGACGGCACCACCAAGCCCGTTGAAGAAATAGAAACGGACATTGGAAACATGGTTTTCAACGTCACTTCCATCCTCATAGACGAGGGCATCGGCACGCGTACCCATTACATCAGAGGACACCAGGTTCACGGACAAGTAGCTGGTATTGGCCTCACCGTTGTCCTCACCACCCGGAGCAATCTCCTCCTGTGAGCATCCTGCAAAGAACAGGGATGCCAACATAGACATGAATAAAAAATTCCTTTTCATTGTGGATAAATTTAAATGTTTGATAATAAGTTTTTTCTCTTTTGGCTTATATGATTGATTGAATGTCATTTCTGCCTCTCGTCCAGCTCTTTCAGCGTGAGTGCAGCCTTTTCCAGTCCCATCTCTTTCGCCTTGGTCAGATACTTGCGTGCTGTGTCGATATCATCTTCACGCACAGCAAGTGCTCCCCGTGCATAGACGGCCTCGGCAGAGTCGCCCGCCTTGTTGAGATAGCGGCGTGCCGCTGCAAAGTCGTCCCTGCGGATGGCGGCATTGGCGGCATTGAGGTTCGCCACTTCATCGTTGGGGAACATGCGCACGGCTGTTTCAAACACATCGGTAAACTCGTCCGTACCCGGCTCATACTTTCCGGCAACAAGGTAGAACTCGTTCAGGCTCAGCTTCTGCGGCCGTTCTTCCATGATGCGCCTTATCTCCTCCACATCGCTGAACGTGCGGATAGTGTAGTCGATGCGGTAATCCGTATGGCGCAACGCAGGGTAGAATTTCTTCAGCATGAAACGGTACTCGTCGGGGTATGTCCGTTTGATTTTCGCTTCTTTGGCATCCGGCTCCATGTCGCTGTCTATCATCGCCAGAATCTCTGTGCGGTGGTTCATGTCAGACTGTTCCACATAGCGGCGCAAGCCCGCCCAATCCTCAGGCTCGTAATCGGTCCGGATGACACTGTCCGCAAAGTGGTAAAGTTGCCCTATGTGTTTCTTGAGTGCGGCGGTACGCCCGATTGCAAGGTCGGTATTGTGCTTGTAGGGGCTTTCGGGCGAGGCAAAACCTTTCAGCCACACGGATGTGATGGTCACGTCCTTGTCGTTGCGCACGGAATCAATGGTGGCCTGTATCTTGCCCAGTTCTACCGTGTTGCGTCGGTAATCGGGATAAATCACCGTCCGGTTCACCGGGAAGTCGATGTATGCCGAACCTGACAGCGAGCGGCTCTTCGACACTTCCGCCTTGGGCTGCACGAATACCAGTTCGGGGAAGAACACCTCGCGGTGCCGTCCCAACAATCCTTCGTATTCCGCCAGTATCTCCTGACAGCAGCCCCAGTCGCTGCGGTGGAACTTGAGCGTGGCGCCGTCCATCCATTCTTCGTAGGGAGTATGGTTGTCATACTCTAATTGTCCCGGTTTGTCCGATGCCTTGAATGATTTTTCCGTCTTACCCGAAATGGTGCTGATGTATAATCCGCAAATCGAAATGTTCGCGCGTTTCAAAACGAAAAGTTCATTTCACAAAACGAAGCGTATAATTTAAAGCATTCTTTATTCCATTTGAACTGGTCAATTCTAAGCTAAAAATAACAGAAAAATAACTTGCAAATATCAACAAAAATCACTATCTTTACATAGTTAAATTGAGGTCGTTTACCCTCAAATCAGTTCAGTTTTGTATTCCCCTACCCTATCAATATTCTAAAAAAATTCGGCCGGCTTCGCCGGTATTTGAATAACATTTAAACGGGATTCGGAAACCATCCGAATCCCGTTCTTTCGTTTTAGTCGCTTCGCTCCACGCTTTGGCGCTTTGCGCTTACGCCACCTCGCGTATCGCCTTATACGCTGCCACGCTTTGCGCCCGGACGAGTTTACCGCGGAAGGCCAGACGCGAGCCGATACTCGCATACGTATACGAAGCATCGTTATGCGCACTCGCAAGCGACACACCGCCATACGCGACCGCATAGCTGCACCCGCGATAGACCACACGGACTGTAGCGGTGCTTATCCAGTACATGTCGGTATAGTAGGTGGAAGATGATCCGTTCAAATTACCTACCGGAACCATGTCCATATACTTGCCGTGCGCCACGCCTGTAATCCACTGACCGCTGTCCTTCTTGCCCTGTACCATACGGATACTGCCGTCAGGCATCCAGATGCGCCATTTGCCCTGGTTGCCGCTGTCATTCGGCAGATCCACGCCGTCCATCATGTCATACTTGTTGCCGTAGATGTCCTCGTAGCCCAGGCAGCAGATATTGTTCACCTGCACCACGGTCGCCTGTCCGTATTCGTCCCGGCTCTTATACCAGGCATACTGATGCACCAAGCCGTCAATCAGCGAATTCGTGATTTTGTTGTTGATGGCATACGCTTCGTCATAGCCGATGGTGTCTGTCATTCCATGGTCGGCCGTTCCACCCGTTGTCCGGTTATTGTTATGCTGACCGGCACCGCATTGTTCCTGCATGTCCCTACGCCCGTACTTTGCATAGCTCAGGTTCGCGATGCGGCTGTGCATCAGGGCATCTATCTGCTGCATGCCACGCTGCTGGCTGTAATAGTGGAAGTCCGTCCATGTCATGCTTGCCGTGGTCGAAGCTCCGGTTATGCAGGCACGCAACTTGCTGCCCACTACAGAACTGCCCACAACGGCACACAGATGTTCCTCATTGGCCACCCAATCCGGTTCCATGTCCTCTATCTTGTCGCTGTTGCTCAGCACCACGCAGTCAAACTCTGCCGTGTTCAGAATGGAGAAATGCAGGGCTGTAGCACGTTCCGGAACGTCTGCTATCAGATACATGCCGGCTTCAAATTTCAAGCCGATGGTCGGCACCACAATACTCTTCAGGATGTTTCCCTCCGCATCAGCAAACACACTGCCGATAAGCCCTGTTCCTGGAACGCTCGGGAAGCGGACACGTCTGTAACCCGACACGTCCACTTTGCACACGGAATAAGCCTTGTCCGTCGTATAGGATTCCATCAGCGTGGGCTTGCCGCTCATGATCTTCCGCTCACCCAACCAGCCGCCCTGTGTCTCCTTGATGGCATCCAGTGTCAGTACTGTCGCATCTGGAATCGGGGGCATTTCGTCCTCCGGATAACTGCTGTAGCAGGCGTACTTCTTGTTGTTCAAATAATCGTTGATGCCTTTGCTCCAGTAAAACGGCTCATACATCATCCAGTCTCCCTCGCTGCCGTCCAGCTTCGCCACCGTGCAATCGTTCATATCCTCCGCATCGGCATAGAAGTTCGAGCTTTCGTCATGCAGGGGGAAATAGGTCATCTCCCCGTCCGGGTTGTTCACTTCCACCTGCTGCCCGGCTATCTCCACCTTCCGACTCGTGGGCATCCTGGTCACCTTGGCCAATACGCGGTGGCGCTTGGACAGGATGGCATTCACATGCCCGCTCATTTTGTACGTATTGCCGAATTTGTACCCCGTCTTGTTGTCCAGGTTCGAAACATTGGCATCGTCGGCCACACTGTCGTCAAACTCAATCATCGTATAGGGCGGCTGCTTGATGGTCAGTTCCGGATAACGGGCGGCATACTTCTCCAGTTCCTCATCAGCCAGATACTTCGTCAGGGTCAGCTTGCCCCTCAGTCCCGAATGCCGGTCATCCACGGCACCCGTCTGCGTATACGTTCCGTAGTCGTAATACTTCTTCAGCAGGGTTCCGTCGTCTTCCCGGTCTATCTCCAGCACGAAGCGTTCCAGCTTGCCGCTGCCGTTCAGTCTGGCCTGGTGAAGGCGTTCCAGCATAGCGAACCCGTCGATGCCGGGGCAGTTGGTGTAGCGGTAGCCCCGCACATTATTGATGCCTTCCAGTATCAGGCCACTGTCGGACAGCTTGGTCAGATATTCCAGGAACAGTTCCTCAATCGTGTCCGGCAGGCATAACTGCACAACGGGCGCACCGGTGGCCAGTTTCACACGGGTCAGCCCCGTACCCCTCACGTCCAGTTTCTTCAGGCGGCCCTGCCAGCTCAAGTCCAAAGTAGCCACATTGCCGTTGTCCCCGTTCCGGGCCAGCCGGTTGTTCCGCATGTTCACTTCTTCCAGAAGCAGCATGCCGTTCGTCGAAGCCATGAACGAGCCATTCCGGTAACCGCTGGCTTTCTCCACGCTCATGTCGAGTTTTACCAGTGAGGTCAGCAGACCGAAGTTGAAGCCGATTGCGAACGCATCCTCATGCCAAACCAGTTCCTTGACTTTCGCCGCACCGATGATCTTCAACGGGTCATTTTCACCGAAGGCACGGGTCAGCTGCAACGAGTGGAGCACGTCCGCATCCACCACGCCGCTGTCGGCCTGCACGCCGTTGCTGGTGGAAAGCTGCACACGGTACGGAATGGTCAGACGGTACTGCATCGGTTTCAGCGTGTAGGCCTTGTCCAGCGATGCCGTACTCTGGTAGAACTGGGCACCCAGCGTGGATACATAGCCGTACTCCACCTGCTTCAGGTCATACCGGCGTTGGATGAAGTAGTTCCGGTGTGCTTTCAACGAACCCTTCAGACCGTAGATTTGCGGATAGGTCTGTTTGGCTCCGTCCGCACCCACCGGCATTTCGTTCAGGAACGGGTAGATGTATTTGAAGATTCCGGACTTGTTATAGAGGCGTGAGCACCACTTCTTCATCTGTTCGGTATCGAAATGGTCTATGGCTTTCTGGATACTGAAGGCACTCATGAAGCTTGCGCCCCCGTTCCATCCGCTCACCATAATCTCCACAATCATGTCCCAGCAATTGGCCACGATGAGGTTCCACAGCCACGAGTTATGACCCTGCATCACATAAGCCCCGTCGCGCTTCGTCTGGCGGTTGTCGTCATACTTCCCGGTCAGGAACGACTTGTTGTCAGAACCGAGCTGGCAGTCGCCGTCATAATAGTCAATCGACCATTTCACACCGTCCCATGTGCGGATAAGCATGTTCTTCGCAAGCTGGTCCACGCCGAGGTTGAACTGCACGTACAGATAGTAGGCAATCAGGTGGGGAAGGTCGAAATACTTCCCGGCCTCTTTCCTGAAGGTATCGCTCTGCCACTTGGCGGTAGGGAACTTGTCGCCGTCGTCCTCATAGTCCACCCCCTCGAACGAATGGGATTCCGTACTGTAAACCATATTCTTGCCCGCAGCCGTTTCCTTCACGCACCGGTAGACAAAACTCATCATGCGGTCGGTAGCCTTGTACATACGGTCGTACTTGTCATCCGTACCCAGGTGGTCTTTCAGGTTCGGTTCTTCCTCCGCGTCACCGCCTCCGTCCGTCCAGAAGGTATCTTTCGGATGATTAAATTCCAGTCCTCCGTCAAAGTTATAGTCCATGAAATCCTTATGCTCCGGTTCGGTACTCGGCAACCAGTGGAACAGGCACAGAGGATTCGAGTTATTCAGCGTTTCAAAGCAGACGGGCAGGTACTGCTTGTGTCCTTCCTCGTCGGCTTCCAGGTAGTTCAGCGTGTCGCCCTCGCCCCATTTCTCGCCGCCGATGGTCTCATCCTGCCCGAAGATGGGGTAGCTGTCGCTCTTCTCGTTGTTCATGTTGTACTGGCCGTAATAGGTCAGGTCTTCGTCGGCACTCTTCGCTACGAACAGGTCGCACGGCAGGCCGTCGATGGCCGAACGGTAATCATCCTCCAGCCCATGGTCTTTGGCGTAACGCTGGGCAGGCGTAAGCAGCCCCATCTCTTTCAGTCCGTCATTGATAAGCTTCGCACCTCCGGTATTGGTGGTCATGGACGAGTCCGAGAAGTCGCATTTGGAACATGCCAGCTTCGCGCCTACGGAGTTCCTGCGTAACTTGAAGAGATTTTTCTTGCCGGTAGTTACCACCGGATTCTTCTGCCTGCCGTTTCCGTCAATCTCCCCGTAGCTCAATGTAACCGTCCAGCCGCTTGCCGTCTTCTGGAAGTAGAAACGGAAGTTCTTTCTGGCATAGTTCACGGAAGAAGTACCCTGAATACGGACATATACGTTGGTAAGGATAAAGTCAAGCGTCCTGTCCTCTCCGTTATAGAAACGGACCTCCCTTACCAGTTTGTTGGCCTTCTTGTCGTTCAGCTGGGCCAGTGCATCCACCACGTTCAGCGTGTCGCTCTCGCTCGGAACCTCACTGCCCACGCTGCCCGTGCCTATCAGTACCAGGATCGAGTTCCGGCGCTTCTTCATCAGCCCCATCAGCTTCTCCATGCTCACCGTGTCTCCTTCGTTCAGCACGCGGTTGTCCTCATCCAGCGAGCGCACGCCCGGTTCCCCGTCGGCATCCTCCAGGTGGTTGCGGTCCACGATGTAGTTGTTCAGCACCTCGTCCGAGGTCAGCGCCTTGTTATAGATACGCACGCTCTTCACGTTCAGGTCGGCACCTGCCGACTTAAATTCCAGCTGGCTCCGGATGTCAAAATTCACCTTGTCGAGCCACTTGGAAGCAGCCGACTCTTCACCGTTCACATAGAAACCGATCAGCGTGCGCTGTTCGTTCGTCTGCACGTTCGGATAGAACACGTAGGTAATGCGGATATTCGTGCCCGGCTCGAACTTGGTACCCACCGAGTCTTCATAGCGCAGCACCTGTCCGGCATCCATCGCCTCGGTCACCACACCGGTCAGGAACTTGGCCTCTTCCGGAGTCACAATCAGCCCGTACCGGTTGCCGTTGTCCAGCTGCCCCAGGCAGGTGATCAGCTCCGCATCCGTGTCCGTCACGTTGGCCGTGCTGTATTCTATCTCAAGTGTCATGCCCACATCACGAATAGCAAAGCCTTCGGGTTTGTCCGCCTCGTTGAAGGGGCGGTACCCACCGTCAGCGGTCAGGGTCATACCTGCACCACCGGCCAGCAGCAGGCGGTCCTTGTGCCAGCCGCTACCGGCACCGTATTCGTTCACGCTCCACAGCACGTCCCGGAACTCCATGCGCTTGTCACCGCTCACCCAGCTTGCCGGGTTGTTTTCCGTGTTGCTTCGCCCGAAGGCGTCAAACGTACACACGGCATCCGGTGCCAGCGTGGCTTCAATGTCCGGGTGCGATGTGGTGTTCACCTTCACCTCAAGCACGGCATCACCGCACGACACACGATAGTCCAGCGGTTCCACGTTCACGTTCGTCCGTCCGTAGCTGCCGGTCTCACCGCGTTGCAGCAGGTCTTCCTTCACCACGCTGCCCCGGTCAGTCACTTTCACACGGGCCGTGTACGCATCGCGGTCATAGCCGGCATACGTGAAGTTCCATGCCGTGAACTGCTCTGCCTCCAGCACCGGGTGTTTCCAGTCACGCTGGAACCCCGCTGCCCGGTGGCTGAACATCAGGCCGGCATACGCTGTCACACCTCCGCCTGCCTTCAGCAGCGTAATGTAATGCACCCGGCTCACCACACCGGAGTTCTCATGCTGCGCGTAGGCTTCCACCACGTTCGTACCCTCCTGCATCTGTGTCAGGGGGATGGTCACGTTCTTCTGCTGCACACCGCTGCCGGCCGAAAGACCGAGGGTAAAGGCCTGTCCGCCGTTCACGCGGTAGTAGATGTTCTTCTCCCCGCTCGTGCCCTTGGCAGTAAAGGGGATGTTCACGTCATTTTTATATCCCCCGTCGGCCAGCCCGTTGCCCGCCGAGTAGGTGGTCTCCAGCTCCATGGCCACCATGGTCACCTTGGCCGTGGCCGTCTTCATCAGCGTGCCGCCCTGGTAGGTTGCCTGCGCTTCCACCTGCACGGTATAGGCGGTGGCATCCTTCAGGTAGGGCGAAGCGTCAAAGGTATAGCTCTGTCCGGCTGTAACGCCCACAAACTCCGCATCCCGGAACTCACTGATGACGGTCGAACCGCGTTTCACGATTACGCGGGCTTTCAGGTCGCTGTAGCCGTCCACCGTACCGCCACCGGCAGTACCCACCCCCACGGAGTATTTCACCACAAAGCCGCTGCCCAGTGCCAGATACTGCGAGGCGGGAAGTCCCGCACCGCCGCTGTCCGTCAGGTCGATGTTCACCACCACCTTGTCGTCATCCGTGTACTTGGAAAAGCGCACTTCCTTCGAGTTCTCGCCGCCCTGGTCGTCCTTCTGCTTGACGGTCATCACATACTGGGTGCCGTCCTCGCTGTCCTGCACATCCACGTCCGTCACCGTACCCACCATCGCATCGAACACCGTTCCGGATGTAGGAGGTTTCGTCTCGCCGCTCACCAGTTCCTCGGTAGGGGTACGGTTTGACAGTTCCTTCTTCAGGAACGCTTCGATGTCATCGCCTGCATAGGCATGATAGGTGCCGTCCGGCTGTTTCTGATTCCATGGTGTTTCAAGATTCATCGGATGTTCAGTCGCGTTGATGATTCCGCTTATTTTCCTTTTTGCCATAATACTGTCCTTTTATAATAATCATTCATTTATCAGTTTTACTGCTACCGTTCCATGCGTCCGATCCGTTCCACGGCTCGTCGCCTTTCCAGTATCCAAGTCCGAAACAGCTGCTTATCGCAGACCACACCAGTCTTGCCCCGGCATAGACTGCCGACAGGGCACGTTTCCCCACATACGCAGCCGTTATTTCCTTACCGCCTATGGTTATCATCGTCAATCCTCCTCATAAATCAGATACAGCGTATTCGCATCCTTGTCCTGCAGCGCCTCGTAAGCTTCCCCGCTCATCACCTCATGCCGGTAGGCCAGCAGTCTCAGGCTGCCGCCTGTTCCGGTATATACGGCATCACCCAGCAGGTAGAGCTTGTCCGGCAGGATGGCTGTCCGGTCCGCATTCATGAATATGCCGGCATGTCGGCTTTCTTTGGCTTGTGGTCCTTATGACAGATCATATACACCGGATGAGTATCATACGTTTCGTATTTGTGGAGAAAATATGTCAGGAGATAACATAAAAGGTTGGCGCTACTCTTGGCGGGAAAATCCCCAAATGGACAATTGCCGTAGTTGGGCAAAAATCACTTCAACAGATATTCCACTGAAAGACATTCAAGAAGTCGTATACCATTGGGGATACGACCGGTTGGAGAAATTACATGCCGATGCGGTGGCTGGCAAGAAGAAAAATGACAATGCTTTTGCTAACTGGTTGATTCGGAAAAAAGATACGGAAATAACGTCGTTCCTACTTTTGGCAAAAAAATGCGAGCAGACCCGGGAAAAACAGTGTTCCCAATGGTATTACCCTGCATGGGGAGATGAGGAGAATACCCTTTTGATGGAAATTGTGGAAAAAGCTAAGGAGTACAAGGGGGAACGCCTATTCGACCGTTACACGCTTCAAATGATGCGGGCGCTTTTTTCTTTGCGTCAATATAATGGTACCAATACATTGATATGGTCACGACCATGGAAAAGCTTCTTGTTGTC
>OGYM01001452.1_pt1 | contig 17255 bp, 12 predicted proteins | sample 1576491 | NCBI WGS metagenome assembly OGYM01 (sample SAMEA3541515, study PRJEB24748) | human gut metagenome | biome: human gut; feature: human-associated habitat; material: faeces | place: China | collected 2012 | reverse complement strand
GGGTTAAAATCCTTGTTTTATAAGGCTAAAATCCAGCTTTTTTCAGAAAAGTGTGTTTTGAATCCGACTTGTATTCGTACTCGTAGTAACCGTAATCCTGATAACCGGTCGCCCGTCGGAAGATGGAGTTGAGGATTACGCCTTTTACCGGAATGCCGTTCTGCTCAAAGCGGCTCAGGCTGGTTTCCACCTCTTTTAATGTGTTAACGGCGTAACGCGCCACCATCAGCGTGGTGCCGACATGCCGTCCGACGATCGCCGCATCGGTCACCGCCAGAATCGGCGGCGTATCGATTAAGACCAGGTCATAGCGCGCGCTGGCCCAGGCAATCAGTTCGCCAAAGCGCTCGCTCATCAGCAGTTCCGACGGGTTAGGCGGCACCTGTCCTCGCGGCACCAGATCGAAATGCGGGATGGAAGTGGGTTTAGCGCAGGAGGCGATATCTCCTTTGCCCACCAGAATGTCGGACAGACCATTCACGTTGTTGGTGCCCAGCAGCTCGTGGGTATAGCCTTTACGCATATCGCAGTCGATCAGCAGCACGCGTTTGTTGGTCTGGCTGATGACCGCCGCCAGGTTGGCGCAGACAAAGGTTTTGCCGATAGACGGGCTGACCCCGGTCAACATCAGCACATTGTTTTGCGCCTGCATCATGGCGAAATGCAGGCTGGTACGCAGGCTACGCACCGCTTCAATCGCCAGATCGGTTGGGTTCCCCACCGCCAGCAACTGGCTCTGTTTGTAGCGCTTAACGCCCTTAATCGTTTTGACGTTATCGCGCGCTTTCTGCCACTCCGACAGCGGAATGCTGGCATAGACGCTGATGCCGTGTTCTTCGAGCACCTGCGGACTTTCAATCCCACGGTTAAACAGCGAACGCAGCAGCACGCCGACGATAGAGAGCATCAGGCCAAGAATAATGCTGCCAAGAATAATCAGCGCTTTTTTCGGCTTCAGCACGCCCGGCTGGGCAATCGCCGGGTCAACAATACGCACATCCCCGACGGTACTGGCCTCGGTGATCTTCAGCTCCTGCTGCTTGTTCAGCAGTTGCATATAAACCTGCTGACCGGATTCGACGTCGCGCGTTAGACGCACAATTTCCTGCTGCGTTTTCGGCATTGCCGTCACCCGCCCGTTCAGTTTGGCTTTTTCGTCTTCCAGCGCTTTACGTTTTTCCAGCAGCGTACGGTAAGCCGGATGCGCTTTAGTAAACAGCTTGGAGATTTCCGCCTCTTTGAAGGTCAGTTCGTTAAGCTGGGCGTCGATATTCACCATCGAATCCAGCACCGCCTTGGCCTCCAGCGGTAAGTCCACGGAGTCTTTATCCTGACGGAAGGCGTTGAGTTTGTTTTCCGCGACGTCCAGGCGACTGCGCACTTCCGGCAACTGTTTCGCCAGGAACGCCAGACTTTTCGCCGCTTCCGCAGACTTCCGCTCAACGTTCTGTTCGAGATAGTTGCGGGTGATGCTGTTGAGAATATCGCGGATCTGATCCTTGTCTTCACCGGTAAAGGCCAGGCTCAATACGCCGGTATCTTTGCCGTTTTCCGTCACGGTCAGGTTGTTTTGCAGATTGTTGATCATCCCAAGCGTGGAGAATTTAGTGACGGTAAATTCACTGTCCGGGCGGGCATGGATAGCGCTCACCATCATCGTCACGCCATCTTTACTCAGCAGTTGCCCGGCCTGACCGCGCGCGCTAAAGCCGCCGTCGCTGGTCAGTTCGTAGGTTTTGTCACTCAGCACGTTAAGCGTGAAAACCTGCTCGCCCATCTCTTTTGGACGGGTGAACGTTGTCACTTTCACCGTCTCATTCTGCCGCCCCATCAGGCGCTCCCAGCCTGCGCCAAACAGCGGGAAGGTGTTTTTGGTGACGGAGATATCCAGGTCGAGATCGTCAACGGTTTTCCCCAGAACCAGACGCGACTGAATCAGCTGAATTTCCGCTTCTGATGCCGGCGGTTTATTGGCCAGCGCAGAGCCAATATCCTGCACCAGCGAGTTACCGGTATTTTGCTCGATTTGTACCAGCGCGTCGGCGCTGTAAATCGGCGTGGCGAATAGCGTGTAAATCACCGCGCACAGCGCAAATACCGCCGTAATGCCAAGCACCCACCAGCGCGCTTCAATGACGGTTCCCACCAGGCGACCGATATCGATTTCATCACTGCCCGTTACCGGAGCGGCAAGCTGTTTTACTTTTTCTGTCATTGTTATACCTGCTCTGCGTTCAATGCCTGCGCCCATTGGCGAGCAGACCTTTCAAGTAATGTGTACACCGCTTCAAACGCCTCGCGACTTTTGCGATACGGGTCGGGTATTTCACGCTCGCTGTCCCAGTGGCCGAACAACATCACTTTCCCGCGCATCTCTGGCGCCATCTCGCACAGTCTGGCGATATGGCGTTTTTCCATCGCCAGAATCAGGTCATAATCCCGGCACATACGCCCGGAGATCTGGCGGGCGCAATGACCTTCAAGAGAGAGGTTATGCGCCGCCGCCACGCTGACCGCCGACCGGTCGGCGCCCCTTCCCACCAGCGCGCCCAGCCCGGCGGACTCCACCGTTAACGACGGGTGATAACTTTTCAGCAAGCGCTCTGCCGTTGGGGAACGGCAAATGTTCCCCACGCAAACAACTAAGATTTTGTTAAACATGACGTTTACCAGTTATGAATGTCGCTGGCCGTATCCGTCATATAACGGACACCGCTGATGGTCGGCAGCAACTGATTGATCAGACGGTTCCAGCGCGCAACCGGTGCGGTCGTGACGTACACCACATCGTAAGGTTGCAGTCGGAACTCCGTCGCCATCACCAGAGAGGTGGCATCAGACATATCAAGCTGATAAATATTGGCGATCTTGCCATTGCGTCCGCCCTCGCCTTTCAGCGGTCGAATCACGAAGATGCCGCTGGCATTGGAGGTGGTCAGGTCGATACCTTCCGCCGTACCCAATGCTTCGGTGAGCGTCATACCGCTGAAGTCCATTTTGAGGGTGCTCTGTTTCTTCACTTCACCCATCACGAAGACTTTCAGATCGTCATTACGCGGTACAAACAGGATGTCTCCAGGGTAGAGCAACCGGTTCTGGCTGAGATCGCCGTTTTGCATCAGCGCCTGCAAAGAAATTCGCTGCTCCTGGCCATTGTGCGTCAGCACGACGTTGCGCCAGTCGGCGTTTTCGGTCAGGCCGCCGGCGGCGTTGATGGCATCAAGAACGGTGAGCGGCACGTTGGTGATCGCCTGCTGGCCGGATTTATTCACCTGCCCGGAGACATACGCCTTCTGCGAGCGGAAAGCGGCGATATTAACGTCCACCTGCGGGTCAGCAATGTACTTCGCTAAGCGCCCGGTAATATCACTGCGAATTTCACCCAGCGTTTTGCCCACCACAGTCACTTTGCCGATGTAGGGATAAAACATGGTGCCATCGGGTTGAACCCAGTTGCCGGTATCACTGGAGCTGCGGTACTGCCCGGCGGGCGTGGTCAGTTCCGGGTGATCCCAGACCGTCACATTCAAAACATCGCCTGGGCCGACGCGGTACTGGTAGCTTGAGATCTCCTGGTCCAGTGACATATTGGGCTGCGCCACATTTGGACGTGGTCGTAATTGCTCCACCAGACGCGGCGTCAACGGATAGACATTCACCATACGGTCGAGATCAAAGTCAGCGTCTTGCTGTTTGATCACGTCTTTACCCATCGTAGACATATTGCTGCCCGGAAGTACTGTGCAACCACTTATCAAGGTTACCGACACCAATAATGGCATCAATTTCATTTTGGATTTCATCATTGATTATTTATCACTTTGGCAGAGTAATTATCCCGTGCAATTTAAATAGCGACTTCGCCTGTACACATTTACATTGCAGTTAATTGAAAAGAAATTTAACTGGCATCAGTCCTAAAAAATTTGGATTCATCCGTAGGCTATTGACAGAATAATTCAGACTTGTCACCAGGTTATCAGACACGCTACCGCCCTTGGCTTTTTAGCTACCAATACACTGATTAATTTAGGTTTTTATAATCCTCTTTATTTCCTCTTCTTCGCGACAGAGAAACATCACAGGAAATAAGAAAGTTACTCAGTAATGGCCTGCTTGACGGCGACAGGATATTTTTGTTGCCCACCATTAATGCTGCAAGAATTGTTGCAGTTAACGTAATAGCAGGCAAGGTAACAAGCCTGTACTTCACCCTTTTTAAGATTAATATTAAGCGTGGCGAAATTATAATTTTAGGATTTTATTGATGTTGACAAATTCTATATTTAACGCCCAACCTGCGATATTTCCGAAATATATCCACATTCAAAAAACCGTACCATATGGAAACTTTATGGTTATTTTTCCGCCACGTTTTCAGCATAAAAGCCTGATATAAAAGAAAGAGAAATGACGTTATGTCATTGCATTTTGCGCCAGCTTTATCCATGATCGAATTGTGACAACTGTCATATAACGAAAGGTATTATTCTCACTATGGAATGGATTGCCGATCCATCAATCTGGGCCGGACTCGTCACGCTTATCGTCATCGAGTTAGTCCTCGGCATTGATAACCTGGTCTTTATTGCCATCCTCGCTGAAAAACTGCCGCCTGCGCAGCGCGATCGTGCACGCATTACCGGGCTGCTGTTAGCGATGATCATGCGCCTGCTGTTGCTGGCGTCTATCTCGTGGCTGGTCACGCTGACGAAGCCTCTCTTCAGCATACGCGACCTGAGCTTCAGCGCCCGGGATCTGATTATGCTGTTTGGCGGTTTCTTCCTGCTCTTTAAAGCCACGATGGAGCTCAACGAGCGGCTGGAGGGGAAAGACAGCGATAACCCCACCCAACGCAAAGGGGCGAAATTCTGGGGCGTGGTGGCGCAAATTGTAGTGCTGGACGCCATCTTCTCCCTCGACTCGGTCATTACCGCCGTGGGGATGGTCGAACACCTTGCGGTGATGATGGCGGCGGTGATTATCGCCATCAGCCTGATGCTGCTGGCCAGTAAATCCCTGACCCGGTTTGTGAACAGCCACCCAACCATCGTGATCCTCTGCCTCAGCTTCCTGCTGATGATCGGCTTCAGCCTGGTGGCGGAAGGGTTTGGCTTCCATATTCCGAAAGGTTATCTGTACGCCGCGATCGGCTTCTCGGTGATGATTGAAGCGCTGAACCAACTGGCGATCTTCAACCGTCGTCGCTTCTTATCCGCCAACCATACGTTGCGCCAGCGCACCACCGAAGCGGTGATGCGTTTGCTCAGCGGGAAAAAGGAGGATGCCGAGCTGGATGCTGATACCTCCGCTATGCTGGCGGATCATGACGACAGCCAGATTTTCAACCCGCAAGAGCGGCAGATGATTGAGCGGGTGCTGAACCTCAACCAGCGCACCGTCAGCAGTATCATGACCTCGCGCCATGATATTGAGCACATCGATCTCGACGCGCCTGAAGAGGAAATTCGCGCCCTGCTGGAAAAAAACCAGCATACGCGTCTGGTAGTGACCGGAGAGGACGAACAGGAAGAGTTGCTTGGCGTGGTGCATGTCATCGACCTGCTACAGCAATCGCTGCGCGGCGATCCGCTCGATCTGCGGGCGTTGATCCGTCAACCACTGGTGTTTCCTGAAACGCTGCCGCTGCTTCCGGCGCTGGAGCAGTTCCGTAACGCCCGTACGCATTTTGCTTTTGTCGTGGATGAGTTTGGTTCCGTTGAAGGGATCGTAACCCTGAGCGACGTCATGGAAACCATCGCCGGTAATCTGCCGAACGAAGTGGAAGAGATCGACGCCCGTCACGATATTCAGAAAAACCCGGATGGCTCCTGGACCGCCAACGGCCATATGCCGTTGGAAGATCTGGTGCAGTACGTTCCGCTGCCGCTGGATGAGAAACGCGAGTACCACACCATCGCGGGGTTGTTGATGGAATACCTGCAACGCGTGCCGAAAACCGGAGAAGAGGTTCAGGTGGGAGATTACCTGTTGAAAACCTTGCAGGTTGAGAGTCACCGCGTACAGAAAGTGCAGATTATTCCGTTACGTAGCGATGACGAGTTAGATTACGAGGTGTAAGGCAGAACGGCATGCCGGGTGGCGGCTGACGCCTTACCCGGCCTACGGTTGTGTCGTTGTAGGCCTGATAAGCGCAGCGCCATCAGGCGTAGGGTGTTGCCGGATGGCGGCGTAAACGCCTTACCCGGCCTACACATGCTGTCTGTTTTCACAGCCGGCATTCAGATTCGCTTACAGCTTATCCAGCAGCTTCTTCACGTCTTTACCGTTGCGGGTCTCTTTATTACGATCCGCCCAGTCGCTCAGACGACGTTTTGCTTCATCCTGCAAATGCTTACGCAGAATCTGGTCAACCTGGAGATTGTAATTCAGCGCCTGCCACTTACCGTATACGCGCAGCGGAACCGGCGTCTCTTTCAGGAAATCAATCAGCTTGCTTTCACCTGTCCAGCCGCCCAGCACGCGCACGTTAAACTGCGTGTCGCAGGTCTGCTCAACAAGATTCAACGCGCCATTACCGGAAACCGCCAGTATTGCAGACTGCCCTTCCATGCTGCCCAGCGTGAGCTTACCGTTATCCAGCGCCAGGTCGGTGACAAAGCGATCCAGACGGGTCGCATTATCAAAATTCTGCTGCGATTGCTGCACATCACCACCGCTACGCGTTACCGCCTGCTGCACCAGTTGCTGGAAGTTCATCCCTTCCATACGCGTGTCGCGCATTTCAACATGCGCCTGCCCTTGCCAGCTGTGACGAAACGCCTGGGCGTCAATATCCGCGCCTGAAAAATCGCCCGCCAGCGACATTTTGCCGGTCAGCGCGATGGGATAGTCAAACGCGTTCAGAATCGTGCCAATTTCCACATCTTCAAGGCGCGGCTGGAACACGGCGCGCGGATTTGCCGCTCTCGCGTCCAGCGTACCGGGCAGAGAAATCTCACCGCCGTCGAGTTTCCCCTGCAACTCGACGATATTCAGCAAACCGGCCTGATTCGTCATTTTCGCCGACACGTCGGTAAACGCCATGCCACGCCACTGCGCGTTATCCGCCCGCAGAGAGAGGGCCGCAGAAAACCCTTTTAGCCCCTGATAAGCGGGTTCATCAACGCGGGACGCGATAACCGGCCGCGGCCGCGTCGACTGCTGCCCCGTTTGCGCCACGTTTTTGGATGTGCTTGCCACGTCATTTCGCGGAAGAAGGTTATCCAGATTCAGCTTGCCAAATTGCAGATCGATCGCCCATTCCGGCTCATCGCTCAGCGTCACCTGAGCCTGTCCGGTCAGGGTGCTGTCGTTGGCGGTTAAACTGAGCTGACTGAAAGAGAGCCTTTTTTGCCCTTCCTGCCACTGCGCCTGTAATTGCCCCTGGCCCTGAATACCCTGTTTCGGTAAATCGGCTCCCTGCAACTGCCAGTTGAGCTGCTCGATACCGGCCGTTAAGTTGTGCGGATAGTCAGACGCATCGACCGTTCCGTTGAAGGAGAGCGAGAGATCGCGCTGATCGCGGTTCACCCGCCCGGAAAAATCAAACGTCCCGCGATGCTGTTCATCCTGCTCCATTTGCAGGCGAATATCGCGAACCGTAATTTGCTCGTCGTCTTCATGCTGGAACACCAGCACGCTGTCAGCAACGCGTAAGCTGCTGATATCAAAAGACCAGCCACGGTCTTCCGGGACATCCGGCAGCGTATTGTCTTTTGGCGCAACAGGCGCGTCTTCCCGGCGCGCCGCTTCCGTCTGCGGCGTCAACTGGATGACCGCGCCTTTGAGCATCACCTGTTCAACCTTCAACTGATGACTAAGAAGCGGCCACAGCGCAACGTCCAGGCGCATATTGTCGGCCCGAACCAGGGGTTCGCTGGCGCCTTCCGCCGTCAACGCCATCCGCCCAGAGAGGATGCTGAGTTGAGGCCATACGTGCCAGCGCAGAGGGCCATCCAGTTGCAGTTGATATCCGCTACGCGCAGCGACCTGCTGCACCATATACGCGCGGAAATCATTCGGATTCACCAGCATCACCAACGCCGAGAAACCGGCCACCAGCACGACCAGGAGAATCATCAGCGTCGTCAGAAATCGTCTCATGCTATCCTCAGTGGAGCAGACTCAGTCTTTGTCAATCCGGCTGGCAACAGCGCCTTGCTGATCGCGGTATTTCGCATCCTGGCGACGGTTATAAGGGCGTGCGGCAGGGCCGGAGAGCGGCTCAAAGCTCAGGGCGCCAATCAGCATTCCCGGACGCAGGGCCAGCGGTAATTTCCCGGAGTTGTAGAACTCCAGAACGATGCAACCGGACCAGCCGGGATCGATACGGTGCGCGGTAACGTGCACCATCAGCCCAAGACGCGCCAGCGAGGAACGGCCATCCAGCCACCCCACGAGATCCGGCGGCAGCGTGACGGACTCAAAGGTCACGGCCAGCGCCAGCTCGCCCGGATGAAGATAAAACGCGTCGCCTTCATCCAGCACGATTTCATCGCTCATCACGCGATCCAGCGCAGCGCTGACCTCATCCTTCGGGCCGCTTAAATCAATAAACGCAGCCGTGTGGCCACGAAATGTACGAAATTTATTGCCAAGGCGCACATCCACCGTCGCGCCATTAATACGCTCAACAGGAGGACGCGGGTTGATCGACAAGCGGCCTTCATCCAGCCAGGCTTCAATATCTCGGTCACACAAACGCATGGCACTTTCTCCTTTCGTGCATCAGGCCCTTAACGTTCAACACGTCAAGGGCGAACCAGGTTATCACTGAACGGTACACAATTCGCTGGGCTTATTCAAAGAACTGACTGATTTTCGCCTTCAGAATATCAATCGCAATGCGGTTCTTACCGCCGCGCGGTACGATAATATCGGCGTATTGCTTGGAAGGTTCAATAAATTGCAGGAACATCGGGCGTACGGTTTTCTGGTACTGCGCCATCACCGAATCCATTGAACGCCCACGCTCGTTGACGTCGCGCTTAATACGGCGCATCAGGCAGATATCCAGCGGGGTATCGACAAAAATAGAGAAGTTCATCTCTTCACGCAAACGCGCGTCCGTCAGCAGCAAAATCCCTTCGAGAATAATGACTTTTTTGGGCTCGACGCGAACGGTTTCCTGCATGCGGGTATGTTCAACATAGCTGTATACGGGCAATTCAATCGCCGAACCGCGCTTGAGCGCTTGCAGATGCTGGAACAGCAAACTGTGATCCATCGCATTAGGATGGTCGTAGTTGGTTTTTACACGCTCTTCCATCGACAGATGGCTTTGATCTTTGTAATAGCTGTCTTCGGGAATAACGCCGATATGTTCATCACCCACTTGTTCACGCAATTCGCGATAAAGGGTACTGGCAATAAGACTCTTGCCGGAAGCCGATGCGCCAGCGATACCGATAATGACGCACTGATGAGACTGAACAGTCATAAATTTAGCGACCTGATTAACCTGGATGTTAGGGAGGGCGACGCCGAAGCGCCAAACGCGGCAATTATAGGGATTTCAGCGGCACGATACCAGTCGAGATAACAGAACGCTAAATTGCCGTCCATCTCTCCCTGTCGCAAATTAAAATGATTATTTTTAAAGCAGCTGCCGGATTTATTCGTTTATGCCGGAATTAATCCCCCGGAGATGTCAAATTATGAGCCGCTGACGTATAAATCGTAAATTGTTTGTACTAGCATGATCCTGAATGAAAACTGACGCGTCCGGGCCCTCCGCGACGGCAAGGGCTATTCGGATAACGTGGTAATGAGTAAACAAACCCAACATGTTTTAGTTACCTTGCCTCACCCTCTACTGCGTCTCGTCAGTTTAGGTCTGCTCACCTTTATCTTTACACTCTTCTCGCTGGAACTGTCGCGTTTCGATACGCCGCTGGCGCCGCTGTGGTTCCCGACGTCAATCATGATGGTCGGTTTTTATCGCCACGCAGGGCGGATGTGGCCGGGGATCGCACTGGTCTGTTCCCTCGGCAGCATAAGCGCGTCACTCGTTTTTTCTCCTGCCGGTTCGCTGAATTTTGGCTGGATGGCGATCAATATTATTGAAGCGGTGGTCGGCGCAATCCTGTTACGTAAGCTACTGCCCTGGTATAACCCCTTACAAAATCTGAATGACTGGCTCCGCCTGGCGACGGGCAGCGCGGTGATTCCACCGCTACTGGGAGGCGCGCTGCTCTGGCTGCTGATGCCCGAAGGGACGCCAGTAAAAACATTTTTGATTTGGATTCTGTCCGAGTCTATCGGCGCGCTGGCGCTGGTGCCATTAGGCTTGCTGTTTAAACCGCGCTACCTGCTTCGCCATCGCGATCCCCGTTTACTGCTTGAAACGCTGCTTACGCTGACGATAACGCTGGGGCTAAGCTGGCTCTCTATGCTGTACGTCCCGTGGCCTTTCACCTGCATTATTGTTCTGCTGATGTGGAGCGCGATACGTCTGCCGCGTATGGAAGCGTTTCTGATCTTCCTCGCCACCGTCATGATGACGTCGCTGATGCTGGCATCCGACCCGGCGCTGCTGTCAACGCCCAAAACATACGCCATGATGAACGTTCCCTGGCTGCCGCTTTTAATGATCCTGCTGCCCGTCAACATCATGACAATGGTGATGTATGCGTTTCGGGCGGAACAAAAAAATATCACGGAAAGCGAATTACGCTTTCGTAACGCGATGGAATATTCCGCGATCGGCATGGCGTTAGTGGGCACCGAAGGCCAATGGCTACAGGCCAACAAGGCATTGTGTCAGTTTCTTGGTTACAGCCAGGATGAACTGCGCGCCCTCACCTTTCAACAGCTCACCTGGCCTGAGGATCTGCATAACGACCTTGAACAGCTGAATATGCTGGTGCGCGGCGATATCAACAGCTATTCCATGGAGAAACGCTATTACACCCGCGACGGCGATGTGGTCTGGGCATTACTGGCCGTTTCACTGGTTCGCCATAGCGACAACACCCCGCTCTATTTCATTGCGCAAATTGAAGATATCAACGACCTGAAACATACCGAACGGGTAAACAAGCGCTTGATGGAGCGGATTACGCTGGCGAACGAAGCGGGCGGTATCGGCATCTGGGAATGGGAACTGCGGCCTGACGTGATCAGTTGGGATAAGCGCATGTTTGAGCTGTATGAGGTTCCGCCGCATATCAAACCCACCTGGCAACTCTGGCACGACTGCCTGTTGCCGGAAGACCGCGCGCCGACGGAAAAGATCATCCGCGAGTCTCTGGCGGCACGTCTCCCCTTTAAGCTCGAATTCAGGATTGGCGTAAAAGATGGCATCCGGCATATCCGCGCCCTGGCGAACCGGGTGCTGGATAAAGACGGCGACGTGGAACGCCTGCTTGGCATCAACATGGACATGACCGAAGTCAAACAGCTTAACGAGGCGCTGTATCAGGAAAAAGAGCGCCTGCACATTACGCTGGACTCCATCGGGGAAGCGGTTGTCTGTATTGACGTCGATATGAACGTAACCTTTATGAATCCTGTCGCCGAAAAGATGAGCGGCTGGCAGCAGGAACATGCGATCGGCATCCCGCTGCTGACGGTATTGCGCATCACTTTTGGCGATAACGGCCCGCTGATGGAAAATATCTATAGCGCGGATATGTCGCGTTCCGCCATTGAGCAGGATGTGGTGCTTCACTGTCGCAACGGCGGTCGCTACGACATTCATTACAGCATTACGCCGCTCAGTACGCTGGACGGCGGGAATATCGGCTCCGTACTGGTCATTCAGGACGTCACGGAATCGCGGAAAATGCTGCGCCAGCTCAGCTACAGCGCCTCTCATGACGCCCTCACCCACCTGGCTAACCGGGTCAGTTTTGAAAGCCATCTGAAAGAAATCCTGCTTACGGTACGCGATACGCGCCAGCATCATGCGCTGGTCTTTATTGATCTTGACCGCTTTAAAGCCGTTAACGACAGCGCCGGGCATGCCGCAGGCGATGCGCTGCTTCGCGAACTGGCCGCCTTAATGCTCAGTATGCTGCGTTCCAGCGATATGCTGGCCCGCCTGGGCGGGGACGAATTTGGCCTCCTGCTGCCGGATTGCAATATCGACAGCGCGCGCTTTATTTCTACGCGGATCGTCAACGCGATTAATGAATACCGCTTTACGTGGGAAGACCGTGAACACCCCATTGGCGCCAGCGCCGGGATCACGATAATCAATAACGCCAATCGCCTGGCGGCAAACGTGATGTCCCAGGCGGATATCGCCTGCTATGCCTCTAAAAACAACGGTCGGGGATGTGTCACCGTGTACGAAGCGCAGCAGGAACAGGCGCACAGCGAGCGGGAAGTTACGTCTCAGGATGAACAATGGCGCATAATCAAAGATAACCCTCTATTGATGATCGCCCGCGGGGTCGCGTCGCCGCGCATCCCTGAAACGTGCGGTTTTTGGCTGATCTCGCTGCGGCTGTGGGCCAGCGACGGCGAAATCATGGAGGAGCAGGCATTCCGCGCAGGGCTAACCGATCCCGAACTCAGCCACGCTCTCGATCGTCGCGTGTTTCAGACATTTTTCCAGCACGCGGCATCCACCGTCGCCAGTAAGGGGGTGAGCATCGCCCTGCCGCTTTCCGCCGCCGGACTCAGCCGCGCAACATTCATTGATGAGCTGCTCGAACAACTGGAGCGCAGCCCACTTCCGCCGCGCTTATTGCATCTGGTTATCCCGGCACATGTCCTGATGCAAGAGTCCGATAAGGCCATACCCGCGATACAGATACTGCGTCAGGCGGGCTGTCGCATTGTTCTCAGCCAGGTCAACCGTGACCTGGCGCTTTTCGATTGCTTAAGCGCCCACATGGCTGACTACCTGTTGCTTGATAGCGAACTCTGCGCCAGCCTTCACGGCAATTTAATGGATGAAATGCTGGTATCGATTATTCAGAGCCATGCGCAGCGGCTGGGCGTCAGAACCATTGCCGGCCCGGTACAAATGCCGCTGATCATGGATGCGCTTTCCGGTATTGGCATCGATCTGATTTACGGCGACGTCATTGCCGATGCCCAGCCGCTGGATCTGTTACTGAACACCAGTTATTTCGCCATCAACTGACGGCTGCCAGCCATCCGTATACCAGATATGCAGCAACGCGTAGGAGCGCCAGGGTTTCCAGCGCTCCGCATAACGGCGGATTTGCGCGGGCGTCATTCCCGAAAACCGCTGTTTAATCAGATAATCATCCGGCAAAAAGATATCTTTCGCCTGCCAGCCGCGCAGCGCGAAGTAGTTGGCCGTCCAGCGCCCAATCCCAGGAAAGGTTTGCAGGTTTTTCACCCCCAGCGCAATATCCGGCGGCGCGACCGTCTCTAACGTTCCATCCAGCGTCGCACGCGCCAGATGGATCAGCGCTTCCGCGCGTTTAAGCGGCATCCCCAATGCTTTAAGCGCGAATGGGTCCGCCGCCGCCAGCGTTTGCGGCGTGGGGAAACAGACATACTCCGGCGCGTCGGCAAGCACATCGCCATAACGACGGGCGACTTTCGCCGTCAGCTTTGCCGCCATCGCCACGCTGACCAGTTGCCCGAGTATCGCCCTTACGCCCTGTTCGAAGGCATCCACCGAGCCGGGCAGACGCAATCCCGGTCGCGCAGCCCCCAGACTGCCGAGCGCGTCGGCAATCTGATCGGGGTTACAGCGCAGATCGAACAGGCGTTCAATTTTTGCCAGACATTCTTCGGCGACGGGCAACAAGCCCGCGCTCAGGGTTACGCGCAGCGTATGCGTCTGGTGCTCCGGTACAACGGCGATCAGTCCCCGATGTTCTCCCGTCGCCAGACTGCGAACGTAACGCGCGGGTTCAACCGTTTCGACGCCGCTCACCGCACGCGCGGCGAGAAAACCCAACATCCAGGACCAGTCATAAGGCGGCTGCCAGCTTAGGATATACATTGCAACTCCTGTTTTTATTCTCCTTCAGCATAAACGCTATTCAAACGCCGCGCCTTGCTTTCATATTCCAGTTGTCGGGATTACAACATTTCGTTAAAGTCACGCCCCTTCTTCACTGGCATGGGGATTATTAAGGTGTTTATTGGTTTTGACTACGGCACGGCAAACTGTTCCGTTGCCGTCATGCGCGACGGGCAACCGCATCTGCTAAAAATGGAAAATAACAGCACGCTGTTGCCCTCAATGCTTTGCGCCCCGACGCGTGAAGCCGTCAGCGAGTGGCTGTACCGCCATCACGCGGTTCCGGCGACGGATGACGAAACGCAGGCGCTGTTGCGGCGCGCAATGCGCTACAACCGTGAAGAAGATATTGAGGTCGGCGCAGGCAGCGTGCAGTTCGGGCTGGCTTCGCTAAGCCACTACATTGACGACCCGGAAGAGGTTTACTTCGTTAAATCGCCAAAATCCTTCCTCGGCGCTAACGGCCTAAAACCGCAGCAGGTTGCGCTGTTTGAGGATCTGGTTTGCGCGATGATGTTGCACATCCGTCATATGGCGCAAACGCAGTTGCCGGAAAGCATCACGCAGGCGGTGATCGGTCGACCAATTAACTTTCAGGGGCTGGGTGGCGATGAGGCCAACCGCCAAGCGCAAGGCATTCTGGAGCGCGCGGCAAAACGCGCCGGTTTTCAGGATGTCGTCTTCCAGTTTGAACCGGTTGCGGCGGGTCTGGATTATGAAGCCACGTTGCAGGAAGAGAAGCGCGTACTGGTGGTGGATATTGGCGGCGGGACGACCGACTGTTCATTGCTGCTGATGGGGCCGCAGTGGCATCAGCGCGCTGACCGCGCCTCCAGCCTGCTCGGGCACAGCGGCTGTCGCGTGGGCGGTAACGACCTGGACATCGCGCTGGCGTTTAAACACCTGATGCCGTTGCTGGGCATGGGCGGCGAAACCGAAAAAGGCATCGCATTGCCGGTTCTGCCGTGGTGGAACGCTGTCGCGATCAATGATGTTCCCGCACAGAGCGATTTCTACAGCAGCGCCAACGGTCGCCTGCTCAACGAGCTGGTTCGGGACGCCCGCGATGCGGATAAAGTCGCGCTGCTGCTTAAAGTCTGGCGTCAGCGCCTCAGCTATCGTCTGGTACGCAGCGCGGAGGAGAGCAAAATCGCCCTGTCCGGGCAGCCCGATATCCTCACCACGCTGCCGTTTATCAGCGATGAGCTAGCGACGTCTGTCAGTCAGCAGGGGCTGGAAGCAGCGCTGAGCCAGCCGCTGGCGCGTATACTGGAGCAGGTACAACTGGCGCTGGACAATGCGCAGGAAAAACCGGATGTCATCTATCTGACCGGCGGCAGCGCACGCTCACCGCTGATCAAAAGTGCGCTGGCGGAGCAGTTGCCGGGCATTCCGATTGCTGGCGGCGATGACTTCGGTTCCGTCACCGCCGGTCTTGCGCGCTGGGCGGACGTCGTATTTCGTTAACCGCCTCGCAAGCTGAGCGGCTTGCAGATTGACATTATTTTTGCTGTGGCTTATTTTCAGGAGTGAGGGTTAGGGAGGGTTTCCCCTCCCCCTGGTGTCTTAGTCAGTCTGAAAGCTACTCACTAAGAGTATCACCAGTATGATGACGCACTTCATCATAACCCTTTCCTTATTTTAGCCCCTTCCTCGGGAGGGGCTTTCCCGTTCCAGCGTCCTGCTGAAAGCTGTGGCTTACCTCCTTTTTTTGCCGTGCCGCCACTCTAACGCAAGAGTAAATATCCGTGCTTTTCATGGGTGATTGTTGCGTAACGCCTCGCAAAGGCCGACGTCATTCAGACGAATCCAGACAGTGTTTCATAATTCCTCCATTTTTCTCCCGTTATGGATGACTAAACTAGTATCATTCCGCGAAACGTTTCAGGATGAGAAACTTATAACGATGAAAGGCAGTAAAAAATCCCGCTGGGTGATAGCAATCGTGGTCGTTGTGGCGGCCATTGCCGTGTACGGGTTCTGGCATAGTCGCAGCGAAACCCAGGGGAATGCGCCGGGCGCTAACGAACATGCGCAACGTCAGGCTGGCGCAGGACGTCGCGGCATGCGTTCCGGCCCGCTGGCGCCGGTTCAGGCGGCGACCGCAACGGAACAAGCCGTACCACGCTATCTGACCGGGCTGGGCACGATCGCTGCCGCCAATACCGTCACGGTACGCAGCCGCGTGGATGGTCAACTGATGGCGCTGCACTTCCAGGAAGGACAACAGGTCAAAGCGGGCGATCTGCTGGCGGAAATCGATCCCAGCCAGTTTAAAGTCGCCTTAGCGCAAGCGCAGGGGCAGCTCGCGAAAGACAAAGCCACACTGGCGAATGCCCGTCGCGATTTAGCGCGCTATCAACAGCTGGTGAAAACCAATCTTGTCTCCCGCCAGGAGCTGGACGCGCAACAGGCGCTGGTCAGCGAAACAGAAGGCACCATTAAGGCCGATGAAGCCAGCGTCGCCAGCGCGCAGTTGCAGCTTGACTGGAGCCGCATCACCGCACCGGTAGAGGGTCGCGTGGGGTTAAAACAGGTGGATGTCGGTAATCAAATCTCCAGCGGCGATACCACAGGCATTGTCGTTATCACCCAGACGCACCCAATCGATCTGATTTTTACCTTGCCGGAAAGCGATATCGCCACCGTCGTACAGGCGCAAAAAACGGGCAAAACATTGACCGTTGAAGCCTGGGATCGCACTAACTCACAGAAATTAAGCGACGGCGTACTGCTCAGCCTGGACAACCAAATCGACGCCACGACCGGCACCATCAAAATCAAAGCCCGTTTTAACAACCAGGATGACGCGCTGTTCCCTAACCAGTTTGTTAACGCCCGCATGCTGGTCGATACGCAGCAAAACGCGGTGGTGATACCGACAGCGGCCGTACAAATGGGTAACGAAGGCCACTTTGTCTGGGTGCTAAATGATGAGAACAAAGTCAGCAAGCATCTGGTTAAACCGGGTATTCAGGACAGTCAGAACGTGGTAATCAGCGCCGGGCTGTCGGCAGGCGATCGCGTCGTGACGGACGGGATCGATCGTCTGACGGACGGGGCGAAAGTCGAAGTGGTGGAAGCGCAAGCGCCTGCGGCGAAAGAAGATAAAGCCACGAATCGGGAATACGGTAAGAAAGGAGTACGCTCCTGATGCAGGTGTTACCTCCGAGCAGCACAGGCGGCCCGTCGCGCCTGTTTATTATGCGCCCTGTCGCGACCACGCTGCTGATGGTGGCGATTTTACTCGCCGGGATTATCGGTTATCGCGCCCTGCCCGTTTCGGCGCTGCCGGAAG
>OGYM01001449.1_pt1 | contig 17290 bp, 10 predicted proteins | sample 1576491 | NCBI WGS metagenome assembly OGYM01 (sample SAMEA3541515, study PRJEB24748) | human gut metagenome | biome: human gut; feature: human-associated habitat; material: faeces | place: China | collected 2012 | reverse complement strand
CTTCTTTAACTGTTTTTTATAGGCCTATTATTTGCATAGGTCTTAGAATTCCGTGGCCTCTGTGGTGAACCCTAAAATTATCATTTATTAGCGGAGTTTTTCTTTTAAGAATTGTCCTGTATAACTTGCTCCGCAGGCGGCAACTTCTTCCGGAGTGCCCACTGCTACAATGTTTCCACCCTTATCTCCACCTTCCGGTCCGAGATCGATTACATAATCGGCACATTTGATGACATCCATATTATGTTCAATGATAACGATACTGTGTCCCCGGCGAATCAGTGCGTCGAAAGCATCCAGAAGTTTGCGAATATCATGGAAATGAAGTCCGGTAGTCGGCTCGTCAAAGATAAACATCGTCGGGTCGGCTTTCTCCTGGCTCAAATAGAATGCTAGTTTGACACGTTGGTTTTCACCACCGGAAAGAGTGGAAGACGACTGTCCTAATTTTATATATCCCAGTCCTACGTCCTGCAAAGGAAGTAACTTCTTCACAATTTTCTTTTGTCCATGTTCGTTAAAGAACTCAACCGCCTGATTAACGGTCATCTCTAACACATCGTAGATACTTTTATCGTTGAATTTCACTTCCAGCGTATCAGACTTGAACCGTTTTCCGTGACAAGATTCACACTCCAACACTAAGTCTGCCATAAATTGCATTTCTACGGTGATGGTTCCTTCCCCCTTACATTCTTCGCAACGTCCGCCTTCACTGTTGAAACTGAAGAATCCGGGGGTATATCCCATTTGTTTCGCCAAAGACTGTTCGGACCATAGTTTGCGGATTTCGTCGTAAGCCTTGATGTAAGTCACCGGATTTGAGCGTGATGATTTGCCAATCGGGTTCTGGTCTACAAATTCTACATTCCGCAGGTCACGCAAACTTCCTCCGATTGAAGAGAATTCTCCCGGTCGGTCACTACATTCGTCTAATTCACGTTTCAATGCCCGGAAGAAAATATCTCTCACCAATGTACTTTTCCCGGAACCGGAAACACCCGTAACAACTGTCATTACATTGAGAGGGATACGTACGTTTACTCCTTTCAGATTATTCTCACGTGCGCCTTTCAATTCTATATAGTTATTCCATGGCCGGCGATGCTTCGGAACGGGTATTTCATCTTCTCCTAAAAGATAACGTACCGTATAACTGTTGCTTCCCTTCTTTAAATCCTTCATATCTCCCTGGTAGACAACTTCTCCACCTAGGCGTCCGGCATTGGGACCTATATCAATAATGTAATCCGCTGCACGGATAATCTCTTCATCGTGCTCTACCACCACTACCGTATTTCCTAATTGTTGCAGTTGACGCAACACATGGAGCAGACGATCTGTGTCGCGGCTATGCAGTCCGATACTTGGTTCATCGAGAATATAAAGACTACCTACAAGGCTACTTCCCAGCGAGGTTGCCAGATTGATACGCTGGCTCTCTCCACCCGATAAGGAATTACTAAGCCGGTTCAAAGTCAGATAGCCCAAACCTACATCGATTAAGAAGCGAATCCGACTATTTATTTCAACCAGAATACGTCGGGACACATTGCTGTCGTGCTCATCCAGTTCCAGATGGTCGAAGAATTGCTTCAGTTCTGTGATGGGCAAATCCACCAGTTCGGAAATATTCTTTCCGCCCACTCGTACATATCCGGCTTCCGGTTTCAGGCGGGTGCCGTGGCATTTCGGGCAAAGCGTCTTTCCCCGGTAACGCGCCAGCATCACCCGGTATTGTATCTTATATTGATTCTCTTCCAACATCTTGAAGAAATCATTGATGCCGTGGAAATATTGGTTGCCTTCCCAAAGTAACCGGCGTTGAGCGTCTGTCAACTCATAATAAGGAGTGAAAATGGGGAAGTCGAATTTCTCCGCATTATGAATTAATTCTTCTTTCCATTCACCCATCTTTTCGCCGCGCCAGCATACGATAGCTCCTTCATACACCGATAATGAACGATCCGGAACGACTAAGTGCTCGTCAATACCGATTACTTTGCCGAATCCTTCGCACGCCGGACAAGCGCCGATAGGCGAGTTGAATGAAAACATCTGGTCGTTTGGTTCTTCAAAGATGATGCCGTCCGCTTCGAATTTAGTGCTGAAAGTATGTAACTTCGTGGTTCCATCCGATAGAAAAAAACGCAGCATACAGGTTCCGTCGCCTTCATACATGGCTGTTTCGGCAGAATCAGTCAGTCGGCTGATGGCGTCCTTGCTGGTGGCAACCGCCATACGGTCGACCAGCAGATAGACTTCATCACCTGCCACAGGCGTATATTCATCGATTCGTTTCATTTCACCGTTCACTTCGATACGGTTGAATCCTTGTTTCAGGTCTATCTCCAATTGTTGTTGCAGTGTGCGGTCTTCACGCAGGCGGATAGGCGTCAGTACCGTATATCTTGTGCCTTCCGGATAGGAAAGCATACAGTTGACGATGTCCTCTGTGGAGTGCTTCTTCACTTCCTGCCCGCTGATGGGACTATACGTTTTCCCCACCCGTGAATATAACAGGCGTAGATATTCGTAAATTTCAGTCGAGGTGCCCACGGTGGAACGGGGATTACGGCTGTTTACTTTTTGTTCGATGGCAATGGCGGGAGGAATTCCTTTGATAAAGTCACACTCCGGTTTGCTCATTCTCCCCAGGAACTGACGCGCGTAGCTGCTTAAGCTTTCTACGTAGCGGCGTTGTCCCTCTGCATAAAGGGTATCAAAAGCAAGTGATGATTTTCCCGAACCCGACAATCCGGTGATAACAACAAGTTTGTTGCGGGGAATATCTACATCGATGTTTTTTAGGTTGTTGACTCGTGCGCCTTTGATCGAAATATAGTTGTTTTCTGACATAAAATACTCCTTTTTTATGGTAGTCGGCAAAGTTAGCGAATTTATCGGGAGTTTGTATTATCTTTGCGTCACATTATTACGATTTAAGAATATTATGAAGCTGAAAAACTATCTTTTACTTTTAGCTCTTCTTCTGGTGGTAGGAGTGAGGGCGCAGGTGCCATCAGGCAATAAATATCCTAAACGTGAATTCCGTGGAGCATGGATACAGGCTGTCAACGGCCAGTTTCGTGGCATTCCTACAGAGCGACTGAAGCAAATATTGATTAGCCAGTTGAATTCTCTTCAGGAAGCCGGTATTAATGCGATCATCTTTCAGGTGCGCCCTGAAGCGGATGCATTATACGCTTCCCAATATGAACCGTGGAGCCGTTTCCTGACAGGAACGCAAGGGCAGACGCCTTCTCCTATGTGGGACCCGATGCAGTTTATGATTGAAGAATGTCAGAAACGGAATATGGAGTTTCATGCCTGGATCAATCCTTACCGTGTGAAGACTTCATTAAAGAACAAGTTGGCGCCGGAACATATTTATCACCAGCATCCGGAATGGTTTGTTACTTATGGCGATCAGTTATATTTCGATCCGGCACTTCCTGAAAGTCGGGAGCATATCTGTAAAATTGTGACCGATATTGTGTCTCGTTATGATGTAGATGCTATTCACATGGATGATTATTTCTATCCTTATCCGGTTAATGGATTGGATTTTCCGGATGATGCAAGTTTCGCCCGTTATGGTGGAGGTTTCACGAATAAGGCAGATTGGCGTCGTAGTAATGTGAATGTGTTGATAAAGAAGCTTCACGAAACGATTCGTGGCATCAAGCCTTGGGTGAAGTTTGGTATCAGTCCGTTTGGTATCTATCGTAATCAGAAGAGTGACCCGTTGGGAAGTAACACCAATGGTTTGCAAAACTATGATGATCTTTATGCTGATGTACTGCTTTGGGCACGTGAAGGATGGATTGATTATAATATTCCGCAGGTTTACTGGGAAATCGGTCATAAAGCGGCTGACTATGAGACATTGGTGAAATGGTGGGCTACTCATTCGGAAAACCGGCCGTTGTTTATCGGTCAATCTGTGCCGAAGACTGTTCAGTTTGCCGATCCGCAGAATCCTTCTATCAATCAGCTTCCCCGTAAGATGGCTTTGCAACGTGCTTACCAGACAATTGGAGGTAGTTGTCAATGGTATGCGGCAGCCGTTGTTGAGAATCAGGGTAGATATCGTGATGCTTTAATCAGTGAATATCATAAGTATCCGGCTTTGGTCCCAGTCTTTGATTTTATGGATGATAAAGCTCCGGACAAGGTACGTAAAATGAAAAAGGTATGGACGGAAGATGGTTATATCCTTTTCTGGACTGCTCCGAAAGCCGATACGGAGATGGATAAGGCTGTTCGTTATGTAGTCTATCGCTTTGGCAACAAAGAGAAGGTCAATTTGGACGATCCTTCACATATTGTAGCTATCACCCGCAATCCGTTCTACAAACTTCCTTATGAAACAGGAAAAACAAAATACCGTTATGTAGTGACTGCCTTAGACCGTTTACATAATGAATCGAAATCTGTAAGTAAGAAGTTGAAACTGTAAAGGTATAGAATAAACAACGATAAAACGGTGGACACTCTGCAGAATGATAACGCAGTTTGTTCACCGTTTTTTGTTTATCGTTTTTTTTGTTTACTGTTCAGCCGCTCGTTATTAATAGAGCAGCAACCCTGCAATACCACAGGCGATAATCATTAATATCGGATTGGCTTTATATTTCCTTGTTCCGATGAAAGCAATCAGGAAGATAATGATACTGATAACGAATGAGTAAGTGTCTTCAGTAGGCGAACCGAAGTTTTCTACATTCATTAGTACCAACGCGGCGGAAGCGAGTAATCCGACTACTGCCGGGCGTAATCCATTGAAAATAGATTCTACTACGGGGTGTTTCTGGTATTTCAGGAAGAACTTACTGATGGTCAGCATCAAAATAAAAGAGGGAAGGACCACAGCGAATGTCGCAATGATGGAACCCCAAACGCTACCCGTAGAAGTAAACCCTACATAAGTAGCTGCGTTGATACCAATAGGTCCTGGTGTCATTTGGCTGATTGCGACAATATCAGTAAACTCCTGTGAACTTACCCATCCGTAGCGAGTCACGACCTCGCCCTGAATCATGGAAAGCATGGCATAACCGCCACCGAAGCCAAAGAGCCCGATCTTGAAAAATGTATAGAATAACTGTAGGTAAATCATGTGATTAATAATTTATTATATAATAATTTTAGGCACGGCTTTCACGGCTTTTAGAATTATGAATCTGTAAAACAACAGCGTTAATCCGTATCTTCTCAACTCTCCATTCTCAACTCTCAACTTTTCTAAATTTCCCCCACAGGAAACCTCCTACACCGGCCGCAATAATAATCCAGATAGGGGAGAAGCCCAACAGCCAGATTAATAATGCCGAAACAACCGGAATCCACAGATTGTAGCGGTTGATTTTGGCCGATCGCCCCATGGTAAAGGTCGGTGCGGCAATGAGTGCTACCACTGCCGGACGGATTCCCTTAAAGATGCGTTCCACGATCGGATTGTCTTTGAAACTGTGAAAGAACAGGGCGATAGCCAATATAATAATGAAAGACGGTAAGATTGTTCCCAATGCCGTGATAATACTTCCCCGGATTCCACGCAGCTTATATCCTATAAAGATAGAAATATTGACTGCCAAAATTCCCGGTGCGGATTGGGAGATAGCCAGCAGATCGATAAAATCTTCCTGCGCAATCCATTTCCGTTTGGTGACAATTTCATTTTCAATCAGTGGCACCATTGCATACCCTCCTCCAATGGTAAAGGCGCCTATTTTAAAAAAGATTCCAAATGCTTCGAGATAAATGTTCATTCTTTCTTTTCTCCTCCTTCCTTACTAACTGCTTTTTTCTCTTTGCCATATTGACTGGGACTTACATTATAATGCTTCTTAAATACTTCGCGGAAGTACTTGGCATCACTGAATCCCGTCATTTCTGCAATTTCTGTTATACTATGTGTGTCTTCTTTTAGTAATTGTACGGCACGTTTCAGACGAATCAGCCGGATATAATCTCCCGGTGCCTGATCGGTTAATGCCCTTAATTTATTGTAAAAACTTGTACGACTCATTCCCATCAGGCTGCATAATACATCTACCGTCAGAGCCGGATTGTCGATGTTGTCTTCCACATTCTTTTTGACGTTTGCTATGAACTTCCAGTCAATATCCTGTGAACAGTTGATGCAGTCTTCATCATGCTCTTCATCATCCAGATCCAGATTGGCGTATTTACTGCGCAGGAGTGCACGATTGGCCAGCAGATTGGCAACGTTTGCTTTCAATATACCAATGTTGAACGGTTTCACAACGTATTCATCCGCACCAATCTGAAGCCCTGAAAGAATATCCTTTTCATTATTCAAAGCTGTCAGCAGGATGACAGGAATGTGAGAAGTCTCGATATTATTCTTGATAGCCTGACATAATTCATCCCCTCGCATTTCCGGCATCATAATGTCTGAAATGACCAGTTCCGGTTTGTATTCGGGAATAATCGTCAGTGCTTCTTTTCCATTGGAGCAGACCTGTATGACATATTCTTCAGATAACGTCTGCGACAGATAGTTGCGCAACTCATCGTTATCCTCTACAATCAAGATCCGGCGATGGTTTATATTCTCTTTCTTCTGTGCGTTCTCGTAAATTTCGGGTGATGGGGGTGGAACGTTGTCGACAACCTTTATTTCCTGACGCTGCTTGCTGGGAGTTGCCAAATGTGCTTTCCGGAAGCGCTTGCTGTCTTTAGGGAATGTTATTTTGATAACCGATCCCTGGTTTTCGATGCTTGACAGATTAATCTTTCCTTTATGCAGGCGGACTAGCTTCCATACAAGCATCAGTCCGATACCACTTCCTGTTACTTTGGAATTAATAGCATTGCTGCCACGGAAATGAAGTTTGAACAATTTCTTTTGTTCATTGGCCGGGATGCCGATTCCTGTGTCTCTGACTTCCACGCTCCATGAGTCAGATGTTTCTGAAACGAAAACCTGTACATTTCCATTTTCCGGAGTATATTTCAGTGCGTTCGAAATGATGTTCTTAAAGATAGATTCCATCTTTTCTTTATCAAACCATACGTTCATATACCTGAAATTACTTTCATAAGTGAAGTTGATGTGTTTAATGTTGGCGTACTGCTGAAATGCATTGAATATTTCATTCATAAACGTGTTTAGTTCATGCTCTGAAATATATAATTCGGAAGAGTATACGTCCGCTCTTTCAAAGTTGATAAGATTAGTGGTAAGACGTAATAGGGCATTTACATTTCGTAATGCCGTATTCATGTTCGAAATACCTTCTTTACTCAACTCCTCTTTCTCGCGTAGTTCTTCCAAAGGTGCTTTGATAAGCGTCAATGGGGTACGGATATCATGTGCTGTATTGATAAAGAAGTGTATTTTCTCATCGGAGACTTTACGCTGCTTTCTTAAAATCAGGATACGTAATAGAATGATGGCAATGAGACAAAGGAAAGCCGCATAAAGCAGCATAGCCCAGATTGTCAGCCAAAAAGGTTGGGCGATAACAATGTCCATACTTCTTTCTTCAAGTACGATGCGTTTGTCTTCGTTGGAGATGGCGCGTACTCTTAACGTATATTTGCCCGGCGCAAGATTGGTGTAACGAATCGTATTCTCGGTTCCGGGTTTGCTCCATTCATCATAAAAACCTTCTAGCCTCCAAGAATAAATGATGTTGGAAGGATAGTCATAATTGATGGAAGAAACCTGCAAAGAGAAAATATTCTGATTGTATTTTAACTTCAGTTCCTTTGTTTCATTGATGCTTGTTTTTAACGGAGAATCTTCATCATCCGGATAGATTGTCTGATAGAAAAGCTTGAAATCGCTGAAAATCATTTTAGAGGAATAACCTCTGGGTAATTTCATGTCCTTGTCAAACTCTACGGCTCCGTCCGAACTACCAAAAATGAATTTTTTATTTTTTCGTAACACACCCGACAGCGCATTGAAATGGGTGGTCATTAGTCCCATATCTTTGGTCCAGTTATGGAATTTCTTTTCTTCGGGATAGAAACTTGTTAGTCCGCTTTCTGTACTCATTATGATGTCTTTGTCCGCATCCGATAATATAGTGTAGATATTATTGGATATTAAAGCACAGTTTTCAGTGTGGTAATGAGTGAACAGTTTTTTGCTGACATCGTAAATCAATAGTCCCGACCCGCTGGTACCTATATATAATGAACCATTTTTTGCTTGATATAAAGAGTAAATATAGCTCGATTCTACCGGAAGTTTGATATGCTCGAATTTTCCGGATTCTTTATCCAGAAGATATAGTCCTGTTGCACTACCTATCCACATACTATTGGCAGCTGATTCTCTGCGGCAATTCCGTGAACTTGCCAAGCGGCCACATGCTTTTTTCATCCTTCTCAACAATGGCGGTAATGGAATTTAATCCGTCATAAAACCGTACGTCCTGCGTTTTTAGATTGATGCGCTTGAGGTTATAGAACCCTCCGGACCAGATATAGCCCTGCATATCTGTACGGATATCACGTATATATTTATCCGGCCGCTTGTTACTGTGAGTGTACAAGGGCGGCATGAAATAGCTGACACTGAACGTCTTTTTATCTATCTGGTAAGCACCGGAAGAGTACCCGCCTGCCCAGATTATTCCGGGAGCTACTTCGCATACGGTAAGAAAGATATGGCTTTTATTACCTTGCGATTCTTCAAAAGAGCTAAGCACCGAACGCCATTGTCCGGTCTTTGAATTGAGGAAACTGATACCATTGTTCGTTGCGAACCATAAATCTCCGTCTCTGTCTTCGATAATGGCGTTCACCTGGTCGTTGATTAAAGACTGTTTATTGCCAATGGAGTGTTTGATCCATTTGTAGCCGGTATAACGGTTGTTTTGTATGGTGATTCCGATGGGATAATTAGCCAGCCATACCCGTTCTTCATCATCTACAAAGATGTCATTGATACTGTTACCGTTCATGCCATTGTTACTGTTGTAATCAGCCACAATTTCAGGTGTTATCTGATAAGTGTCTACATTTATTTTGTGTACTCCTCCACCGTCGGTTGCTATCAGTAATTCCTTATCATTTAATGGTCTGAATTGTGTGATACTGATATCTTTCAAATTCTGTTCCGGACGTATAACAGATTTGGTATTCATATCGTAAATCATGATTCCCCGTAGAAAAGTTCCGATGAATAGTTTACGAATCTTTTTGTCGAAATATAAATCGATAATCTGGGCTTTCAGGCTCTCCAGCTTATCGCAATTGATAAGTTCCAATGTGTTATTTTCCAACTTGGCGTAATGAATACCCATTTCTGTGCCGATGAAGAAATGCGACTCGTCTATCTGTTCAATATCTGTGATCTCTTCACTGATATCGTTCTTTATATGGGTAACCTGTTGGGTCTCCGTGTTGTAGAGAAAGATTGTATCCTTATTACACAGCCAGATATGTTTGTTTTCGTCAAGCCAGGCATAGGTGATCGGATCCGGTTGTTCACTGAAGCTTTCCATCGGTAACTTATATACAAGATTGAAACAGTCGTGAATCTGGTCATACCGGAATACTTTACCTTTCTTTCCGATTTCCCATAAAACTCCTTCTTGGTCGATATAAAGCCAATTCAGATTTAACAGAGAGTTCACTTCTACGTCACCATCCATTAACTTATATCGTTTAAAGTCTTTTCCGTTGTATCGATCAATACCTTCGTGTGTAAGGAACCACATGTAGCCGGTTTTATCTTTTTGAATGCAGTATACCCGCCGGTTACTTAACCCATCCTCCACTCCAAGATATCGATACGTCTGTGCGACACAAGTTAGAGGAAACAATAAGATTAGAAAAAGCCATTTTTTCATACAAATAGGACTTTTAAGGGTTATTGAATCTTTAATGAGGGGGAAAGTTTGACAAAATTAAGAAGATTTTCCGATATTACAAAATTTTGAAGAAAGATAACAGCGTTCTTAAAATGAAAGAAAACAGACTATTTTATAGGTATTTATACATATTGTTTGTTTTCGGAATTTTGGTATCTGTAAAGGGACTTTCGGTAGAACGAAAAGTTGTGTAAAACAAGAGGCTGGCACTTTAAAATGTACCAGCCTCTGTAAATATAGGAATGATTTATTTCATTTTAGCTTCCACCCATTTGCGAGCGTTGACAAACGCTTCTATCCATGGAGTAACCTGATCGCTGTTCTTGCGGTCTGCCGGATAACAACCGTTTTGCCATGGGAAGATGGCACGTTCCAAGTGGGGCATCATCGCCAAATGACGTCCGTCTGCACTGGCAAGTCCTGCGATGGAGTAGTCTGAACCGTTTGGGTTGCCCGGGTACTCATCGTAGCTGTATTTCGCCACTACATTGTATTTGTCTTCATCGTATGGCAGTGAGAACTTACCTTCTCCGTGTGCTACCCAGATACCCAATTTACTTCCGCTTAGTGAACCGAACATCACACTGCGGTTTGTCGGGATAGTCAGGCCGACGAAAGTAGACTCGAATTTATGGGAGTCATTGTGTAGCATCTTGCCTTTTTCCTTATGTTCAGGGTTGATTAGACCGAGTTCCATCATCAACTGGCAACCGTTACAGATACCTAGTGAAAGTGTGTCTTCACGAGCATAGAACTTGTCGAGCGCTTCTTTCGCTTTCGGGTTGAACAGGAAGCCGCCTGCCCATCCTTTAGCAGAGCCCAGTACGTCAGAATTAGAGAAACCACCGCAGTAAACGATCATGTTTACGTCTTCCAGGGTTTCGCGTCCGCTGATGAGGTCGGTCATCGTAACGTCTTTTACGTCGAAACCGGCTAGGTAGAGTGAGTAAGCCATTTCGCGCTCACCGTTTGTACCCTTCTCACGGATGATAGCCGCGCGAATACCGCTTGGGGTACGACGATCCGGAGTGATACCGTATTGAGAAAGCTTACCTTTGAATTCCGGCATGAAAGCGAATTCAACAGGTTGCATCTTATAGTTTTCGAAACGTGCTTTTGCGCAACCGTTCATAGATTGTTTGCGGTCGAGCAGGTAAGAAGAAGAATACCAGACATCACGCATATAATCGATACCGAATTGGTAAGTAGCACCGTCTTTAGATACCAAAATGTGGCGTTCGTCAGTCGGTTTACCCAGCTTTATATAGCCTACGCCGGCGTCTTCCAGAATCTTCTTCACTTCATCCTTATGCTTGTCGCTGATCTGGATAACAATACCCGGGTTTTCTGCAAACAGAATCTTGACGATATCTTCTTCCTTCATCTTGTCGAGGCTGATTTCCAAACCGCCTTCTACATTAGAGAAGCACATTTCGAGCAATGTAGTGATTAAACCACCGGCAGATATATCGTGTCCTGCAAGGATCAATCCTTTGTTTACAAGTTCTTGTACGGCAAGGAAAGCGTCACGGAAATATTCGGCATCCTGTACGCAAGGTACTTCGTCGCCCACTTTACCCAAAGATTGTGCGAAAGCCGAACCACCTAATTTCAGTTCGTCGAAGCTGAAGTCAATATGATAAAGCGTAGTCTTTTCATTGTTAACCAATACTGGAGATACTACTTTCTTCACGTCGGAAACTTCACCGCCGGCAGAAACAATCACAGTTCCCGGAGAAATCACTTTCTCGCCGTTCGGATACTTTTGTGTCATAGACAAAGAGTCTTTTCCGGTAGGAACATTGATTTGCAATGCGCAGCAGAAGTCGCTCAATGCTTTTACAGCCGTGTACAGACGGGCATCTTCACCTTCTTGAGAACGGCAAGGCCACATCCAGTTGGCAGACAGAGAAATGCTGTCCATACCTTCCGCCATCGGAGCCCAAACAAGATTGGTAAGTGCTTCAGATACGGAAAGGATAGAACCGGCAGCCGGATCAGCCAATGCTGCTTGCGGAGCATGTCCGATAGAAGTAGCTATCCCTTTTTCGCCACGGTAGTCAAGTGCAACGACACCGCAGTCACTCAACGGCAACTGAAGTTCGCCCTGACATTGCTGACGTGCCACTTTACCTGTTACCGAGCGGTCTACCTTATTCGTCAACCAGTCTTTGCAGGCAACAGCTTCAAGCTGCAATACATTCGTCAGATATTCATGTAATTTAGACAATTCGTATTTCGGCATTTCGTAATGACGTTCCACAGTTTTGTCTACCATATATGTTTTGGGAGAAGAACCGAACATCTGCTCTACGGCAAGATCAAACGGACGTACACCGTCAGCCTGTTGGAAGGCGAAACGATGATCGCCGGTTGTTTCGCCGACTACGTACATCGGAGCGCGTTCGCGTTCGGCAATCTTACGTACATGTTCGATGGCTTCTTCTTTAATCAATAGCCCCATGCGTTCCTGGCTCTCGTTGGCAATGATTTCTTTGGCAGACAAAGTCTTGTCACCGATAGGCAACTTGCTCATGTCGATCAAACCACCACATTCTTCCACTAGTTCGGACAGACAGTTTACGTGTCCGGCAGAGCCGTGGTCATGGATAGAAACCACCGGATTCACCTCTTCTTCACAAAGAGCACGTACCACGTTGTTGGCACGTTTCTGCATTTCAGCATTAGCACGTTGCACGGCATTCAACTCGATACCGCTGCTGTAACGACCGGTGTCTACAGAAGATACAGAACCGCCACCTAGTCCGATACGATAGTTGTCACCACCGATTACCACCACTTTGTTTCCTGCTTCCGGTGTGCCTTTCAGACAGTCACGTTGTGTGCCGTAACCCACACCGCCGGCAAGCATGATTACTTTGTCGTAACCATAAACTTCTTTGTTTTCTGTATGTTCGAAAGTCAGTACCGAACCGCAGATCAGCGGCTGGCCGAACTTGTTACCGAAGTCGGAAGCACCGTTGGATGCTTTGATAAGAATCTGTTCCGGAGTCTGGTACAACCATTTGCGTACCGGAAGTATTTCTTCCCATTCACGTCCTTCATCGGTGCGCGGATAAGAAGTCATGTAGACAGCAGTACCTGCAATCGGCCATGAACCTTTACCACCACCCATACGGTCGCGAATTTCACCACCGGTACCGGTAGAAGCACCGTTGAACGGTTCTACAGTAGTAGGGAAATTATGTGTTTCCGCTTTCAGTGAGATTACACTCTTGATGTCCTTTACCTGGAAGAAATCAGGTTTTGAATGATCTGCCGGAGCAAACTGTTCAACAACCGGACCTTCGGCAAAGGCTACATTATCTTTATAAGCAGAGATGATTTTATTCGGATTTTCCTGTGTCGTCTTTTTAATCATCTGAAACAGAGAAGACTCCTGTTCTACACCGTCGATGATGAACGTTCCGCCGAAGATTTTGTGGCGGCAGTGTTCGGAGTTGATCTGTGCGAAACCAAATACTTCGGAGTCAGTCAGTTTTCGTCCGAGATCATTTTCTACTTTCTTCAGATAGTCCATTTCTTCTTTAGAAAGAGCCAGACCTTCTTGTTCGTTGTACACTTCGAGGTCTTCGATGTAGATGATTGGTTCCGGCTGACGGTTTGTCGTGAATACGTTTTGGTCGAGTCCTTTGTACATGCGTTGGAGCATCGGGTCGTAGTCTGCGTTTTCGTCCTTAACAGGGAAGTACTCCTCGATGCGGCTGATGCCTTCGAGCCCCATGTTTTGGGTGATTTCTACTGCGTTTGTACTCCAGGGAGTGATCATCTCGCGGCGTGGGCCGACGAAACAGCCTTTCAGGTTTTCTTCACTTTCCATCACGGCTTCGCCAAAAAGCCAGCAGAGTTTATTACTTTCGTCAGGGGTGAGCTGATGGTTGCTCTCTACGGCAATCACGCTCTTGGAAGGGGTTCTGAAAAAAAGAATCATGTTGTATATTTACGATTTTACGATTTACGATTTTACGATTGAAGTTCCTGCAGGAGAAACTCTTCTCTTTTTCTGTGGCGCAAAGATAATCAATTTCGTTGGTGGTAGGAAAAAAATAGAGAATAAATTCCTATACCTTATTTAATATGTTTATTTTTGATGTACGTTTTACTTATTATCGCTATATATAGTGATTCTTGTGTGGAAAAAACGTTAATATACTATCCCCATATCACAAAAAAGTGCGATATTTGCGACATGATTCAGATAGAGACCATATTCGATATATTAGTGAAAGGCTTTATTATTGGCGTTGTTGTGTCCGCACCCCTCGGTCCGGTGGGCGTATTATGCATCCAGAGGACTCTGAATAAAGGGCGTTGGTACGGATTCGTAACGGGGCTGGGAGCCTCGTTGAGCGATATAGCATACGCTTTGCTCACCGGTTATGGGATGAGTTTTGTGTTCGATTATATCAATAAGAATATTTTCTATCTGCAGTTATTGGGGAGTGTCATGCTACTCCTTTTTGGTATATATACCTTTCGTAGCAATCCGGTGCAATCCATTCGTCCGGCTTCGTCCAGCAAAGGCTCTTATTTCCATAATTTTATTACCGCCTTTTTCGTCACTCTATCCAACCCCTTGATAATCTTCCTGTTTATCGGACTTTTTGCCCGTTTTGCCTTTGTGCAGCCGGGAGTGCTGGTCTTTGAAGAGATCACGGGATATCTTGCAATTGCTATAGGAGCATTGACCTGGTGGTTGGGTATCACTTATTTTGTGAATAAGGTGCGCACTAAATTCAATTTACGTGGTATCTGGATACTGAATCGTGTTGTAGGAAGTATCGTAATGCTGGTATCTGTTGCCGGATTGATTTATACTTTGTTGGGAGAGTCACTTTATTAAGAGATAACATAATGAATCAGATAGCACAACAACTGAAAGAGAAGAATATTGCCGAATACCTTATATATATGTGGCAAGAGGAAGACTTGATCCGTGCCAATCATTGTGAACCGGAAGAGATGGAGGCAAATGTAATTGCCCGCTATCCGGAAGAACAGCGGCCTGCCATGCGAGAATGGTATACCAACCTGATTACGATGATGGGCGAGGAAGGAGTACGGGAAAAGGGTCATCTGCAGATTAATAAAAACGTGATTATCAATCTGACAGAGTTACACAACGCATTGGCCTCTTCTCCTAAATTTCCTTTTTACAGTGCTGCTTATTTCAAGGCATTACCGTTTATCGTAGAATTACGGAATAAAAACGGCAAGAAAGATGAACCCGAACTGGAAACCTGTTTTGAAGCGTTGTATGGAGTACTCCTGCTTCGTCTTCAAAAGAAGTCTATCAGCGAAGGAACTGCCAAGGCAGTGGAAGCTATCACTAGTTTCCTTTCTATGTTGGCAAATTATTATGATAAAGACCGTAAAGGTGAATTAAAACTGGATGAATAAATGAGAATTTTAGTAACGGGTGCCAACGGTCAGCTTGGCAATGAGATGCAGGTGCTTGCGAAAGAGAACCCGCAACATACGTATTATTTCACAGATGTGCAGGAACTCGACATCTGCGACAAGCAAGCTGTGTGGACTTATATGGCAGAGAAGCAGATTGAGCTTGTTGTTAATTGTGCTGCTTATACAGCTGTAGATAAAGCAGAAGATAATCAAGAATTAGCATACAAATTGAATTGTGAAGCACCGAAACAACTGGCAAGTGCGGCCCAAGCCAATGGTGCTGCCATGATACAAGTATCTACTGACTATGTATTTGACGGTACTGCGCATATTCCATACACGGAAGACTGCGATCCTTGCCCGGATTCTGTATACGGCACCACTAAACTGGAAGGAGAAAAGGAGGTAATGAATCACTGCGAGCAAGCAGTCGTTATCCGTACCGCATGGCTCTATTCTACTTTTGGCAATAATTTCGTAAAGACGATGATTCGTCTCGGAAAAGAGCGTGACAGCCTGGGAGTTGTTTTCGACCAGATCGGAACTCCGACGTATGCCAATGACCTGGCACGGGCCATCTATGCTATTATTAATAAAGGTATTGTTCGCGGTATCTACCATTTCAGCAATGAGGGAGTTTGTTCCTGGTATGATTTCACAGTAGCTATTCATCGTCTGGCAGGAATAACTACCTGCAAAGTGAAACCTTTGCATACAGCCGAATATCCTGCGAAAGCAAACCGCCCGGCATATTCCGTGCTTGATAAAACAAAAATAAAAACAACGTTCGATATAGAGATTCCTCATTGGGAGGAGAGCCTCAAACAATGCATTGATAAAATTATGAAAGATGAATAATGAATCTAGGCTATGTTACTCCAGCATAGCTTATTCATATTTTATAATTCATAATTCTAACTAAAAAACTATGGCAGATAATACAGAAATTTTGAGGCGGCGGACGTTCGCCATTATTGCGCATCCGGATGCTGGTAAGACATCTTTGACGGAAAAGCTATTGCTTTTCGGAGGTCAGATACAGGTGGCAGGTGCGGTAAAGAGTAATAAGATTAAAAAGACAGCTACGTCCGACTGGATGGAAATCGAGAAACAACGTGGTATTTCGGTAACGACTTCCGTGATGGAATTCGACTATCGGGACTATAAGATTAACATTCTCGATACTCCCGGTCACCAGGACTTTGCCGAAGATACATACCGCACACTGACAGCTGTAGACAGTGTTATCATCGTTGTAGACGGTGCGAAAGGTGTGGAAACGCAGACACGTAAACTGATGGAGGTGTGCCGTATGAGAAAGACTCCGGTAATAATCTTCGTCAACAAAATGGACCGTGAAGGAAAAGATCCGTTCGATTTGCTTGATGAACTTGAAGAAGAACTGATGATTCAGGTTCGTCCCTTGTCCTGGCCGATAGAGCAGGGAGCACGTTTTAAAGGGGTATACAATATCTATGAACAGAAACTGGACTTGTATCAGCCATCCAAACAGATGGTAACAGAGAAAGTGGCAGTCGATATTCATTCGGAAGAACTGGATCAGCAGATTGGCAAGTCGTTGGCAGACAAACTGCGTGGCGATTTGGAACTGATTGAGGGTGTTTATCCGGAATTTGATTCTGAATCCTATTTGGCAGGAGACTGTGCGCCTGTATTCTTTGGATCAGCGCTGAACAACTTCGGTGTGCAAGAGTTGCTGAACTGTTTCGTAGAGATAGCTCCCAGCCCTCGTCCTGTACAGGCAGAAGAGCGTGAAGTGAAACCTGACGAACCGAAATTTACCGGATTCATCTTTAAGATAACCGCCAACATTGATCCCAACCATCGTTCTTGTGTGGCATTCTGTAAGATTTGTTCCGGTAAGTTTGTTCGCAATGCTCCATATACACACGTCCGTCATGGAAAGACCATGCGTTTTTCGTCGCCTACCCAGTTTATGGCACAGCGTAAAACAACGATTGATGAAGCTTATGCAGGAGATATTA
>OGYM01001433.1_pt1 | contig 17391 bp, 16 predicted proteins | sample 1576491 | NCBI WGS metagenome assembly OGYM01 (sample SAMEA3541515, study PRJEB24748) | human gut metagenome | biome: human gut; feature: human-associated habitat; material: faeces | place: China | collected 2012 | reverse complement strand
TGTTGAAGAACGGGGTGTGACGGCCGCCTTCGTCCTTGGACAGAACGTAGACCTGACCCTTGAACTTGGTGTGGGGGTGAATGGACTTGGGAGCAGCCAGAACCTGACCACGCTCAACAGCCTTCTTGTCGATACCACGGAGCAGGCAGCCGACGTTGTCGCCAGCCTCTGCGTACTCGAGGGTCTTGTGGAACATCTCGGTACCGGTAACGGTGGTCTCGGTGGACTCGTCCTTCAGACCAACGATCTCGACCTTGTCGCCGATCTTGACGCGGCCACGCTCAACACGACCGGTAACAACAGTGCCACGGCCGGAGATGGTGAAGACGTCCTCGATGGGCATAAGGAAGGGCATGTCGGCCTTACGGTCGGGAGTGGGGATCCAGGTGTCAACAGCTTCCATGAGGTTCTTGATGCACTCGAACTCAGGATCGTTGGGATCGTTGGACTCGGAAACGAGAGCGTTCAGAGCGGAACCACGGATGATCGGGGTGTCATCTCCGGGGAAGCCGTAGAAGTCGAGCAGCTCGCGGACTTCCATCTCGACGAGCTCGAGGAGCTCTTCGTCATCGACCTGGTCGCACTTGTTCAGGAAGACGAGGACGGAAGGAACGTTAACCTGACGGGCGAGCAGAAGGTGCTCACGAGTCTGAGCCATGGGGCCGTCGGAAGCAGCGATAACGAGGATAGCGCCGTCCATCTGAGCAGCACCGGTGATCATGTTCTTGATATAGTCGGCGTGGCCCGGGCAGTCAACGTGGGCGTAGTGGCGGCCCTGGATCTGAACGCCGTCTTCGCCGGTCTTGTAGTTGTGGCCGATGCGGTCTTCGGTCTGGTACTCAACGTGTGCGGTGTTGATGGTGATACCACGCTCACGCTCTTCAGGAGCCTTGTCGATGGAAGAGTAGTCAGTGTACTCTGCGCCGCCCTGCATAGCAAGGTACTTGGTGATGGCAGCGGTAAGAGTGGTCTTGCCGTGGTCGATGTGGCCGATGGTGCCGATGTTGCAATGGGGCTTGCTTCTGTTGTACATCTGTTTTGCCATTAGAATATCCTCCTAAATTATTGATTTATCAAACATTGTTCTCGAAACCCGCGCGTGATTTAACGAGGGCTTCCTGCAAATTCTTGGGCAGCATAACGAAGTGGCTGGGCTCCATGCTGTAGGTAGCTCTGCCCTGAGTCTTGCTGCGCAGGTCGGTAGCATAGCCGAACATCGTGGAAAGCGGAACATTGCTCTCGATGGTAGCGGTGCCGTTTCTGATGTCGGTGCCTACTATCTGGCCGCGTCTGGCGTTGATATCGCCCATAACGTCTCCCATGTATTCATCGGGAGCGGTGACAACCACCTTCATTATAGGCTCAAGCAGCGTCGGACCTGCCTTCAGGCATGCTTCCTTGAAAGCCATGCTGCCGCAGATCTTGAACGCCATTTCCGAAGAGTCGACCTCGTGGTAAGAACCGTCAAGCACGGTGCACTTAACGTCAACGACCTGGTATCCGGCGAGAACACCGGAGAGCATTGCGCCCTGAATACCCTGATCGATGCACGGGATAAACTCCTTCGGGATTGCGCCGCCTGTCACCTTATTGATGAACTCGTAGCCCTTGCCGGACTCGTTAGGTTCAATCATAAGCTTGACATGCGCGAACTGGCCTTTACCGCCCGTCTGGCGCGCGTAGCGGGTATCGACCGTGGCAGCCTTGGTAATGGTCTCCTTATAGGAAACCTGAGGCTTACCGACATTGGCCTCAACCTTGAATTCGCGCAGCAGTCTGTCGACGATAATTTCAAGATGAAGCTCACCCATACCGGCAATGATGGTTTGTCCCGTCTCTTCGTCCGTATAGGTCTTAAAGGTGGGATCCTCCTCTGCCAGCTTCTGGAGAGCGATAGCCATTTTTTCCTGGCCGGCCTTCGTCTTGGGCTCGATAGCCACGCGGATGACCGGATCCGGGAATTCCATGGACTCAAGGATGATAGGATTCTTTTCGTCACAGAGCGTGTCGCCGGTGGTGGTGTTTTTAAGGCCGACGGCGGCGGCGATATCGCCGGAATAAACCTGATCGATATCCTCTCTGTGGTTGGCGTGCATACGCAGGATGCGGCCAAGACGCTCACGCTGTCCCTTGGTGGAATTCATGACGGTCTTACCGGTCTCCACAGAGCCTGAGTAGACGCGGAAAAAGCTCAATCTTCCCACATAGGGGTCGGACATGATCTTGAAGGCAAGAGCGGAGAACGGCGCGTTATCATCAGCCTCTCTCGTTTCTTCCTCGTCGGTCTTGGGGTTGACGCCTTCGATAGCCGGTACGTCCAGCGGAGAAGGCATATAGTCAACGATTGCATCCAGCAGCTTCTGTACGCCCTTGTTTTTATAAGAAGTGCCGCAGGTCACGGGAACCATCTTCACCGCGACGGTGGCTTTTCTTATCGCAGCACGGATCTTGTCCGCAGGGACGTCCTCGCCTTCGAGATACATTTCCATGATCTCGTCGTCGAAGTCGGATACTGCCGCAAGGAGCTTATCACGATACTCCTCGGCAAGCTCTCTCATGTTCTCAGGGATCTCCTCTGTGACCATCTGCTTGCCAAGATCATCGAGATACACGTCAGCGTTCATATCCACGAGATCGACGATGCCCTCGAAGCTGTCCTCGCTGCCGATGGGGAGCTGGATGGGAACGGCGTTGCACTTCAGTCTCTCATGCACCATATCGAGCACATGATAGAAGTCCGCGCCCATGATGTCCATCTTATTGACGTAAATCATGCGGGGGACGTGATAATGGTCAGCCTGTCTCCAAACAGTCTCGGACTGAGGCTCAACACCGCCCTTTGCACAAAGAACCGTCACGCATCCGTCCAGCACTCGCAGGGAACGCTCGACCTCTGCGGTAAAGTCAACATGGCCGGGGGTGTCGATGATGTTGATGCGGGTTCCGTTCCAAAAGCAGGTGGTTGCAGCAGAGGTGATGGTTATGCCACGCTCCTGCTCCTGCTCCATCCAGTCCATGGTAGCCGTACCCTCATGGGTCTCACCGAGCTTGTAGTTGACACCGGTGTAGAACAGAATACGTTCCGTAGTCGTGGTCTTGCCGGCGTCGATATGAGCCATGATACCGATATTTCTCGTTTTCTCAAGTGAATATTGTCTGGGCATTTGAAACTCCTGAAGGGATTACCATCTGAAATGCGCGAAAGCCTTGTTGGCTTCTGCGTTCTTGTGCATATCCTCGCGCTTCTTGACGGATGCGCCAAGGTTGTTGCATGCGTCCATGATCTCGCCTGCGAGGCGCTCTTTCATGGTCTTCTCGCTGCGCTTGCGGGAGTAATCCACGAGCCAGCGCAGAGCCAGAGTCTGGCGACGGGCGGGACGGACTTCGATAGGCACCTGATAGGTGGCGCCGCCGACACGGCGAGCCTTGACTTCGAGCTGGGGCATGATGTTGTTCATCGCCTCGGTGAAAGCGTCAAGCGGCTCCTTGCCGGTCTTTTCCTTGATGATGTCAAAAGCATCGTAAACGACCTTCTGAGCAACACCTTTCTTGCCGTCGAGCATAACGCCGTTGATGAGCTTGGTCACCAGAACGCTGTTATACATAGGATCAGGCAAAATTTCTCTTTTGGGAACATTACCTCTTCTGGGCACGTTGCTTCCCTCCTTCATTAAAAAATGGAATCACAGGTACTCGAATACTTCAAATCAAGTATCCGTTTGCGCCCTGAGGTTTATCCACATTTATATAGATAAACGGCAGGGCAGAAAATTGCCGCTGCGTGTGAAATTACTTTTTCTTAGCAGCTTTGGGCTTCTTGGCGCCGTACTTGGAGCGAGCCTGCATACGTCCGTTGACGCCCTGAGCATCGAGGGTACCGCGGATGATGTGGTAACGCACACCAGGGAGGTCCTTGACACGGCCGCCGCGGATCATGACGACGGAGTGCTCCTGCAGGTTATGGCCGATACCGGGGATGTACGCGGTAACTTCATAGCCATTGGTCAGGCGCACACGGGCGATCTTACGCAGTGCGGAGTTCGGCTTCTTAGGAGTAGAGGTACGGACTGCGGTGCAGACGCCTCTCTTCTGGGGAGCGCTCAGGTCGGTCTCCTTGTTCTTCAGGGTGTTCAGACCCTTCTGCATTGCAGGAGAGGTGGACTTGTAGGTGACTTTCTCTCTGCCCTTTCTAACGAGCTGGTTAAAAGTAGGCATTGTGTTCCTCCTTTCTTCGGATGATAAAGATGATAAAATTTATAAAAAAGCTTGATAAAATCAGGCTTTTTTATCAAATTTGGCAAATGGGCGCAATAAGGGCGTACCACCGCCATACAAATTGGAATTGTAGCATATTCCACAAAATTAGTCAAGGATTTTTGTGTAGAAAATTTTCTGATTTCAGGCATATTCTCCCCTCCCGCGGCGTAAGAAAGCCCCGGCCTGACGGAGCCGTCAGGCCGGGGGCAAGCCTTATTCACTTACTATCTTATAATACACCTTCGCCGTGCGCATATACACGAGCGCGTATATCAGCGCAAAGCCCAGAAAGCTGCCGACCGTGCACCACAGCGCAAGCTGCACGTTCATCAGGCCGAAGAGCTGAAGCATCAGCTTCACAAGGCTGAAGTCGAACGCCACATGCACCGCCGCGACTACCAGCGGCGCAAAGAACACGATGAGCACCTGCTTATTTATGCTGCTGCGTACCTCCTCCTTTTGCAGACCCACCTGCTGCATAATCCGGTAGCGCTCACGATCCTCATAGCCCTCGGATATCTGCTTATAGTATATTATAAGCACCATCGCCATCATAAATATTATCCCGAGGAAGCCGCCGAGGAACAGGAACGCGCCGTTCAGCGAATAAAGTTCCTCTCTGTTTTTGGACTGTTCATCGACGTAGTAGCGCTGCCACTCGATTTTTTTGTCTGCAACGTGCGGCTGAACATTTTCCCAATCGGATATCGCCACGGCACATTCGCGCTTCTGCTCGTTGCTGCCCGAAACGTCAAGGCAAATATGCCTCGTCATTTGCACAACGCTGCTCAGTTCGTCCTTTGTGTTCGTGATTTCCTGCCAGACACCGCGCAGCGCCTCCATGTCGGAGAATATGATATATCTTGCTTTTGTCACCGTGACCATGAACTCGCCTATCTCAAACTCGGTGTCGGGCTCCACGGTCTTGAAGCTGCATCGCTCCACGCTGCCGTTTTTGTCGATAAATGCGAAATTCAGCGTATCATAGCGTGAGTCGCCGCCGACGTACATCACCTCATCCGGTGCAAGCGTCAGTCTTTTGCCGCATATGCTCTCATAGTCAGCCGCCGTGAGCATGACGGTAAGCACCGTACTGCCGGAGCTTCCGTCTCCGATGTTTGCAAGCTCGTTGTTGTTTCCGACCATATAAAGCGACATATAGCTGTAGCTCCAGACCCTTGTCGGCTCAAGCCCCTGCTCGCGCACGACGGCGGTGAGTCCGGCTTCTATGCCCTCGGCGTCAAAATTATCGTCATAGTTATAATAAAACACTCCGGCAAGGTCAGAGGGATAGTGGCTATTTACGCTGTCCGCCGTGCCGATATAGAGTGATAACGTAGCCGATACCATAACAAGCACCATGGTCGAGAGAATACAGATATTTGCAAGACCCACGGCGTTTCTGTTCATGCGGTGCAGCATACCGGAGATGCCGATGAAGTTGCCGGTCTTATAATAAAATCTCTTGTTTCTTCTCAGCGCCTTGAGAACCGCGATGCTCACCGCCGAAAACAGGCAGTAGGTACCGATAATGACAAGAATTACGGCGAGAAAATACACGCTGAGTGCGTCAAACGCATCCTTCGTTGTCACGGCGATGTAATAGCCCGTGCCGAGAGAGCCGATGCCCAGCAGCGTGAGCAGCCATTTCGTCTTCGGCTCGCGCTCCCCCGCGTTCTGACCGTGCAGAAGCTCAACGGGGCGCTGAAAATGGAGCCGCTTGAGGTTGCACAGCAGCGACACGGCAATGACTCCGGCAAAGGCCGCCGCGGTCAAGCCGATCGCCTTACCCGAGACATAAAACTCAAACATCGTGTCAAAGCGCATAATGCGCCCGACCAGCATCATCACGAGCTTCTGAAGCAGCATACCGAGCGGGATGCCGATGACGACGCTGCACAGCCATGTGTACAGTGACTCACAGCACAGCACAAGGCCGATGCTGCTCTTGCCCATGCCGAGGATGTTATACAGACCCAGCTCCTTACTGCGGCGCTTCATCAGAAAGCTGTTGGTATAGCTCAGGAATATCACGATAAAAAGCGCCAGCACAAAGCTGCCAAGCGTCATGAACATCATCAGATAGTCATAGCGCTGCTTCCCCGGCAGATCGTTGTAATAGGACAGCGCCGTCATAATATAGAACGCCGCCGCGCTGATAACAACTGTCAGCAGATACGGGAAATAGAACTTGCCGTTTTTTATTATATTTTGCCCTGCAAGCTTGGGGTAAAAGAGCTTATTCATCGCGGCCGCCTTTCTGGAGGAGCTTCAGCGTGTCGGATATCTTGGCGTACATATCCTCCTCGTCCATCTCGCCGCGGTAGATCTGGTGGAACACCTCGCCGTCCTTGATAAACATGACGCGCTTTGCGTGGGAGGCGGCCTTGGTCGAGTGCGTGACCATGAGTATGGTCTGCCCCTCGTGATTTATCTGCTCGAACAGGCGCAGGAGCTGGTCGGTCGCTTTGGAGTCGAGCGCGCCGGTCGGCTCGTCGGCGAGGATGAGCTGCGGGTTTGTGATAAGCGCGCGGGCGACGGCGGTGCGCTGCTTCTGGCCGCCGGACACCTCATAGGGGTACTTTTGCAGAATATCGCGTATGCCGAGCTTTGCGGCAATAGGATCGAGCGCGCGGCTCATCTCGTCGTACTTCTTGCCCGAGAGCACCAGCGGCAGGAAGATATTGTCCTGAATGGAAAAGGTGTCGAGCAGATTAAAATTCTGAAACACGAAGCCCAGATTGTCACGGCGGAAGGCGGATATCTCCTTCTCCTTTATATCGACGATGTTGCGTCCGTTGAGCAGGACTTGTCCGGAGCTCGGCTTATCGAGCGAAGCGAGGATATTCAAAAGCGTCGTCTTGCCGCTGCCGCTCTCGCCCATGATGGCGACGTATTCGCCCTTCTCGACCGAGAAGCTGACATTTGAAAGCGCCTGCACGCTGTTGCCGCCGAAGCGGGAGGTATAGATTTTCTTCAGATTTTTTACTTCGAGAATAGGCATTGTCATTTCTCCTTGCAGTATTTACTGCCGCACATCGCGGCGCATGCGGAGTACACGGCTCCGCAGGGGTCGGAGACGCCGTACAGTATGCTTGCTCCCAGCATAAGTTCTCCAAGCCCGCTATCGCTTCTGATGATGCCGTCGATCTTGTCAAGCCAATTTGTTTTTTCAGTCTTTTTCATCTCGCTGACCCCTTTCCTTGGTTTACGCATGTATTTTACCGCGCCGGGACAGCGTCTGCCATAGCTTTGCCTTACAAATACAGCCCCTAAGCTTACATTCTTGTAAGAATAGGGGCTTTTATCAGTCCGAATGTGCGTTGTCGTATATCGCCTTTATCTCCGGCGGAAGCTTGTCCGGTATCATCTCGTGCAGCGCGTCCTCGCCGCCGTCGGCCATCGCCCGCTCATAATACCAGCACTTGAAGCGCAGCATGTCCATCGTTTTTTTTAGCCGGTCCATCTCGGCCTTCACCGTCTCCATCTGCTGCTCGAACAGCGCATGGCGCTGCGGGTATGTGCCGCTCCCCTCCGCGCACCACTGCATGAACTGCTTTATCTCTTTTATCTCCAGCCCCGATCTTTTCAGGCACTCGATGACGCGCAGAGCCTCCAGCTCGCGCTCGCTGAAGCGGCGGATGCCGGAGCTTCGCTCCATCTGCGGGAACAGCCCCTCTTTATCATAATATCTCAGCGTGGATATCGGGAGCGAGAACATCTCCGACACCTGACCTATCGTATACATATGCGTTTCCTCTGTTAACAAAATTTTTTCATTTTGCATCTCGACCTGAAGTCAGCTTTAGATTATATAATAATTATAGCATGGGGGCAGCGCCGCTGTCAACCGATACTAAATTACCGATACATACGGAGGATAATATGTCCAAAAAGGTTCTTGTTATAAGCTCCAGCCTGCGCTCCATCGTGACCATAACCGCACTCATCAGCAAGGGGATAACCGATTCTTCCCTCAAATATCACCTCTCCACCGCGCGCACGAACGGCGTGACCCGCAGCGAGATGGCTGAAATTCTCACCCATGCTGCGTTTTATGCCGGCTGGCCGAATGCGTGGGCGGCGTTCCGCATGGCGAAGGAGGTCTACGCCGACGACAGCGCCGTTGAATCGCACGGCGGCTTCTTCGGTCTCGGCGAGCCGAACGACGCCTACACGCAGTATTTCACCGGCCGCAGCTTCCTCAAGCCGCTGACCGTCCCCGGAGAGACGGTGTTTCTCGCGAACGTCACCTTTGAGCCGGGCTGCCGTAAACTGGATTATGTAGCATAAGAGTGTATAGCGTGTCTGTAGTCTGATTTTTGCCATATATAAGTACAGGATACACAGAGAATAGAAAAGAATGTGTATTCAGTTAGATAAGAAATAGATAGCTGGTATGAGAGAACAAGGAGTTTTTCATACCAGTTTTTTTGTGGGAAAAGGGATAGGTTGCACAGAACCTGCCAGGAGATTTCAGTAGGTTTGGTGAATAGCTTTCTCCCAGAAGTGTGGTATAGTCTTGGGCTTGGAACAGGAAAACTATACAGAAGGGAGACACCGATATGACAACACAGCCAGATATCATCTGGAATGAGCAGTGCCTGGGAATACGGATAGGCGAACAGGTATGCACCTATCTGAAAAAGCATGATGCGGAATACCAGAGACTGCAAAAGAAAATACTGGAACTTATAGAGAGGTATCCAGTGATAGAAACATTCATGGAGTCGAATCAGTCAATCAGCCTAACGGCAGAAGAGCATAAGGCAGTGCATCGATATTTCCAACTGGAAAGTGGAAAGGAAATGATAGAAGAAGAGTATCATTTCTATATGGGACAGGCTCAGATGATTTCTTACGGAGCAATGCTTGGTAAAATCAAAAAAGCCGTAACGGGAAAGGATAACGGTGATACAGAGAAACTACGGGAACTGCTGATGGATACCTGGATTGATGAGGTAGAGGATCAGCTCAAAGAGAATACAGTGTATCAGAAAATGCTGGAAAAAATATCGAAATATGAAGAACAGGTTCGGGCAATGGGATTATCAAAAGAAAAGCGAAAAATGATAGATGCATACGTTACGGAAGTAAGCGAAAGGTGGATTCTATATGCGGAATCTTTATATCAGGCTGGTATGCAGAAAATTCTGGATTTACTGAATCTGTAAAAAAACGGATAAAATGGGGAAGCACGAAAGGAACTTCCCCATTTGTCACTTCTATTCCTCTTTGCCATCAATGAGAAATATGTAGGAAACCTGAAAGATTTCAGCAATGGCTTTTAATTCAAGATCAGTGGCATAACGCTTGTTTGTTTCGATTCTGGTGATTACATTTTTATCCATATCGTAACCAGCTAACTGGAGTTTGTAGGCAAGATCACGCTGAGACATATTGTGAGTCCTGCGAAGCTCAATCAACCGCTGGCTGATCAGATTCTTCTCACCAGACTGTGTTCTTGGCTTTGGCATCTTAAATCTCTTCCTCTCTGGTAAAAAGATGGTTTGTCTCACTTTTTGCACCATCTGTATTGATTTTAACGATTGGACAAGGTAGAATCGGTTGTAAAAGTGAGACAAAACAGAAGAGAAGGGAGAAATGTATGGAGCAGGCAAAGATAGAGCAGCTTGCATTTTTGTATCTATGCAGTGAGCATGATGAAAGATTATTGCTGAGGAAAGAAAAAATGCAGTTAGCCGATTTTGATAGGCTAACCTATCTGGTTTATCATCTGGGTTTTAAGGAATATCATATAAAAGTCTGGATGGAATTTGCAGGAGACTTCAAAAAGGAATGGGATTGTTTGGAGGCACTTCAGGAAACAGGTGGATGTGCTGTGAGCATAGAAAATACAGAATCAGAATCCAGATTGCATGAAATGTGGATTCGGGATTTTTACAAAAATGCACCAAAAGAAAACAGGGAATGGCTTCTGGAGTTAGATCAGAAGATATGTGATTCCTTACCATTTTAAACATTATATTTATAATTCGGGCAGGGCTCTTCGGGGCTCTGCCCTTTTTCTCTTTTTCCAGACCAAAAGACCACCTGCTGGAAAAGAACAAGAAAAAGCAGAAAGGATGTGGTGACTTATCATTATAGGAATTGACCATGGATATTATGCCATCAAAACTCCCCATGTGTGTTTCCCGACAGGACTGACGGGGTATGATTATGAGCCGTATACCATGCAGAATGTCCTGCAGTACAATGGGAAATTTTATGTGTGTGGAACCGGGCGGCAGAAGCTGGTGAGAAGCAAGACCTCCAATGACAATTATTATCTCTTGACAATGGCAGCCATTGCCCAGGAGATTCGCTACCGCCGGGGAGAACGGAAAGCAGACGTGGTTCTGGCAGCAGGCCTCCCTTTGGCAAGTTTTGGCAGGGAGAAAAAAGACTTCCGGGAATATCTGTTGCGAAAGGAACAGCCTCTGCGTTTCCGGTACGAGGATGAGAGCTATGAGATTCGGATTCAGGATGTAAAACTGTTCCCACAGGGATACTCCGCCCTGGCTCTTCACCCGGAGTGTGTTCGGGACGAGCCTTCTGTTCTTCTTGCAGACATTGGTGGCTGGACCGTAGATCTGATGCGACTGGACAACAGTGTTCCAAACGCCGCGACCTGCCGCAGCCTGGAACTTGGAGTGATCCGATGTGTGGATGAGATCACCGAGCAGGTACGCAGAAATACCGGACTGTCTGTAACAGACATTCAGATCGAACGTGTTCTGAACGGCCAGAGCTGCAGCATGGACCCGGCGGCAAAAGAAATCATTGTCCGGCAGGGACGGCTTTATACCGAGAAAATACTGTCTGCAATCATGGAAGCCGGGTTCGATCTGAAGGCAATTCCGTCCGTGATCATGGGTGGCGGAGCCAGCATCCTGAAACGGCACGTGATACCGCAGGACGGGCTGTGTCGGCAGATTTACCTGACGGACGTACACGCCAACGCTTCCGGCTATGAGCGGATTGTAGGGCAGATGTGCGCGAAGTAAAGAGACCCGTTTTCTCGTTCCGCCTGAACCTTGATAACCCGGACCACAAGAAGGCATGGGAGATCCTTCAAAGTGTTCCGGACGGACAGAAGAGCAGTTATCTGGTTCAGGTGATCTTAAAAGATCAGGAAAACAACCAGCTGGAGAAAAGCATCCGACAGGCGATCCGGGAAGAACTGGCAGGTGTTTCCATTTCAGGCTCCGGGGAAAGTGTCTCAAAGAAGGAAAAAATCCCATCCCAGATGCTGGATTTTCTCTCCGGATTAGAGGATGCATTCTGAAAAAGTTAAGTCTTTCCCAGTGATAAAATAGCCAAATTTCAAGCAGTCAAATTAGTATAAATCACGGATTTTTGAAAGGGGTGATGCCTATTGAATGTTATTAGATCTGCATCCTTTGGGGGCTTTTGAAAGCATCATATTCGTTGGGTATTGTGAATAGCTTTCTGTCACGTTTTAGGGTATGTTGTGTGTAGAAAAAAGAAAGGAGAACAAACGCAATGGAGATGAAAAACATATGCGGAAAGATTCCGGTAGAGCTGCATGAGAAGCTGAAACTGGAGGTCGAAGAGTTAGAAATCAGCATACCAAAATACCTTGAAATGGTAATTGAAGAACACATAGCAAGAAAAGGAGAAAAGACGAACATGGCAGATTTAAGAACAGTAGCAGTACAGGTAACCGAGGATTTATTTTCCAGACTGAAAGCAGTCCTTGCCAAGAACGGCATGAAACAGAAAGACTTCCTGATCGGACTGATCGAAGAAGCACTCAAAAAAGAGGAAGCCAAATGGAAAGCGGAATCAGCAGAAGCTACGGAACCGGAAGAAGAGCCATCCGAAACGGAACTGGAAGAAGCTGAGTCTGCAGAATCAGAAACGGATGAAGAGCCGGAGTTGAAAGAAGCCGAAACAGAGGAAGAACCGACAGAATCGGAAGCCGAAGAGCCAGAGTCAGAAGAGCCGACAGAGCCGGAAACCGAGGAGCCAGATGAAACAGCGTCAGACGAAGCAGACGAAGAGGAAACGGATGAAACAGAGTCGGAAACCGAAGAGACGGAACCAGAAACAACAGAGCTAGAGGATGCAGAAGAATAGACATCAAAAAACAGAAACTAAAAGACTGAGACGGTGCAGAGAAATCTGCACTGTTTTTTTTCGCAGCGAAGGGAGGCTGATAGCCGGAACAATTCGATTTTTTGACCTTTTCAGTGGAATCGGAGGATTCCGAGAAGGGCTGCAGAGGGCAGGAGGCTTCACCTGTGTCGGACACTGTGAAGCAGATGCATATGCAGATCACAACTACCGGGTGCTGTTTGATACGGAAGGAGAGTGGTTCTGCAATGACGCAAGAAATATTGAAACAGAACGAATGCCGGACTTTGATCTTTTATGTGCGGGATTTCCTTGCCAGGCATTCTCAATTGCTGGACGAAGGGAAGGATTTGCCGATGCAAGAGGAACCCTTTTCTTTGAAGTTGCCAGACTGGTTGCAGACAAACGACCTGCGTATTTTCTCCTTGAAAACGTACCCGGTCTGCTTTCGCATGACAAAGGGCGGACGTTTCACACCATCCTCAGTACGCTATCTGAACTGGGGTATCATGTCGAATGGAAAGTGCTTAACAGCAAGGATTTCGGAGTCCCCCAGTCAAGGAAGCGGGTGTATATTGTCGGATATCTTGATGGAAGATGTGCCGGAAAAATATTACCTTTCCCAAAAGCAAATGGAACAGCTCTTATACAAGTCCATGCTGGCAAACAGGGAGAAAGAGTCTACGCAGAAGAAGGACTGAGCTGCACGCTGACCAGCGGGGCTGGTGGTATGGGCGGCAAGACCGGATTATACGAAGTCGGTATCCCAATCAAGGAAAACACCCGAAAAGGATACAAGATGGCCTACGAGGGGGACAGCATCGATCTCGGATATCCGGGAATCAACAGCCGCAGGGGAAGAGTCGGGCATGAGATCGCCCATACCCTGACGACCGGAAACCAGCAGGGAACACTGCATTTTGTAGATATCTCCCCTCCGCCGCTGGTGACAGACGTTGCAAGATGTCTGAATACCAGACAGGATTCCAGCATCCATAACCACAGGGGCGAAAGTTCCGGGGTGCTGGTGGAAGAACCGCCAAGGGCAGTGCTGACACCGGCCAGGGAAAAAGTCCGCCAGAATGGAAGAAGGATGAAAGAACCGGAAGAGCCAATGTTCACCATTACGGCAACTGACCGTCATGGAGTGATTTACCACGGCAGAATCCGCAGGCTGACGCCAAGGGAGTGTCTGCGGCTGCAGGGATACCGGGATGGTCAGATTTCCAAGATGGAAAAAGAAACATCGGATAACCAGCTTTACAAGCAGGCCGGTAATGGTGTCACTGTCAATGTCATTGAAGCAATAGGCAGAAATTTGAAAGCAGTAGATGAAGAGATCCAAAGCGGCTCACCTGTTCCAGAAGCGAAGGGTGGGTGAAGCAGATCGACCTAAAAGACCAGTATTTTGGTACAGAGATTGAGATGACAGGTATCAGCCGCTATGATGCGGCTGTTGCGATTGGAAGAATGTTCGGAACAGAGCCATATCATATCCGTTCTTACGATTCCTGGTGTGTAAAAGATTCAGATGGAAAAACGTGGAAATTTTCAAGGGACAGCAGTATCGACTGTGAAAGGCTGGCAAATGGTACTGTAATAGATGCCGATGGAGATTATTCGACAGAAATGGTATCCCCGAAATTGGAATATTCGGAAATGGGGAAACTCCAGGAAGTGGTGCGGTGTGTCAAAAACGCAGGTGCTTTTGTCAATTCATCCTGTGGCATGCATGTCCATGTGGACGCATCCAATCATACACCAAGGAGTCTGAAAAATGCACTGACGATCATGTACTGCAAAGAGGATATTCTGTTCAAAGCCTTAAATGTACAGACGAGAAGGGAAGATGAGTATTGTCAGAAAGTCCGTCCTATGGTAGTGGAGAAGATCCGCCGGATGCCAAACAGCACCATCACGATGGAAAAATTCAAAAGGGCATGGTATGAGGGAAATGACGGAAGCTCCGAGCATTACAACTGGACAAGGTATTATGCCTTAAACCTACATGCTGTTTTTTCCAAGGGAACACTGGAATGGCGTTGTTTTGAAAGCACCCTCCATGCAGGAAAAGTCCGGTCAAACATTACGCTGGCACTTGCCATATCCGCACAGGCGGTCAACCAGTCCTGTACCCATGCCAAAAAGACGGAGATCGGGGATAACCCGGCATTTACATTCCGTACCTTTTTGCTCCGTCTCGGACTAATCGGGGACGAATACAAAAATGTGCGGAAGCATCTGCTTGCTAACCTCGACGGCGATAAAGCATGGCGGTATGACAAAAGCACATATGCCTGTCTGCAGAAGCCAGGACGGACAGAGGACGCAAGATAACAGAATAATGAGAACAGACAGGCCGGGTGGGAACATCCGGCTGTTCTTATGAGAAATGAAGAAAAATAAGAAAGAGGTAGAAAACATGAAGAGCAAATATCGATTCAGGCGGATCCTTTCAGGGGTGATGGCGGCAGTCACCATCTTATCCACGGTCATTTCACCGTTGACCGTTTATGCTTCGGAAGAGCCGAAAACGGCAGAACCGCCAGCTTATGAATCCGTAAAGGATCTGCTGGATGAAGAGGAAGTGGTAAAAGCCAACGATCTGGAGCTGGAAGTCGGACAGGAGTTTGATGTTTCCAGTGACCGCACGAATCTGGAAATTAAGGACGAAAGCAAAGTCAAAGTGATATTCCAGAAAGCAGAGAATGACGCCGGGGAGAACTTCAGCACCAGCCATGCAGACACTTACCATGCCGTTTATTATGTGGAGCCAGTCAACCAGAACCACCCGGTTTATCAGATTGGGAGAAATCTGATCGTAAAAGAGCCTGTGACAGCAGCTCAGAGTGAACCGCAGACAGAACAGGCAGTTACCGAAGAGGATACAGGTTCTGATGATGAGGAAGCTGCCTCGCAGGAAGAAACTGAGACAGTGCCTGTAGAGACAGAAATTGTTGAGCCGGAGACAGCTGAATCTGAAACAGAGGAAGCGGAGACAGAAGAACCGGAAGAAACAGAATCCGAATTTCAGGATGGACTTTCTGAATCCGAGTTTGATGCCGCATTAGAGGAATCCGAAACGGAAAATACAACCGATGCAGAATCCGGGCTGACACTCAGCGATGTTCTGGAGCAGGCAGGGGAACAGGATATTGACCTGATAGCAATGGAAGATGGGGAAACCGTTTCATTCACCGCAGTCAATACCAGTACAAGAGCAACCCAGGACGTGAATGTGACAAGAGGGACTGCATACTATTATGCAGACTACGGTTTGGGCTCCTATGTAACCTATAAATATACCGTTAAATTTGGAAATGTGTCTGCAACTGCCTACTGTGTGCAGCCATCCAAAGCGGGACCTGGGGATGGTGTTTACAAGATCACCAAACTGGGTGACAGCAAAGCACTGGCAAAAGTGTGCTACTACGGTACCAAAGCATCCGGTGAAAATGGATTTTTTTCTGAGAAACATCCTGATTTTTCAGCCGGAAAACAGTTTATCATTGTCCATCTGGCAGCATCCTATGCAAATAACAGCGGTGACGCTTTTTCTGGTACGAATGCAACCGGACAGGCTCTGGCAATGGAACTCTACAATTACTGCATGAGCCAGCCGGAGATCCCGGAAGTGGACATGAGTTTCTCCAATGCAGATGTTACCGCATATATCAGTGGCAACAGCCAGAGAACAGAAGAGATCACCTTCAAGGCATCCGAACTGCAGACCATCACCATGAAACTGCCGTCCGGTGTCAGACTGCATAATGTGACAACCGGAAAGACCAGCAGTGTAGGTGCATCCGTGGAAATCTGCGGCGGTACCAAATTTTATTTATCCGCACCGCTGACACAGGCTGTGGATGTCAAAGGGGAATGGTCTTCCACCATGAAAGGAAGCATCATCAAAGACTACTCCGCTTATAAGATCACCACCGGAAGCGAGACACAGGACCTTGCCCTGGTATTTGGCGAGGGCGTGACCGATGAGAAATATGTGGATTTTAAAGTTTCATGGGTAAAACAGGCAACTCTAGAAATCGTAAAAAAGGACCGCAAGAGCAACAAAGCCATCGCAGGTGCAGTCTATGGCGTTTACAGTGACAAGGACGGAAAGAACCTGATCACGAAGATGCCGGCCACAGATGACAACGGAGCTTCCAGCGTTACGATCACAAAAACACAGGATACCGTATACCTGAAAGAGATCTCCGTACCAAACGGATACCTGCTGGACACTAAGGCTTACGATGTGAACCTGGTCATCGGCGGCACTGTAAAACAGACCGTTACTGATGCTGAACAGATGGCAAGCCTGACTGTTTATAAATTAGGGGAAGTTCTGACTGGGGCAAAGGTAACTGATGATGGTGTTTCCTTTGTTTATACCGAGCAGAAACAGAAAGGTGCGGTTTATAACGTTTATGCCGCGTCGGACATTGTATCCGCAGACGGAACAGTAGTCTACAAAAAAGGCGCATTAGTCAAAGCCGGACTTACCACCGGAGATGACGGAAGTGCCACACTGGATAATCTATATCTGGGGAAATATGTAGTAAAAGAAATGCAGGCACCACAAAATCTGGTATGCACAGGCGAAAGCCAGGAGATCACCCTTTCCTATGCTGGAAGCAACGTAGAAAAGGTCATGGGAAGCGTGACATTCAAAAATGACCGCCAGAAAGCAAGCGTAAGTGTATACAAGCAGGATAAGGAAACCAGGAAATACCTTCCGGGCGGCACTTATGGTCTGTATGCCGGAAATGACATCAAAGCAGCGGACGGAACCATTGTGGTCAAGAAAGATACTCTCATTGAGAAAGCAGTGACCGGAATAGACGGAAAAGCCGTATATCAGGCAGACCTGCCGATCGCCAACAGCTACTACATGAAAGAGCTGGGTGCACCAGCTGGATATGTGAGAAACGGCGAGGATGTGTACTCCTTTACCTTCCAGTACACAACAGACAAAGAGGCAACGGTTTCTTTCAACCATACGTTCCAGAATGAGCGGATCAATGCGAAGATCAA
>OGYM01001432.1_pt1 | contig 17399 bp, 15 predicted proteins | sample 1576491 | NCBI WGS metagenome assembly OGYM01 (sample SAMEA3541515, study PRJEB24748) | human gut metagenome | biome: human gut; feature: human-associated habitat; material: faeces | place: China | collected 2012 | reverse complement strand
CATAAATGCGCCGACCACCTGATCCTCAACGAAGAGGAGTTCCGCAAAGTAATATCCGAAAGCGCCGAATTCACCGAACGGCAACATGCGATGATGACCATAGGCATCCAGCCCAGCCGCCCCGACACCGGATACGGTTATATCCAGATCGACCCGGTACCGGTCGACGGCCGCCCGGCTATCCGCAAGGTCAAGACCTTCACCGAAAAACCGAATCTCGAGATGGCCAAAATCTTCATCGAAAGCGGTGAATTTTTCTGGAATTCAGGCATCTTCATCTGGAAGGTCGGCACGATCATGGAGAACCTGAACGAATTCCTGCCCGAACTGCAACAACTATTCGCTTCGGCAGAAGGCAAATACGGCACCCCGGCCGAACAGCAGGCCATCGACGACATCTATCCCGCATGCCGCAGCATTTCGATCGACTTCGGCGTGATGGAGAAGGCGCGCAACGTTTATGTACGGTGCAGCGACTTCGGATGGTCCGATATCGGCACCTGGGGTTCGCTCTACCAACACTCGGCCAAGGACCCCGAAGGCAATGTGGAGAGCGCTCCGTGCCTGTTCTACGACACCAAAGGATGTATTGTCAAGAACAAAGAGGGTAAACTGACCGTTATCGAAGGGCTCGAGGAATACATCGTGGTCGACACCGATGACGTGCTGATGATCTGTCCGAAGAGCAACGAGCAGAACATCAAGAAATTCATCGACGAAGTCAAATTCCACAACGGAGACAAACACATCTGACGCATCCGGGCCGGCAGCCCGCATATACGGCATCCATATGTCCGAACTGTACGATATTTTCCGGCGGCACCCCCGCATCTCGACCGACACGCGCCGCATCGAGCCGGGGTCCGTCTTCTTCGCCCTGCACGGGGCGACCTTCGACGGCAACCGCTTCGCCGCCGACGCACTCTCCAAAGGCGCCGCATACGCCGTCGTGGACGATCCTGCGGCCGTCATCGGCGACCGCACGGTACTTGTCGGCGATACGCTCGAAGCCCTTCAGGAGCTGGCGCGCGAACACCGCCGCGAACTGGCGATTCCGATTCTGGCCATTTCAGGCAGCAACGGCAAGACCACGACCAAGGAGCTGGTGAGCCGCGTGCTGGCCGAACGCTTCGAAGTCTACGCCACGCACGGCAACCTCAACAACCACATCGGCGTGCCGCTGACGCTGCTCGCCATGACCCGCGACACCGAATTCGGCGTAGTCGAAATGGGCGCCAGCGCCTGCGGCGAAATCGCCCTGCTGGCATCGGTCGCCGAACCCAACTACGGCATCCTGACCAACATCGGCCGCGCGCACCTCGAAGGATTCGGCGGCCCGGAAGGCATCCGCCGCGGCAAGGGCGAACTGCTGGACTATCTGGCCGCGAACGGCGGCCGCGCCTTCGTCCCGCGCGAAGACGAAGTGCTGACCAACATGGCCGCGGAGCGCGACGGGCTGGCTGCGGAATACTACTCCGTAGCACTGGCCGACGGCATCGCGCACCATCTGGAGGGTGACTACAACCGCTTCAACATCGCGGCGGCCGTGGCCGTAGGACGCTATTTCGACATCGACGGCGAGCGCATCCGCCACGCCGTCGGCAGCTACATGCCCGACAACAACCGTTCGCAGCGGACCGAAACGGAGCGCAACACGCTGATCGTGGATTGCTACAACGCCAACCCGTCGAGCATGCGCGCTTCGGTCCTCAACTTCCTCGCAGAGCCGGCCGGCGGCAGAAGCCGCCGCGTGCTGATTCTGGGCGACATGCTCGAACTGGGCGCATGGTCGGAGCAGGAGCACCGCGACATCGTCGCCCTCGCAGGCCGGAATCCGGACACCGAACTGATGCTCGTGGGCGGAGAATTCGCCCGCGTCTGCACTGGCATGGAGCCGCAGCCCGCCAACACCGCCCTCTTCCCCTCGCGCGAGGAGCTGATCGCCGAACTGCGCCGCCGCCCTATCGAGAACGCTTTCGTGCTGGTAAAGGGTTCGCGCGGTATCGGGCTGGAAAAGGCGCTCGAAGAGCTGTAGCATCGCTCGGCCCCCCCCTGCCGCCGCACAGAATCGTTCCGTCTTACAGAGCCTTTCCGCCGCGCAGGGCCTTTCCGCCACGCAACGCCGAAGCGAAGAGGGGGGGGGCAACGAAGGACCCGAAACGAAGAAGGGGCCGGAACGAAGAGAGGCCCGGAGCAGAAGGAGGCCCCGGAGCAAGCAAGACTCCGGAACGAAGAGGGGCGCCGCGCCGACAAAAAGCACCTTTACCCCCGACAGAACCGCACCGACGAACGCGAACCGCCTAAATAATAATACCATGAAACGATTGCTGGCCGCACTTCTGCTACTGGCCGCGGCCAATGCCGCCGCCGGCGAGAAAAGCGTTTCGCTCGAACGCGATTTCGGGACCCTCTACGGCACGCTGCTCACGCCCGGCAAAGGCGCCGAAACCGTGGCGGTCCTCATCGCGGGATCAGGTCCCACACCCCGCAACGGCAATACGAACAACTACCTCTATCTGGCGCAGGAGCTTGAAAAAGCGGGTATCGCCACGCTCCGCTACGACAAACGGGGCATCGGATCGAGCAAATTCGACGACCCGGACAAAATGGCCGACGCCACGCTCGACGACTTCATCGGCGACGCCGCGGCATGGGCCGAGTACCTCTCCCGGCAGGATTTCCGCCGCATCGTGCTGATCGGGCATAGTGAAGGAGCGCTGATCGCCTTCTGCGCGGCGCAACAATGCCCCGAAGTCGACGCCGTGATTTCGGTGGCGGGCGCCGGCTATCCGCTCGACGAAATACTCCAGCTTCAGCTGGCCGCACAACTCGCCCCGACGCACATGGAGCTGCTGATGCAGGCCCGTGCCATCACCGCCGCCCTGAAACGCGGCGAACGGGTCGAGTCGTGCCCGCCCGAACTGGCGCCCCTCTTCGCCCCCTCGATACAGACATTCTGGATCTCGTCGCTGAGCTACGACCCGCGCGAGGAGATTCGCAAAGTGAGGGTTCCCATACTAATCGTCAACGGCGACATCGACTTCCAAGTGACGCCCGACAACGCCGACGCACTGGCGAAAGCCCAGCCCCGGTCCCGGAAAACGATCATCGAAGGCATGACCCACACGCTCAAAAAAGCCTCCGGCCCCACGCGCACGGAGCAGATCGCCGCCTATACGGACGATACGCTTCCGGTCGCTCCGGAGCTGGTCGCCGCCGTCACCGGATTCATCAAAGGACTCTGAGGTTCGCTTTTCATCGCTTCTCCGCCGGGGGATTTCCGTCATTCGATTATTTTGGTTATTTTTGATTCCGCAAAAAGAAAGCAGCGATCAGAACCTCCCACAATCCAATGCCATGACACTCCTGTTCAGCATCGAATACCGCACCCGCTGGGGCGAACAGCTCGTACTCCGCCTCGGCAGGCGGCGCATCGCCCTGCAATACGCCGACGGCGGCGTCTGGACCTGCGCCGTAGAGCGGTACGCCCCTGCGGCGCAGCCGGCAGAATACCGTTACGAAGTCGAGCGCGAGGGCGTGTGCATCCGCCGCGAATGGCGTCCGCACATCCTGCGTATCCCCGCCGCACCCGCGCCCCGCGTACTCCGCATCCGCGACCGCTGGATCGACATGCCCGCCGATACGCCCTTCTACTCATCGGCCTTCACGCGTGGCATCTTCGGCCGCGGCGAAAGCGGGCCGCAGCAGAAAAACGGCGGCAACATCACCCTGCGCATCGTCCTGCCCACCCTGCGCCCCGACGAAGTGCTGGCCGTCGCAGGCAGCGGCAGGGAGCTGGAGGGGTGGCAGCGGATCGTCCCGCTGGACGACAGCCGGTTTCCGGAGTGGGAACTCCGGCTCGACGCGCGGCAGAGATTCGAATACAAGTTCCTGATCGCCGACCGCAGGACCCTGACCCCGATCATGTGGGAGGAAGGTCCCAACCGCCCATGGAACGACCTGCCCGGCGAAGGCGAACACATCGTCGAAGCCGCGGCGTACCTCCGCTTCCCCGAACGCAGGTGGCGCGGAGCCGGAACGGCGATTCCGGTCTTTTCGCTCCGCTCGGAAGCAGGATTCGGCGTCGGCGAATTCTACGACCTGAAACTGCTGATCGACTGGGCCGCCGCAACGGGCCAGCGGGTACTCCAGCTGCTGCCGATCAACGACACCACGATGAGCGGCACATGGGAAGACTCCTACCCCTACAACGCCAATTCGATCTTCGCCCTGCACCCGCAGTTCATCCGGCTGACCGCCGCCGGCGTCGAAGAGGACGACGAATACCGCAGCCTGCGCGACCGGCTGAACGCCCTGCCCGAAGTCGATTACCAACAAGTCAATACGCATAAACTGCGTCTGCTGCGCAGCGCGTTCGAGCGAGAGGGGCGTCGCACCGCCGCCCGCCGCGATTATCGGGAATTCATGCGGAACAACAGCCACTGGCTCATGCCCTACGCCGCCTACCGCACCCTGCGCGACGAATTCGGCACCGCCGATTTCTCCCGCTGGGGCGATTACGCCCGCTACGACAAAAAGGCCGTCGAAGCCTACTGCCGCCGCAACAGCCGCGAAATCGCGTTTCACTGCTTCGTGCAGTACCACCTGCACACGCAGCTGTCCGAGGTCTGCGCCTACGCCCGCAGCCGGGGCGTCGTCCTCAAGGGCGACCTGCCGATCGGCGTCAGCCGGACGAGCGCCGACGCATGGATTCATCCGCGGCTTTTCCACATGGATTCGCAGGCCGGAGCGCCGCCCGACGCCTTTTCCGCATCGGGCCAGAACTGGGGCTTCCCGACCTATGACTGGGAGCACATGGCGCAGGACGGCTATGCGTGGTGGCAGGCCCGCATGGCGAAGATGGCCGAATATTTCGACGCTTTCCGCATCGACCATATCCTCGGCTTCTTCCGCATCTGGGAGATTCCCGTACATGCCGTTCACGGCCTGCTGGGCTATTTCAATCCCGCCCTGCCCTACTCCGCCGACGAACTGCGCGGCATGGGCTTCGATACGGCCGGGGGACGCTTCACCGTTCCCGCGCCCGACGACCGGATGCTCGGCGAGCTATTCGGCGAGCTGGCCGACGAAGTGCGCACGACCTGCATGAAGGAGGGCCGGCTGCTGCCCGCCTATGCGACGCAACGCAAGGTCGCCGAGCGCTTTCCCGGCGACGATCCGCGCCGAAGCCGTCTGCGCGAAGGGCTGATGGCGCTGCTCGACGACGTGCTGTTCATCGAGGACCCGCGCCGCAAAGGTTTTTTCCACCCCCGCATCGCGGCCCAATCGACCTATATGTACCGCACCCTCGACCCGCAGCGGCGCAACACTTTCGACCGGCTTCACGACGACTTCTTTTACCGCCGCCACAACCGGTTCTGGCAGGAGTCGGCCCTGCGCAAACTCCCCGTGCTCCTCTCGGCGACGCGGATGCTGGCCTGCGGCGAGGACCTCGGCATGATTCCCGACAGCGTTCCCGAAACCATGCGCGCACTGCAAATCCTTTCGCTCGAAATCCAGCGGATGCCCAAATCGCTGGGCGAGGTGTTCGCCGACCCGGCGCGCTACCCCTATTTCTCGGTCTGCACCACCTCGACCCACGACATGAATCCCCTGCGGGCATGGTGGGAGGAGAACCGTGAACTCTCGGAACGTTTCTACCGCGAAGTGCTGGGCATGGAGGGCGACGCTCCCCGCACCTGCGAACCGTGGATCTGCCGCCGCATCGTCGACATGCACCTCCGCTCCCCGGCAATGCTCGCCATACTTCCGCTGCAGGACTGGCTCGCGACCGACGCGGCCCTGCGCACTCCGCATGCGGACAGGGAGCGCATCAACATCCCGGCCGCGCCCCGCTACTACTGGCGCTACCGCATGCACCTCTCGCTGGAGGAGCTGCTCCGGCAGGAGCCGTTCAACGCCACGCTCCGCGAAATGATAATTGCCGGCGGCCGCCGTTAATCCGGCCGGACTTTTCCCGTTGATTTCCAACAGCGGAAAGACCGCGTTCGGAACCGCCCCGCGCATAACCGCAGCACTCCCCGATTCGTCCCGCCGTCCGGAATCCGGATTCGTGCGAATCGGGCCGTAGGCGGCAAAACACCCCGCCGCCGGGGAAGCGGCGCGATTCTTCGGCCCTTGTTCATGAGGAACAAGGGCTTTTTGGTGCGTATTTCTAAATTATTTTGTTATTTTTGTCCGACAGTTATTCCCAAACGTTCAAATTCTCAGCATTCATGACACTCAACGAATATCAGCAGCACGCGCTCGAAACGGCGATCTACCCCGAAAACCGCCGCATCATCTACCCCACGCTCGGACTGACGGGCGAAGCGGGCGAGGTGGCCGACAAAGTCAAGAAAGTCATCCGCGACGGACACGAGGAGTTCTCCGACGAGAAACGGCTCGAAATCGTCAAGGAGATCGGCGACGTATTGTGGTACTGCGCCACGCTCTCGCGCGATCTGGGCTACGAACTGGACGACGTGGCGCAGATGAACGTCGACAAGCTCCGTTCGCGCATGCAGCGTCACATCATTTCGGGCAGCGGCGACAACCGCTAACTATGGAAGACTATATCTTACGTGAAATCAACCGCATCGGAGAGCTGATCGCAGCCCTTCTGGACAAAATCGGTCTCCTCAAAAAGTCGGGCGCCCCCGAACTCATCCGGGAAACCGCCAAAACGGAGCTGGCCGAGCAGTTGGATCTGGACATCGACACGCTGCTGGCCGGAGAGGATTTCATCGCCACCCTCGTCGACGAATACGGATTCAGCGACGCAGACCTCGAAAAATTCGCCGAACTGCTGTTCGACTTCGCCGCGGCATCCGAAGAGCGCGGCGAACGGCTGCGTCTGGCAGCCGCAATCGGCGCCCTCTACAGCTACCTCGACGAGAAGAAGGCGCCCGCATCGCTCAACCGCTACTACATTCTCAAGGATCTGGACAAATACATCAAAGAACCTCAATAAATGGAACAGGAAAAACAACTTACATCGCTGCCCGAAAACGCTTACCGGGAACTCAAACCGGGCGAAGAGTACACGCCCATCATGCCCGCCTCGTCGTCGCCCCGCGAGGTGACGCCCTATTCGGTCACGATGGGCATCGTCATGGCCGTCGTCTTCTCGGCCGCCGCGGCATTTCTCGGCCTGAAGGTCGGACAGGTATTCGAAGCGGCGATCCCGATCGCCATCATCGCCGTCGGCATGGGCAACGTACTGGGTAAAAAGAACATGCTGGGACAGAACGTCATCATCCAGTCGATCGGCGCCTGTTCGGGCGTAATCGTCGCGGGCGCCATCTTCACCCTCCCGGCGCTCTACATCCTCGGACTCGACGCGGCGTTCTATCAGGTATTCCTCTCGTCGCTCTTCGGCGGCCTGCTGGGCATCGTCCTGCTGATCCCGTTCCGCAAATACTTCGTCAAGGAGATGCACGGCAAATACCCCTTCCCCGAAGCGACGGCTACGACCGAAGTGCTCATCTCCGGCGAGAAGGGCGGCAATCAGGCCAAGCTGCTGGCCGTGGCGGGACTCATAGGCGGTCTTTACGATTTCGCCGTCGGCACGTTCGGCATGTGGACCGAAGCGGTCTCGACGCGCATCTGCGCATGGGGACAGGTCGCCGCCGACAAGTTCAAAGTCGTCTTCTCGCTCAACACCTCGGCCGCCGTGCTGGGTCTGGGCTACATCATCGGTCTGAAATACGCCATGATCATCACCGCAGGTTCGTGTCTGGTCTGGTTCCTCGTCGTGCCGCTGGTGGGTTCGCTGGCCGACAGCATCGACCCGGCGGCCATGGCTTCGCTGCTGGGCGTAACGCGCGCCGACATCATGGCCGATCCGCAGCGTCTTTTCACGGCCGAGAACCTCTTCGCCTTCATCGGCAAGCCGCTGGGCATCGGCGGTATCGCCATGGCGGGCATCATCGGCATCGTCAAACAGTCGAAGATCATCCGTCAGGCCGTAGGGCTGGCCGTTTCGGAGTTGGGGGGGGGCAACAAAACCCAAGCCGCCGCGACCGAACGCACGCAGCGCGACCTGACGATGAAGCGCATCCTCACGATCCTGATCGCCACGCTCGTCTCGATCTTCGTCTTCTTCCACTTCGGACTGCTCGACGGCTGGGTACAGTCCGTGACGGCCATTCTGATCGTCTTCGTCATCTCGTTCCTCTTCACGACCGTGGCGGCCAACGCCATCGCCATCGTCGGCACGAACCCCGTGTCGGGCATGACGCTGATGACGCTCATCCTCTCGTCGCTGGTGCTCGTAAGCGTCGGACTGAGCGGCACGACGGGCATGACGGCGGCGCTGATCATCGGCGGCGTGGTCTGCACGGCGCTCTCGATGGCCGGCGGCTTCATCACCGACCTCAAGATCGGCTACTGGCTCGGCACCACGCCCCGCAAGCAGGAGGCATGGAAATTCCTCGGCACGTTCGTTGCTGCGGCAACCGTGGCCGGGGTGATGATCATCCTCAACAAATCGTACGGATTCGTGGGCGAGGGCGCCCTCGTGGCTCCGCAGGCCAACGCCATGGCAGCCGTGATCCAGCCCCTGATGACCGGCGGCCAGACCCCGTGGATGCTCTACTTCTGCGGCGCGGCGCTGGCGCTGGTGCTGACCTCGATCGGCGTTCCGGCACTCGCTTTCGCACTGGGCATGTTCATCCCGATGGAGCTGAACGCCCCGCTGGTAGTCGGCGGACTGGTAGCGTGGTTCGTCTCAAACCGCTCGAAGGACGAAGCTCTCAACAAGGCGCGCTTCGACCGCGGCACGCTGATCGCGTCGGGCTTCATCGCCGGCGGCGCGCTGATGGGCGTGGTGAGCGCCCTCCTGAAATTCGCCGAGGTGGACTGGTTCCTGAGCGGATGGGCCTCGTCGAACGCCGCAGAGTGGACCGGACTGGTCATGTACCTCGCACTGATCGGCTACTTCGGCTGGCACACGCTCCGGGCTAAAAAAGAAGAATAGGAAACACCGAAGCGCATGAAAACCGCCGTCATACTCCTCGTCGCCGCGACGCTGCTGCAGGGCTGCGCCCCGCTGACCGCCGCGCAGCAAAGCGGCACGAAAACCCCGGCGACGGCCGACGCTCCGCAGCGGAAGAACAGGGCGGGAACGCACATATCCCTTACCGGCCCCTCCTATCCCTCCGTCGTCGTCACGCCCGAAGGAGGCCATGCGGTCGTCATGCCTCCGTGCGGCAACACGTCGGTGGTGGTAAACCCCGACGGCTCGCACTCCATAGCAATCGTCAACGGCTCGACAGCCACAATAGTAACGCCATAAACAACACAACACCATGGACCTCAAAGAAAGATTCCTGAAATACGTCTCCTACGACACGCAGTCGTCCGAGGAGAGCGGCACGTTCCCTTCGACCGAGAAACAGAAAGTACTGCTGGCCGCCCTGCGCGACGAAATGCAGGCGCTCGGCATGACCGAAGTCACGATGGATCAGTACGGCTACGTGATGGGCACCGTCCCCGCGACACCGGGCTGTGAAAACGCCCCTGTAATCGGCTTCATCGCCCATGTGGACACGTCGCCCGACATGAGCGGCAAGGATGTCAAGCCCCGCGTCATCGAGGAGTACGACGGCGGCGACATCGCGCTGAACGGCCAGCTCACGATGCGGGTCGCGGACTTCCCCGAACTGGAGTTCTTCAAAGGCCACACGCTGATCCACACCGACGGCACGACGCTGCTCGGCGCCGACGACAAGGCGGGCGTGGCAGAGATCATGACCGCCGCGGAGTACCTGCTCGCGCATCCCGAAATCAAACACGGCAAAATCCGCATCGGCTTCACGCCCGACGAGGAGGTGGGCCGCGGCGTGGATTTCTTCGACGTCAAGGCTTTCGGCGCCGACTTCGCCTACACGGTGGACGGCGGCATGGAGGGCGAACTGGAGTACGAGAACTTCAACGCCGCGAGCGCCAAAATCGACATCCAAGGCCGCAACGTCCACCCCGGATACGCCAAGGACAAGATGATCAACGCCATCGAGGTAGCCTGCGACCTGCAGCGTCTTCTTCCGGCCTGCCAGCGTCCCGAACATACCGAAGGGTACGAGGGATTCTACCACTGCGTAGGACTGAACGGCACGGTCGAGAAGGCTTCCGTCAGCTACATCATCCGCGACCACGACGCCGACAAATTCGAACAGAAGAAGGTCTTCATGTGGGCCTGCGTCGATCTGCTGAAAAAGAAATACGGCGACGAAGTACTGACCCTCACCGTCAAGGACCAGTACTTCAACATGCGCAAGATGGTCGAACCGCATCCGCAGGTGATCGACAAGGCGCTCGAAGCGATGGAGCGCGCCGGCGTGAAACCGCTCGTCCGCCCGATTCGCGGCGGCACGGACGGCGCACGGCTCTCGTTCATGGGACTCCCCTGCCCCAATCTCTTCACGGGCGGCATGAACTTCCACGGCAAATTCGAATACTGCTCGCTCACCACGATGCGCAAGGCCCAGCAGGTGATCCTGAACCTCGCACAGTTGTGGGCCGAATAAACATATGACCGCAACGGCGGCAGTCCGGACCGCCGCCGCGACGAATCCGCCGCATCTCCGTCCCCGCCGCAAAGCGGGGATCCGGAGCGAAGACGGCGGCAAAACAACATACAGACCTATGGATAATTTCGGTTTTCTGAAAGTGGCGGCAGCGGTGCCGCACGTACGGGTCGGCGACTGCGACTTCAACACCGAGCGGATCGCCGCAATGGCCGAAGAGGCCGCGCAGCGGGGCGTCGAGATCGTCGCGTTTCCCGAACTGGCCGTCACGGCCTACACCTGCGCCGACCTGCTGCTGCAGCCGGCGCTGCTCGATGCGGCCGACGAAGCCCTTGCGCGGCTGGTAAAAGCCACGCGCAAACTGCCGCTGGTCATTATCGCCGGCGCACCCCTGCGCCACGGCTCGACGCTCTACAACTGCGCCGTCGTTTTCACGCAGGGCCGTGTGCTGGGCGTCGTACCCAAGACCTACATCCCCGACTATACGGAGTTCTACGAAAACCGCTGGTTCGCATCCGGCGCCGGCATCTCGGAAGAGACGATCTCCGTCGCGGAACAGAGCGCCGACTTCGGCGCGGACCTCACGTTCGGGATCAACGGCACGGAATTCGGCGTCGAAATCTGCGAGGACCTCTGGACCGCCATTCCGCCTTCGTCGCACCTCGCGCTCAACGGCGCCAAGGTGATCTTCAACCTCTCGGCGTCGCCCGAATCGGTGGGCAAGCACGCCTACCTGCGTCAGCTCGTGGCCCAGCAGTCGGCCCGCACCCTCGCGGGATACGTCTACTGCTCGGCAGGCTTCGGCGAATCGTCCACCGATCTGGTGTTCGCCGGCAACGGCATCGTCGCCGAAAACGGCCGGATACTCCGCGAATCGGGACGCTTCCGGCTCGAAGAGCAGCTCGTCGTGGCCGATATCGACATTCAGCGGCTGGAATTCGAACGCCGCCGCAACACCTCGTTTCGCATGCACGAAGGGGCGGCGGAGAACACCGTAATCGAAATGGAGGTCCCCGAAGGACTCCGGGCCGCGGCGCTCGACCGCGACATCGACCCGATGCCGTTCGTGCCGCAGGACGAAGCGCACCGCAGCGAACGCTGCGAGGAGATTTTCCAGATACAGTCGCACGGGCTGGCCAAAAGGCTGGTGCACACCCGCTGCGAAAAGGCCGTAATCGGCATTTCGGGCGGACTGGATTCGACGCTGGCCCTGCTCGTCACGGTCCGCACGTTCGACAAGCTGGGACTCGACCGCGCCGGAATCATCGGCATCACCATGCCCGGCTTCGGCACCACGGACCGCACCTACAACAACGCGCTGGAACTGATGCGCGGGCTGGGCGTCACGATCCGCGAAATTCCGATCCGCGACGCCTGCTCGCAGCACTTCAGCGACATCGGACTCGATCCCGAAGACCGCTCGGCGGCCTATGAAAACAGTCAGGCCCGCGAGCGCACGCAGATACTGATGGACGTCGCCAACATGGAGGGCGGTCTGGTGGTCGGCACGGGCGACCTGAGCGAGCTGGCGCTGGGCTGGGCCACCTACAACGGCGACCAGATGTCGATGTACGGCGTGAACGCCTCGGTGCCCAAAACACTGGTGCGCCACCTCGTGCAATGGGTCGCGGACACGGAATCCGACATGGCCGCGCGCGCGACGCTGCTCGACGTCATCGACACCCCGGTCAGCCCCGAACTGCTCCCGGCCGACAAGGAGGGAAAAATCGCCCAGAAAACCGAGGACCTCGTGGGTCCCTACGAACTCCACGACTTCTTCCTCTACAACTTCATCCGCGCAGGCTACGGCCCGGCTAAAATCCTGTTCCTCGCCGAGCAGGCCTTCCACGGCAGCTACGACCGCGCGACGATCCTCAAATGGCTGACGGTCTTCTTCCGCCGCTTCTTCTCGCAGCAGTTCAAGCGTTCGGCCATGCCCGACGGCCCGAAGGTCGGTTCCGCGGCGCTCTCGCCGCGCGGCGACTGGCGCATGCCTTCGGACGCCTCGGCGGCCGTGTGGCTCAAAGAACTCGAAACCCTGAAATACCTGAAATGATCATGAAAAGAAATCTCTTACTGGCGATTGCGACGCTCCTGCTCGCCGGAAGCTTCGCCACGGCGCAGGACTGGAAGGAAGCGTTGAAAAAAGCCGCCACGACCGCCGCAGACAAAGCCACCGACGGCAAGCTGACGCAATATGCGCTCGCCGGCACATGGAACTACACCGCTCCGGGCGTGAAATTCGAGGGCAACGACCTGCTGAGCCAGCTCGGCGGCACGGTACTTCAGGACAACATCAAACAGCAGCTCGACAAGGGCTACCAGATGGCCGGCATCAAACCCGGTGCCGGTACGGTCACATTCGCCAAAGAGGGCAAATTCACCACCTTGATGGGCAAATACGAACTTTCGGGGACCTACGAATTCGACGCTTCGACGCACGTCGCCACGCTCAGCTTCGCCAAGGACAAACTCGATCTGGGTTCGGTTCCGGGGCACGCCTACATCGACGGCTCTAATCTGCTGCTGGTCTTCCCCGTCACCAAACTCATCGACATGGTCAAGGCGATGGGCAGCAAAATATCGTCGATGGAGACCATCGTCGCGCTGCTCGAAAACTACAAAAACGTCTACATCGGCTTCGAATTCAGCCGTCAAGCGGGAGAAAATGCGAAGTAGGCGAAAAAAATTACATTTTTTTTCAAATGACAGATTCACAACGGATCTGTCATTTTTTATTACGGATCTTCACCCCCGGTCCGTCCCTTCCCGCGGACAGTAAGCACAAGAGGGTCTGAAACTGAAAATCGCATAAGTAAAATATTTTAGCAAATTCTTAAAGAACTTGCAAAACTCCCGAAGATACATTATTTTTACGGCGGTACTCGAATAATAACCCTCAAAACACAGATTGACTATGAACGATCAAGCCCATCAGTACGTCGAAGATTTCATGGCGCAACTCACCCTCCGCAACCCCAACGAGCCGGAATTCCATCAGGCTGTCCGCGAGGTGGCCGAATCGCTGGCACCCCACATCGTGGCAAGCCCCGTATTGCAGAAAATGAAAGTTCTGGAGCGCATCGCCGAACCCGAACGCGTCATCATTTTCCGCGTGCCGTGGCTCAACGACAAAGGCGAAATCGAAATCAACCGCGGCTATCGCGTACAGATGAACAGCGCCATCGGCCCTTACAAGGGCGGCATCCGCTTCCATCCTTCGGTCAATCTCTCGATCCTCAAGTTCCTCGCCTTCGAACAGACCTTCAAGAACAGCCTGACGACCCTGCCCATGGGCGGCGGCAAAGGCGGTTCGGACTTCAACCCCAAAGGCCGTTCGGACAACGAGGTGATGAAGTTCTGCCAGTCGTTCATGACCGAATTGCAGCGTCACATCGGACAGGACACCGACGTTCCGGCGGGCGACATCGGCGTCGGCGGCCGTGAAATCGGCTTCATGTTCGGCCAGTACAAACGTCTGCGCGACGAATTCACGGGCACGCTCACCGGCAAGGGCCGCGACTGGGGCGGCAGCCCGCTGCGCCCCGAAGCCACGGGCTACGGCACCTGCTACTTCGCGCAGGAGATGCTCGCCACGCGCAACGACTCGTTCAAAGGGAAGACCGTCTGCATCTCCGGCTCGGGCAACGTCGCTTTCAGGCGTTCGCGGACCAGTTCCACCTGCCGCTGGCAGTGGCGATACAGCTCCATACCGTGACGCACGGTGGTTCCCTGACGCAGTTCCACCACCGTCAGAAACGTGTCGCGCAGCAGCGCGTCGATATTGATATCCGTCTCTTTTTTCATGTGCGCAGCACCGCAAACAGTTCAGGTTTCAGGTCGCCCATGGTTCCTGGCGCATAAATCATGCAGCACCCGGACTCCAGCATCGATTTAGCCGCGTCACTGTGCATATCCAGCGCAAAATACTGATTCTCCAGGCGCAGTGGCAGCGCTGCCGGAACTGAGGTCAGTGGCACCAGTGGAACACCATTCAGCGCCACGTTGATAAGCAGCGTGACGTCATCAGGCGCACCGATTTTGCAGACCAGCGGTAGCTGGTGCAGTACCTGATGCGCAGGCAGTGAGGAACGAACGGACAGGTAAAAATCGGCCTCTTCCCGCAGGCGCGGATCGTGCAGGTCGGCTTTCCAGCGGTTGCCCGGCAGGGATTCCAGATCCAGCGCGATCACCCGTGACGGCAGGCTGGCTTCCAGCAGTTCGCTAAGCAGGGAGAACAGTGGCGGAAAGACAGTGGACGGCGATTCGTGGACATAGGGCGGAACGGCGCTGACGTTATGTTCAAGGGAAAACGTCAGCAGCGCTCCGGCAAGCCTCGCCAGCTCCCGCCAGACCAGTTCGGGATGAACCGCCGGGTAGCGCAGGAAATCACTCAGCACCGGCTCGGCGGAGTTCAGCGCGTTAAGCAACCAGAACAGGGAGACATCGGCGACGGCGAAGTCCGCCATACGCTGGTTGCTTTCCCGACGCATCGCCATCAGGCGCTGACATTTGGCCCGTAGCTGCAACAGCAGCGTGTCCAGACGCTGTACCAGCCCGTCATGGGCGTTAAACGCCAGTAACGGCGAATATAACTCTCATCCTGTGTCCAGTTGCCCTGAACATCCCGCACCAGACGCGCCAGTGGGCAGGTGATGTAATCCTGATTGTTATCATGAGCAAAGCGCAGGGACAGCGCATGACGCTCAACGGCCATATCTTCACTGTCACTGCCGTAGATATCCTGTACCTTTTGCCATTCCTGACGATAGCGTAGCGGTCTTTCAGTCTGCTCACCCTGACCGAGATTACCGCCGTTACCATGGGCAAGCGGCAGCGCCAGCAGAACAACCGCGCTGTCGTTCGTCAGCGCGTGCAGATCGCAGGCGAGAGGCAGAACATCGCTCACGTCAGAATCGATCAGCGTGCCATCAGCAAAACGCAGGCGTACTGCCTGCGTTTTCAGCTTTCCGGACATCAGGGCATCGCGGTCAAAGAGCACATTCGCGATCCCCCACGGATGACGAATACAAAGTTGCGCAATGCTGTCATTGCTGAACGCTTCCCAGCGGGCCTGCTGCTGAAACTGCTGAGAGGACAGGAATGTCCCCTCAGCCCACAGTGGTCGATGAATTTTCATATCACACCACTTCCCGGTCAGGCTTTCGCTTTCGGCATCTGGGAAACCAGTGACAGGTTGATATCCATCCCTTCAATCTGGAAATGCGGCACGGCAAAGAGTCTGACGCGGAAGAAGCCCGGATTGTCCTCAATATCTTCCACGATAACCTTACCGTCGCGCAGCGGGTGAGACGCCTGCAGTTCATCACCCGGATCGGTCATCTCCGTCACCAGTGTGCGGATCCAGGTGTTCAGTTCCAGTTCCAGTACGCGGCGGTCTTTGGTGGTACCGATATTCTCGCGCTGGATGATTTTCAGGTAATGCGCAATGCGGGACAGCAGGAAGATATAGGGCAGACGGGCGTTAATACGGCTGTTGGCGGTGGCGTCAGCGGTATCATACAACGCCGGTTTCTGGGCAGAGTTTGCCGAGAAGAAGCAGGCGTAATCGCGATTCTTATAATAAGAGAGCGGAATAAAGCCAAGGTTGGAAAATTCAAATTCGCGGGTTTCCGGGATCATCACTTCGGACGGAATTTTGACCTGATTGCCGGTGCCGAGATCGTAAAGATGGATGGGCAGATCGGCCACTGCGCCACCTGCTTGTGGACCACGGATCTGCACGCACCAGCCATTATTCACAAAGCTCTTCACCATATTGGCGGCAAAGGCGAACGAGGCGTTTGTCCAGAGATACTTTTCGTGATCCGGGCCTTTGACTTCTTCCACATAGTTAAAGCTGCGTACCGGCACCGTGTCCGGCCCCTAGGGCAGACGGCCCAGCACTCGCGGCATCACTAATCCCACATAGCGGCTGTCATCGGTATCACGAAACGATTTCCATTTAATATATTCTGCGCGGTCAAAGTAGTTGCCGATATCTTTAATCGCGGCGACTTCTTCCATCGAATTTTTAAGGAAGAATTTCGGCCCGACAGAACCGATAAAAGGCATATGGGAAGCGGCAGACACTCTGGAAATATTGCGCAGCAGGGCAATATCCTGCGGGCTGTTATCAAATTCATAGCTGGAAATTAATGAGGCAACAGGTTCGCCACCCGGCGTATCGTACTCCTGAATGTATGTATGACGATATAAACCGCTCTGAATGATTTCCGGGGAGTCGTCGAAATCCTGACGCAGATGCTCTTTGCTGATATCCAGCAATTCAATTCTGACATTTTTGCGAAAATCAGTGCGCTGTACGACGAACCATGTGCCGCGCCACAGCGACTCGACTTTCTGGAATTCAGGATGGTGCATGACCGCATCAAGCTGTTTACTGATTTTCTGATCCAAATCGTCGATATGAAAATCCAGCAGGCTCTTGTCGAGCTTGACCACGTTCTCGCCTGATTTCGCCAGACAGGAAAGTAGAACGTGAATCGCCGCTGTCACGCGCTCATCGGGTGAGGCATCCGCCAGTGTTTCGCTGTTTTGCCATAAATCTATTTCCTGAATGGAAGACACCGGGGTTAAATTAATTTTATCAAACAGGGACTGATAAACGCCGCCGGACTCAGTGGTGGTCAGTGTTGCAGTTTCAGAGGTGGCATGTTCTTGTTGTACAGACATCAGCATTTCCTTTTCAGTGATCCTTTCTTCTCCGGTTTAACCTGAATATCACTTCGGGTTAAACGTTCTCCTGCGGCGCAATTTTCGCCAGTTCATCACGCAGTTCTGAACTGAGCGTCCCAAATCTAGAAGAACCATCACGTCGGATATTAAATTCAAATAAATATTTATCAG
>OGYM01001427.1_pt1 | contig 17422 bp, 16 predicted proteins | sample 1576491 | NCBI WGS metagenome assembly OGYM01 (sample SAMEA3541515, study PRJEB24748) | human gut metagenome | biome: human gut; feature: human-associated habitat; material: faeces | place: China | collected 2012 | reverse complement strand
CGGCATACGATAAGGTTTATGTGCCGCTATTACAATCTTTATGTCTTTCTTACTCAATTTTCCTTCCTCCATACATATCCTGAAATCAATGTAGCAATGTTGAAATTCCAAGATATGCGATATTGACCAGACAAGTGCCCCACACCATTATCGCAGTGCGTAAGCTTTTCTTTGCAATTCCATATACGAATCCAAAACATCCAATCATAACCGTTGAAAGTATATAGCTCATACTTGTAAGAAGCGCAACTGCAAACACCGTAAGCCATACCATACAGATTGCTCCTTTTTGTTCCGCATTATATACTGTCTTTTCTTTCCATCGTCTATCATCCGGAAGTAATCGATACAACCGCAAAAAAGCATACAGAAGTGCCGGTATTCCAACCGCTGCCATAGTTGCTTTCCCCTGCCATAACCGGATTATCGTAAAAGTTTCCGCATTGTAGATCGAAAAATATCCATACATATACATTACTAGTAGAAGAATCACAAACAAAGCTCGATATATATGTTTATCAAATAACTCACCTGCAACCAACCAGAAGATGCACATCATCACCGCCAGCAATACCGGTGGTAAAAATGTATGCATCATGCTTGCCGCCGAAATGCCTGTTATCTTCGACAGATATGCTGCAAATACCGCCCACGGAGATATCACATCCTTGAACAAATCTCCGGTCCAGGATAATATCTCCTTTCCCGTGTTCACATCTGTAAGCAGCATTCGATTCGTACGAACTGTATCAACTGCATTGACAACAAATCGTGTATCATCCGCATTTGTGAGCTGTAATCGGAATGACTGTACAATCATATATATTCCAGTTGCAAGCATAACGATGATTCCAACCCACGCAGATGGCTCTACCTTTGGAATTGTCATACTACAATATGTTTTTTTCACAATCCCATAAACAATAATCCCAATAAGGAACATCGAATACACAACAACATCCACAAGGAAACTTACCTTCAACAGAATAAGCGGAACCGTGATAATCTGAAAAACTGCCCACATACTCAGATATCCCATAACAAAACTTCGAGGGATCGTCCCCCGCATGCTCAATCTGTTACATATTGCATTACCAACAAATACAGGCGCAATCCACAAAAACAAGATATATAAAACTATATTTCCAACGGACGCCGTCATCTCCAACCTATACCGATCCCTTTCTCTTCAACACCGTAAATACGGTCTTTATCAGTATCTTAATATCCAAACTAATACTAAAATTCATAATATATTCGTTATCCAATCGAACTACTTCTTCAAAATCCGTAATTTCGCTACGCCCGGATACCTGCCACATACCTGTAAGTCCTGGTTTCATAGCAAGTCGACTCTTATGGTGCTGATCATACTGATTATATTCATCCACCGTTGGCGGTCTTGTTCCAACCAAACTCATATCGCCCTTGAATATGTTGATAAACTGCGGAAACTCATCAATACTTGTCTTCCGCATAAACCTGCCGATTGGTGTTACACGCGGATCATCATCCATCTTGAACATCAAACCGGACATTTTATTCTGTGCCATAAGTTCTTTCTTCCGTTCTTCTGCATCCATATACATAGATCGGAATTTATAAATCTTAAACCGTCTTCCATTCTTTCCAACACGTTCCTGTTTGAAAAAGATTGGACCCGGTGACTGTATAAAGATAATCGGCGCAAATATGACAAATAATATTGCCGTAATCGCCATCCCTATAATAGATACTCCAATATCCATCAATCGTTTAATAACCTTTTGTTTGAATGACATGATATTAATACTTGTTGTAATTACCGTATAATGACTAATATTCTCTACAGCCGCATTCGGAGTTCCCGGAAGAATATTATTGATACTTACGTGTACTACAACACCCATCGCGAGAAATCGTTTGGTGATTTCTGCAACGCCTTCTCCATCATACTCTAAAAATATCTCATCAATAATATTGGATTTTACATATTCATACATTCCTCCAGCATCTGCAACAACATCAATACCATCGATTTTCTGACCGGTCATATCCTTATCCAGAATAACGATTCCATGGATCAGGTAATTTCGATATCCACTTTCTGCCAACCCTTTTACCAGGCTTTGCGCATGTGCATGATTCGTAACAATAAGCATCTGTCCTTTTCCGCGCTCTTTGTCCTCATTGGAATATAATACTTTCTTTCTCACAAGACGTACAATATACATGGTAATTGTGTCAATGACCACAAACAACGCAAACAATATTCGAGAATACACCGAAGATTGTTTCGCAAAGAACAATATAAACAAAATCACTGCAAACATCTCTGCATTATGAATGACTACTTTTTTCAATTCCTGTATGGCATTCCGCATTAAAATTCCAGAATACCCTTCCGAAATAAACATGATGGATAAATGTATTAAAATAACCATAATATTCATCATTGTATATTCCCCTGGTGTGGAATTCACAAGCCTTCCAAGCCTGATATAATATGCCAACCAGTAAGACACCTCTATACAGATAAGATCCAATATGATGAAATCCAAATGTTTACTTCTGCTCGTAAATTTATTTTGCATGTTGTATCATCCCTTTTAATTTTTCCCATCCTTTGACACTGGCTGCCTTTTCCTGCACAATCGCAGCATCTGCCTGAATGGTATAATCAAACTCTATCAAATAGGTGTGTTCCTTCATGTTTTTAATATAAATCTGTGGATCGCCCTGTTCCATCACATACGCACGTTTGTCAAACCGGTATCCATTTGTCCGATACTCTAATTCATAAGATGCATTTTCCGTATATCCAACTGCCTTCTGAATATATACAACACACGGAATCTCACCCGGATCAATCCTTAAATTCCGCAAAGCATCAGGCAGCTTTCTTTGCAAATGAAACTCACCTTTTTCATCTGGATAAATACGGATGATATCACTTTCTGCTTCCGAATATCCTTTTCCCGTATCATAATACAGTTGAACCTGATTTGTTCCATTTTCATTTCCCTTAATTGCTTCTTCGAGATCCAGATTCATGACATACTGTCCCATTGTTCCATACAATGCATATAAATCGCTCCGATCTCTGTAGCAGTATTGCTGCAAAAAATGCAGTTCCATCTGCCGGTAAGCGGATACATTCTCAGGTGTAACTCCAAGCATCCGATTCATCTCTGTTTCATCAATGCTCGCACGGTTTGCATAATTCTCCAAATATACTTTACCCGCACGCCAAAGTAAAAAATCCACAGGAACCGGGAAGTCAAAGGTCCACTCATAATCAATCACTATCCATGTATTCCCCTGTACCATAATGTTGGAAAATATTAAATCAATATCTACCCCTTTGGAAAAAGGTACAGATACCGGAAGTGTTATTTCCCCGAACGCCTTTTGATATTGTTCTATTTCGTCCTGACTTCTTTCTCCACATACTGACTGTTCACTCAAATATACTTGCCGGATTTCGGAAGCATACTGTTTTACTAACTCCGCAAATCCATCCTTGTCATCATTTGCCAGACATGCATCTAATACAGCCTCTAGTGTATCTCCATCTATATATTCAAATTCGATATATGCATCTGTAAGGTTTGCCCGATTTGCACACAAACGGCTCCCTGCAAACTCTTTTTTCAACAATGCATATACCTCATTCATATGTTCAATATGCGGACGTGCCAATCTTGTATCTGCATATTTCCGCACAACGCGGCTTCCGTCCTCCCGACAAACAATATCGGTACGAATCGCGTAGTCTGGATGACGTTGATTCGAATATTTTGTATAAATTAATCGCTCCATCCTACACTCCTTTGGCTACAATCAAAAATGAGTTTGAGAACTCTGGAAACATTTCTGCTCTAATCAATTCTCCATACACTTTATTTTCGTCAAACAATCGTACACGATTCCGATCGAAATTCCGATGATTTACATTCAGTTCATTCTCATGTGGCAGATATTCATCCGAAAAGATCTTTTCAGGCAGCTTATAATCCGGGTATGGATAATAAAAAGTATGCTCAGAAAAACCAGCCTGTTCCAACATATGGGCTAACTCGTTTTTAGAAAATGTCCGCACATAACTATCTTTTGCATACCCTTCAATTCCGCCAAAAAATGTTGCTATATGATCTTCCCGGCATCCTGCCCAATATTTCAATCCAAATTTATTTTCTATCGCAAGAATAAGTCGCCCATCTTTGGTTAAATGCTTCTTGATAATTTCTAAAAATTCTGCATATGGCTGTTCACTATTGATATAACTACATGCATATTCAAATACACCAATCAACGTGATTACATCATATTTCTTCTCCAGATGTTGTTCCACTTCCTGGAAATTACCAACTTTAATTGTGATATTATCTGCTTCCTGATGCCGATACGCGTTAATCAGCGAACGTTTCATAGAAAGTTCCACCGCATCTACATTTTTTGCCATACGAGCAAGTACACCAGTAATTGCTCCACAACCTGCTCCTATCTCCAACACACTGTCTTCTTTTGTAATCGGCATGGATTGTACAATATTCTCCCTGACATTTGAAAAATGATACAAAATCGCCCAGGATTTTCGCTCTGCTATCACACGATTATACTCAGAAACCGGAACATTTTTTGCTATATCCAGCATTTCATCTTCAATTTCGCCGTCACTGTACAAATCCTTGCCAGGATAGTATGTGTCATCAATTGTTATGGAACCTATTTTCTGCATATATTCGTCCCTTCATAAGTCTGAACTGTAATCTTCGAGTTCATATCGTAATATCCAACTGTATTTTTATCTGACACGACTGTGATATTGCATACATCATATAAACGATGATATACCGTGAAATCCGTGCCATTATAACCAGTACAACCAAGCGAAAGAAAATACTCGCCTCCCTGCAGATTCATATCCTGCTCAAAAGATATCTCCATAATGGGGCCAACCTCAAAATCAGTCTTTTCAAACATCGTATTTGTACCGGTAATTTCTGTTCCCTTTGGATCTTTGATGGATAATGCAAATATCGGATACTCAATTGGCGCATGCATCTGCACCTTCATACGCACTGTGAAAGGTTTTCCTTTTTCAATCGTATTGGTAATATTTCCACAGCTATCTACAATCGCATAATCAATAATCTCTGCTTTCTTATCACCATACTCAATGGCATTTTCATTTTGTGAAAGCAAATCCTTCCAGCATTTTGCTTCTTTTACAGATTTTGCTGCCTCCATACTTGGTGCCTTGGCAATATTTTCTGTTTCCTCGTCCACATGTTCCAAATCCAACTGACCAACCAGCACCTTTTTATACATGTCAACCATTTCTTTTGGACGTCCCTCTGCCAGTTTTACTCCCTTATTCAACAGCACAACACGATCACAATATTTACTGATACTGCTCAGGTCATGGCTTACGAACAATATAGTTTTTCCCTGTTCTTTAAATTCCTCAAACTTTTTATAACATTTTGTTTGAAAGAATACATCACCAACAGACAACGCCTCATCTACAATCAAAATTTCCGGATCTATGTTAATCGCTACTGCAAAAGCCAACCGTACAAACATACCGGAAGAATATGTTTTAACCGGCTGATGAATAAACTCTCCAATATCTGCAAATTCCAATATTGAATCCAGCTTTGCATCAATCTCCTTCTTGGTAAAGCCAATCATAGTTCCATTTAAATACACATTCTCAAGTCCTGTGTATTCCATATTAAATCCAGCTCCCAACTCAAGCAATGCAGAAATACGTCCATCGATCTCCACATTACCACTTGTCGGATTCAGAACTCCGGTAATAATCTTGAGAATCGTTGATTTGCCAGAACCATTTGTCCCAATAATTCCAACACATTCCCCTTTTTTAATATCAAAATTAAGATCATGCAATGCATAATGTTCGCGATGCAATACTTTTTTCGTTAAACCCAGGGACTCCCGGAATCGATCGGATGGTTTATCATATAATTTATATAATTTCGTTACATTCTGTACACGAATCGCCGTCTCGCTCATAATTTATCTCTCTTTTTCTTATAACACATCTGCAAAATGCACCTTCAGTCGATTAAACACATTCACACCTATAACAAAGAATAGCAATGTAATAATCCAAAAGGCAAGTGTCCATAACGGCTTCTCCCAAAACCAAATATGATCCAGCAACGCATTTCGAAATCCATCTACAATATAATACATCGGGTTTAATTTAAATACTTTTGCTAAAGTTGGATGGTTCACCAAAATATCCGATATATTCCACATAATTGGAGTCATCCACATTCCAATCTGTAATACAATATTTACAATCTGTGTCAGATCCCGAAAAAAAACAACCACCGCAGATGTAAAATACGCCAATCCTAACACAAGCAGGAAGTTACAAATCATATAATATATAATCTGCAACAAATAAACACTTGGGATATATCCATTGCACCAGCATAAAACAATCGTAAATGCCGTAAATATCACATGTACAAAGATTGCCGACAATACTTTCACCAGCGGTAATATATCGATGTTAAATACAACTTTCTTTACCAGATAGTTGTACTCGATCAATGCATTTGTTCCACCGTTCAACGCCTCTGAAAAAAAGAACCACGGAACAAGTCCTGCCATCAGCCACAGTACAAACGGGTGCCCGCTCGGTCTACCCTGGCGCAATCCCACGGTAAACACAAACCAATACACAACAACTGTGACAATCGGCTGCACAAATGCCCAGATCACACCCAAATAAGAACCTGCAAACCGTGTCTTAAAATCATTCTTCGCCAGATTTCCGATCAATGTCCGATTTTGAACTAATTCGATCGGAAGATTTATAAATTGTCGAAACCGTGAAGTTGTTTTCTTTTCCATGCCTATTTTTTATACTCCTTAATACCACTCCACTTGGTATCCTTCTCTGAGAATGTCAGATCTTCTACCGTCATTCCTTCTGGCATCGGCCATTCTACGCCAATTTCCGGATCAGACCAGAGCAGTCCGCCCTCATCGTTTGGATGATAGAAATCTGTACATTTATAACAAAACTCTGCATGATCGGATAATACGATGAATCCATGCGCAAAGTTCTTTGGAATGAAAAACTGTTTCTTATTCTCTGCAGACAAACGAACGCCAAACCATTTACCAAATGTCTTTGATCCTTCCCGCAGATCCACCGCCACATCAAATACCTCTCCACTTACAACACGCACAAGCTTATCCTGTGGATAATTGATCTGGAAATGCAATCCTCGAAGCACACCTTTCTTAGAGCTGGACTGGTTATCCTGTACAAATGTACAATCAATGCCTGCCGCTGCAAAATCATTATAATTGTAAGTCTCCATAAAATAGCCTCTATCATCGCCAAACACAGAAGGTGTGATTACTTTCAATCCCTCAATCTCTACACCATCTGCTTCACAAGTCTCTACTGTGATTTTTCCAAATTTCTGTTCCATGTCCTTTTCCTTTCATTCAATTATTCAAAATAAAAATATAAAACATGTATATAAAAAATACGCCTTCAAGCAATAATTTCATATTATTTTCATATTACATAATTATTGAAATTGTAGCATATAGCTAGCGAAACTGCAAGTTTTCCATGTGAATACTATAATATAAATTTGTTTGCAAAAAATACGCCATAACTATAAAAATCCTCCCAACATTGCATTGCAACACTGGGAGGATTTGATTTTTCGATTAAATATCTGCTTCCTTCAAATATCTGCTTACTGCATCTGTCCAGACTGGAAGCGGTGTGAATCCATTTTCTACAAGCTTCTTCTTATCCAAACGGCTGTTGTATGGTCTTGCCGCCTTGCTGAGTCCATACTCTGCTGTGGTGACTGGCGTTACCTTCGTAGAAAGTCCATACTGGCGATAGATTTCCACGCAGAAATCATACCATGAGATATAGCCTGTCTTGGCTCCAATTGCGTCAGCGTCCTCTGGAAGCTCTGCATTTGTGGCATGGTAATAACCATATTTTTCGGTCTCGCACATATCTACGAGCAGACGCGCTAAATCGTAGGTATACGTCGGCGTGCCGATCTGATCACAGACCACGCGTACCTCGTCGTGCGTCTTGCCGACATTGATCATCGTCTTGATGAAATTCTTGCCATTTAAACCAAATACCCACGCGATACGGACGATGAAATATTTCTCTAGTATAGAAGAAACTGCCAATTCTCCGTCCAGCTTTGACTGTCCGTAGACATTGAGCGGCTTGTAATCTTTGCAATCTGGCTCCCAAGGCGTCGTGCCCTGTCCATCAAATACATAATCCGTTGAGAGGTACAACATCTTGCAGTCCAGCGCCTTGCACACTTCTGCAATGTTTCTTGTGCCGTCCACATTTACCTTTTTTACGGTCGCCTGCTTGTCCTCATCTTCGGCTGCATCCACGGCTGTCCATGCTGCACAATGAATCACAGCGTCCGGTTTGATCTCCATGATCTGTTTCTTCACGGCTGCCTGATCAGTGATGTCCAGACTTACATATGGCATTGTCGTAACTGCAGACCCATCCTGCACGCCTGCATAGGTCTCTCCGAGATCGGAACCCACGCCTTCGTGTCCTCGTTTGCTCAGCTCATTCATCACATCATGACCAAGCTGTCCATTTACACCCGTTACAAAAAATTTCATTTTTGATATCCTTTCCATTCAAATCTTTTTATATTTTTTCAAAAAATTTGTCCCAATTTTGATTTTCTTTTTCCATTTTAACAACCATCTATGTGTGCGTCAAGCGATGAAAATCGTCATTTTTGACTTAATTTTATTAAGTAAAATTCAAAGTATGCTCTCCAGCGCGTCAATTATGCCAGACCCCTTGTTTTTTTGCTCACTTATGCTACGATGAGGTTGTCCGAGGCAAACACCCTTGGGCAGGAGGAGAGCTGGGGTTATTGATGTTCGAAAGCAATAACTTCAAATGTGTGTTTACATAGAAACCGGACGGAATGGGGAACCGTCCGGTTTTGTATTTATCTTTTATCTTCGCATTGCATCCCCCCTACATCTCGATTATAATATCCTTATATTACTTCGGAAGAAAGCGGGGAGCTACAATTATGAAGATCATCTTTTGCAAATGGGGAAGCATCTGCGAGAAGGGAATCGCAAATGCGTTGCAGCGGTTAGGCATTACAGTTATCACAATGAACCGCAAATTTGAGAGCGTTGATTACGACAAAGGCTATCTCGAAGCGCTGGCGGATCTGATTCAGAAAAATCCAGATGCGTCCTGTGTGTTCTCCGTGAATTTTCAGCCAATCGTAGCGCGGTGTTGCAAGGTGTTTAAACTACCGTATCTGTCCTGGACGGTCGACTGCCCAAGCTTCCAGCTTTATTCAGAGACGATTGCCTATCCGACGAACCGAATCTTTGTCTTAGACCGTATGCAGTGGGAGAAATTCTCTCCAGCCAACCCGGACTGTATCTTCCATCTGCCGATGGGCGCGGATGTTGCAACATGGGACGAAATAAAGGTAACCGCCGAAGATCATCAAAATTACGACTGTGATGTTTCTTTTGTCGGTTCGTTGTACTCTGAGAAAACACGCTACAATTCCATCGAAAAAGATCTGCCGGATGCGATGCGCGGCTATGTCGACGGACTGATTGCCGCCCAGTTAAACGTCTATGGGTACAATCTGTTGGAGGATTCCATCACTGACGAATGGGCGCAGGAATTCAAGAAATATGCCGATTGGGCACCGCTTGGCGAAGACTACGCGGAAGATGTGAAAGGCATCGTTGCCGACACCTATCTCGGCTACAAATGCACCGAGCAGGAACGCATCCGCACCTGCAATGCAATTGGCGCGCATTTTGAGGAATTATGGGAACAAGGGATAAACTATCAATTTGACCTGTGGACGCTGACTGATACCTCACCACTAAAACATGTCCGGTGTCGTGGCGGCGCTGATTCCAACAATATGATGCCGCAGATCATCAAATGCAGCAAAATCAACCTGAACATGACAAACCGCCCGATCAAAACCGGACTGCCACTCCGTATCTTCGATCTCATGGCATGTGGCGGCTTCGTACTGTCGAATTATCAATCTGAAATCCCGGAGATTTTCGTCCCGGACGAAGATATCGTCCTCTATGACAGCATCCCGGATATGCTCGCCAAAATCGACTATTATCTGGAACATGATGATGAGCGGAAACAGATTGCGAAGAATGGATACGAGAAAGTGAAAGAATATCACAGTTACGATGTAAGAATTGTGACCATGTTAAAAACAGCCGGGATTATTTAATCCCGGCTGTATCCATATCAGAGTTTACACATTCCCTGAACGTCCTGTTCTGTGAAAATCGGAAGATTGACGGAAGATATCACAGGTATGCCATAAAAATCTGCCATATCCATATGCCTTACATTATCCAGACTTCGATTTGTAATATACGCATCATTCTGCGCAAACAGTCCACGTTCGTCCTCCAGATTGCCCACATATACATTCACATAACAATCCACATCCGCATACTGCTCAAACAACCGATCCAATACAGCGAGCTTGTCCGGAACAAATGCATCCTCCTTTACATACAGCAGCAATTCACAATTCGTATTCGCATAGGAGCTCACGAATGCATCGATCACGCGCGGATAGGTCGGATAATCCTGTTCAAAATCAGGAATATACAACAACCGTTTATCTTCACCGGTCAAAATCTTTTCAATTGGATTGATTTCGATCTGCGGAATCCGGGCGATTTCCTGTTCTGCTTGCGGCAGATACCTTTCTATAAATGAATCTATCTCATCTAACAACAGCTCCGATGCCGCACGGACTTTCTCTGCAGTCCAGTTCCACCAGCGGATCTTATTGAGTGCAGCAATCTGCTCCGGCTCGAACCGGTATCCTATCACTTTCGCCGGATTCCCGGCAACAATCGCATACGGTGGTACATCTTTCGTAACCACAGCCCCCGCTGCCACAACCGCACCATTGCCAATCTTGATTCCCCCGAGCATGATCACGCCATTTCCGATCCAGCAGTCATTCATGATAATAACCTGACCTTTGCGACGGATGAGATGCGGACGCTGATATACCACACCACTTATCCGCCCCTGACAAACCCGCTTATAATCATGGTTTAAGTCAATGATCATCTTGGTATCTCTTGCAATAGAAGAATAACGTCCCACCTGGACATTGTACAACAGATCCTGATCCGGATTGGCTTCCACCTGTGTTTCTTCTATATAGCTGTCCCGACCGATACACAACATCGGCAAATTTTTATGTTCTTCAAATAAATCATTCCAATAAACAGTATCTTCCGTCACACTGTATTGTGGAACATTTAATGTAATTGACATATTCCTGCCTCCTGCTTTTTTGACAAAGCTACATCGTCCCATATTCCTTCAATAGCTTTTCCCGTTCCTCATAATAATTCTTGAGATTCATGAATCCATCATCATGAATACACCACGGCGTCTCCATATACGGAACCACAACCTTATACCCATGCCGGATAAATTCCAGACTCTGTGATACATCATAGAAATCCCACTTGTCAAACAGATCGTCACGCCACGGAATATCGTATTGCGTAGCCATCAGAAGTCCATCGATAGCCTCTACCTCGATGACACCATGTTTTGCTTCTTCCGGATATTCATAATCAAACATTCCCATCGCACTCACATTACACGTATACAATGCCCCTACACGCCATGCCCACCAGGGGATTTTATTCTCCGGTAAGTGAGGGGTTCCGACCATGCCCACCATACCAATCTCCGGGTCTTCAAATATATGTAACAGTCTTGCAATAAAATCCGGTTCCACAATCATCACATCCTGATGCAGATACACCTTGTATTTTGCATCACTGGCGCGCATTCCCTCGTTGTACCCGGAAGTCAGACTTTTCGCATCCCTGATGCTGATCGCATCAATCTCATACCCTTGCGGCACATGTAATTTACTTATAAAATGCATTGCTTCTGCCTCATATTGTGCATTATTTGTACACATGATGAAGCATATCTTTTTCTCGTTCATCTCTTACCCTCTTGCAATCCACATATTTGCCACGAATCAAACAGACCTGTTTCATTGTCTCCATCTACAGATTTAAGCCTATATCCTTTCTTAATCTGTCTATCACGGTTTCCGGTTCCAGGCAAGAAATACGAACCAGATTCCGTAACAGCTCCGGCTGCATATCATATTGTGCTACGAAGCTTCGAAGCAGTTCTTCTGACTCTTTCTCCTGCAAAAATACAATTTCCCACAAAAGGAATTTCACCTGTTGTACAATCGCTATCAGATTCTCCAAATCATCTGCAAGATCAAACAATGTCCACACTTCGCCAGCATTCTTCTCTGCCTGATAAATCTGTGTGAAAATGATGATCCATGCATACGATGTATTCCATTTTGCAGCATTTTCTGTCATTGCATCATCGACAAGCTTTTCAATCAGTCCATAGCTTTCCGCGCTATGCATCTGCAGGAGTTTATTAAATATCTCTATTTTTCTGGCAATCAGAGCATCATACTGCGCATGCCATTCCCGCTCATCCTGCGACAGGAGCTTTGCATAAGCTTCTGAGCCTTTATCAATTTCCGGTTCTTTCTGCATCCCCATGTTTCGTTCTATATCCCTTCTGTATTTTATCCTTCATCTTCCTTCACTTTATCTATATAACACCAGAATGTCAATTAAAACCTGTCATTCTCCATACATGTATCAAAAAGTATCCCAAAGGCGCGGTTATGCTTGACACCTCCCGCAATCCCATCCATAATGAAACTATCATTTAAACGGAGCGTACAAAACATGCCAAATCTATCTATTTGCATCATTACAAAAAATGAATGCGATAATTTAAAAATATGCCTAGAACGGATCAAAGATCTCGGCTGTGAGATTGTTGTTGTGGACACTGGTTCCTCAGATAACTCCAAGAAGATTGCTTCTGCAGTTACCCCATGTGTGTATGATTTTGTATGGTGTGATGATTTTTCTGCTGCCCGAAATTTCGCGATACAAAAAGCTGCCAATGACTGGATTTTATTCCTGGATTCTGATGAGTTTGTCGATGCGTTTGACATGCCGAAGCTGCTGGAACAGTTGCAGGCAATGCCAGCTTCCATCGGTCATATCCACATCAAGAGCTTATATGAAAATGATGGCCAGACGATGAGCAGTACCGAACCGATTGCGCGTCTCTTCTCCCGCAAGTTATATCATTTTGAAGGGCGGATTCACGAACAAATTGTCCCACTGGGTGCATCCACAGAGCCGGATTATTTTGATGCGCCCGTGTATGTCACCCATGTCGGATATCAGGGAAATGAAGCATACCGAACTGAAAAGGCAAACCGGAATCTGAAACTTTTATTACAGGAATTAGAAGCACAACCGGACGATCCTTACACGCTTTACCAGATTGGCAATTCTTATTTTTATTCCAAACAGTACGAGCAGGCAATTCCTTATTTTGAACGGGCGATGGAACTGCCGCTGGACACCAAACTCAGCTATGTTCACAGTATCATCAACCTCTACGGCTACTGTCTGATCAACACGAAACAGTTTGCAGATGCCCTTATGTTAGAAGCAGTCTATGATGATTTCAAAGGGGACGCAGATTACCTGTTTGTCCTTGGTCTGATCTATATGAACAACGCACAGTTTTCGAAGGCAATCGAAAGTTTCCTCTCCGCAACCAAGCTTCCAACCAGTGTGGTAGATGGGGTCAATTCATATTCTGCCTTTCACAATGTAGGTGTGATTTTGGAATGTCTGGGAGATAAAACAAACGCTATCTCCTATTATGAGAAAGCGGGCGATTATGCTCCTGCACGTGCCGGAATCGAGCGGTGTAAACAGGTATAAGGAAAGGATTTTAACATGAAGATTATTTTTTGCAGACATCATAGCATATGCGAACCGGGCATCCTCAAAAGTCTGACCCGGCTTGGTCATGAGGTCGTTGAATTTATGCACGACCGGGAACCACAGGATTACGACAAAGATTACTTGCTGCGATTGGCGGCCTTGCTCCAACAAACGCCGGATGCTGCGGCAGTGCTTTCTGTCTGCTTTTCACCAATCATCGCACGCGCAAGCAAACCTTTTGGAATTCCATATATTTCCTATACCGTGGATAGCCCTTGCTCTACCCTTTACTCAAAGACGATGGAATATCCACACAATCGTCTGTTCCTATTCGACAAGCTGCAGCTCGCCAAATTCGAGCACCGCAATCCGGGAAATTGTTTTCACACACTGCTTGCTTGTGATATCGAGCATTTTGACAACGTTACAGTCTCTTCTACAGATATGAAAGAGTATGGCACAGACGTTTCCTTTGTTGGCTCCCTGTACTCCGAGAAGAACAGCTATGATGACATTGCCGATAAACTTCCTGCATATATGCGCGGGTATGTGGAGGGACTTTGCTCCGCCCAGAAAAATGTCTACGGCTATAATTTTATCGAAGATGCACTCACCGACGAATGGGTGTCCGACTTTGTTTCCACCGTTGGCTTCGATCCACTCCCGGCTGATTACGAGACCGATTTAAAAGGAATTATCGCAGATACCTATCTCAACTGCCGATGCACAGAGCTGGAACGGAAGCATACTCTGGATGCAATTAGCAGGCATTTTCATGTTGATCTGTACACACAGAGCGATTCTTCTATGCTGCCTCATGTCAAAAACCGAGGTATCGCAGATTCTGAACGTGTGATGCCGAAGATCTTTAAATGCAGCAAAATCAATTTAAATATGACACTTCGCTCCATCAAATCCGGTATTCCACAGCGAGCGTTTGACATCATGGGATGCGGCGGGTTCCTCATGTCCAACTATCAGCCGGAGCTTGCAGAATATTTCATACCCGGGGAGGATTTGGTACTCTATGACAGTGTCGATGATCTGATTCAGAAGATTGATTATTATTTATCCCACGAAGAGGAACGATTACAGATTGCCAAAAATGGCTATGAAAAAGTCAAGCGCTATCATACCTATGACACACGCCTGACCGAGATTCTAAATACAGTTATATCTGACTGACTTTATCCTGAATCAGTCAGACATAACTGCATAAATATTCCATTACTCATCTGCTAAGATCAGCTGTTTCACACGCTCAATTCCTTTGCGCAGATCATGCGATAACATGAGATTCCGCATCTCCGCACGGATCTGCGGAGTCTCTACGACAAACCGGAAGGTCTTCTCCAATGTTTCATCACTCACCTGATTTCCCATACCAAGATTTAAGAAACCATTGTGCATCTGTGCGAAGGTGTGCTTCGTCTCGCGCTCATTCTGTGCCAGAACAATGGCGGGAACGCCCATCGCCGCAAGCTCATACACGGTTCTTCCCTGCGAGGTAATTGCCAGATCCGCATCGGACAGGGCATCACTCACGCGCTTGATATCCGTTACCACCTTGATCTTGCAGGCTTCATCATCTGACAGCTTATGTACATGGTTATCATATCCGGCGCCAAGTACAAACCGGAAGCTGATCTGAGGGAAATCCGCATGCATTTTCTTCGCCAGATTATACGCACGACAGGTGAAATCCGAAGGATCACTGCCGCCGAATAACACAACTACCTTCTTTACCTGCTCATGGTACTCTGCACATGGCGCAATCAGGAATTCATCCTTCAGGCAGACATATTTTTCACCCCAGTAGTAATTTTCACCTTTGCTGTCGTCCTCATACAATGCGTTGATCGTTGCATCTGCCACATCCGCGCCTGAGCCAATATCCTCCAACGTCACAACACGCTTTGCAAGCTGTTTTAACTTTAATATATATTCCCGCTCGGTGTTCAGACAGTCATGGACGATCACATCCGGATGCCACTTTCCTGCAAATGCATAAAATTCCTCATCATTGCCAACCGACTGGACACGCATATGGGAATCCAGTAATTTCTGATATCCCTCTTTCCGGTCTTCCCGCGTCACAAACAAGATCTCATGTCCCGTCAGACTGTACGCAAGTGTCAAGCAACGATAGATATGTCCCATGCCCAATTCCCGATATCCATCGACGCGGAATAAGATACGTTTCTTCGACAGCTCCTGCTCACATACGATCCAATCTGCATAACTGTCAATATCAATTGCCTCTTTCTCCGGCATTTCATAGACAGACGCCTTTACTCCAATCCGGTTATTCTCCGACATACACTCCCGTCTTGTAATCAGAAAGGCACCCGCCTCCAGGAAATTTGGCGGAAGCTGCTGTCGGTTCAGACGTTTCTCATAATTTGGAACACATCTGCCATCCTTCGTCGTCCATGAGAGATGTGGTTTGTTTACCGCGCTGATGTAGGTGTCATAATCGCTTTCCAAAAATGATTTCAATGCTCCATCCAGCGTCTCCACTGTCAGAAGCGGGGAGGTCGCCTGCAGTGTTACGACCACATCGTACTTCTTTCCGGTCTCCTGTTCCATCCGGAGCACGGCGTCATAAATCACCGGATCCAGTGTCACCGCATCCTGCGCCAGTGCACTATTACGGTTCATGGCTTTTGCGCCATACATCGCAGCGATGCTTAAGATTTCTTCATCATCGGAAGACACCACCACATCATCAATATAAGAGCACGCAAGTGCATTTTGAATGGAATAATAAATCAAAGGTTTCCCGTGCATCAGCCGTACGTTTTTTCTTGGAATTCCTTTGGACCCGCCACGTGCGGGGATAACTGCGAGTACCATTTCCTGCCTCCTTATTTTTCATCTGCAAGTGTCTGAGTTTCCGTTCTTCTATGTACCATACACATCACTGTGCGGCATATATATCATCTACACAGCTCTCACCCACCTGAATCACGCTACTTTCGATTGCGAAAATATCTATACCTTGCTATAATTTTATCAGATAAACCCGAAGAGTACAACCGCATGGTGCAATGCACAGAAAGGATGCTATATGAGTACAATTATTGACCGCGCGCTGGCAGGCAAGTTCGTCCTGATTGCAGAAATCGGAGTAAATTATTATGACATCGCAACAAAGTTTGACATTTCATTGATGGATGCCGCAAAGCTGATGATCAAAGAAGCGAAAGATGCCGGTATCCACGCTGTAAAATTCCAGAGCTATAAGGCTGGCACACTGGCTGCAAAAGCCTCCCCATCTTATTGGGATACCACGGAAGAGCCAACTACCTCCCAGTATGAACTTTTTCAGAAATTCGACCATTTCGGCGAAGCGGAATACCGCGAGCCCGAAAACTGCGTGCCCGCCATCGGGTGGCCGCCAAGGTAGGTGATGCCGTACTGCGCCGCGATCGGAAAGCACGCCGCGCAGACCTTGCGCTTTGTGCCGCAGCAGTCGATGACGACCGTGTGCTTGTCGATCTTTGCCGCGTGATTTTTG